>Ga0308157_10001395_pt1 | contig 50560 bp, 47 predicted proteins | sample PhyBR1_FD_201035 | JGI IMG/M metagenome (GOLD analysis project Ga0308157, IMG submission 201035) | Phyllosphere microbial communities from UC Gill Tract Community Farm, Albany, California, United States - DLSLB.R1 | ecosystem: Host-associated > Plants > Phyllosphere > Unclassified | place: USA...
TTTCAAGAGTTTATGATTTTCCCTGTAAAAGCAACTTCTTTTACACATGCAATGCAAATGGGAACTGAAATTTTCCACAACTTGAAAAAAGTATTACATGACAGAGGTTTGAGTACTGCTGTAGGTGATGAAGGAGGTTTTGCTCCAAACTTAGCAGGTGGTACTGAAGATGCTTTAGATACTATCAAACTTGCAGTTGAAAAAGCAGGATATTCTTTTGGTGATGAAATTATGATTGCTCTTGACTGCGCTGCTTCTGAATTTTATGTAAACGGAAAATACGATTATACTAAATTTGAAGGTGAAACTGGAAAAATCAGAACTTCTGCTGAGCAAGCTGAATACTTAGCTGAACTTGCTGCTAAATATCCAATTATCTCTATCGAAGACGGTATGTACGAAGATGACTGGGATGGATGGAAAGCTTTAACTGAGAAAATTGGTGATAAAGTACAATTAGTAGGTGATGATTTGTTTGTTACTAATGTTGCTCGCTTGTCAACTGGTATCGAAAAAGGAATTGCTAACTCTATCTTGGTAAAAGTGAACCAAATTGGAACTTTAACTGAAACAATTGCTGCTGTAAACATGGCTAAAAATGCTGGTTATACATCTGTAATGTCTCACCGTTCTGGAGAAACTGAAGATAATACAATTGCTGACTTAGCTGTTGCTTTAAACTGTGGTCAAATTAAAACAGGTTCTGCTTCACGTTCAGATCGTATGGCTAAATACAACCAATTATTGAGAATTGAAGAAGAATTAGGAAGTACAGCTTATTTTCCTGGTTTAAATGCTTTTAAAATCAAATAATTGAATAAATTATATATTGGAAAAAACCATCCGCTGCGGCGGATGGTTTTTTTTTGGACTTTTAACAAATTCATAGCAGTATTCTTTTTTTAATTAGTCTTAAATTCATTAGATTTGATAAATTATTATTTAAAGAATTATTTCCAGTATATTATGTCAAAAATAGCTACATTAGAAATAGATGGTAAAAAGATTGAGCTTCCAGTAATCACAGGGAGTGAAAACGAATCAGCTATCGATATCAACAAATTACGTGATTTAACAGGTTATATTACTCTTGATCCAGGGTATAAGAATTCAGGATCTTGTACAAGTGAAATCACTTTCCTAGATGGAGAAGAAGGAATTTTACGTTACAGAGGATATTCAATCGAAGATCTTGCTGAAAAAGCTAGTTTTTTAGAGGTTTCATACCTTTTGATTTTTGGTGAATTGCCTACGGCTAAACAGTTAGAAGATTTTGAAAATGGTATTAAAAAGCATTCTTTGGTAAACGAAGAAATGAAAAATATCATTGATGGTTTCCCTAAAACAGCTCACCCAATGGGAGTGTTATCTGCTTTAACAAGTGCTTTAACGGCTTTTAATCCTAAAGCGGTTAATGTTGATAACGAAAAAGAAATGTATGAAGCTATTTGTAAAACAATGGCGAAATTTTTAGTGATTGCTACATGGACTTACAGAAAATCTATGGGTTATCCTTTAAATTACTATGATAATACAAAGGGTTATGTAGAAAGCTTCATGCAATTAATGTTTAAATTGCCTACAGGGCCTTATGCTGCAAATCCAGTAATTGTAAATGCTTTAGATAAATTATTTATTCTTCATGCAGATCACGAACAAAATTGTTCTACTTCTACGGTTAGAATGGTAGGTTCTTCTCACGCAGGTTTATTTGCTTCAGTTTCTGCAGGTGTTTCTGCTTTATGGGGGCCGCTTCATGGTGGTGCAAACCAAGCAGTACTTGAAATGTTAGAAGAAATAAACAAAGACGGTGGAGATACAGATAAGTTTTTAGCGAAAGCAAAAGATAAAAATGATCCATTCCGTTTAATGGGATTCGGACATAGAGTTTACAAAAACTTTGATCCAAGAGCTAAAATCATCAAAAAAGCAGCAACAGAAGTATTGGAAACTTTAGGTGTTGAAGACCCAATTTTAGAGATTGCTAGAAAATTAGAAAAAGCAGCTCTTGAAGATGAATACTTCAAATCAAGAAACTTATATCCAAACGTTGATTTCTACTCTGGAATTATCTACAGAGCTTTAGGAATTCCAACTGATATGTTTACTGTAATGTTTGCAATTGGAAGATTACCAGGTTGGATTGCGCAATGGAAAGAAATGCGTGAAAACAAAGAACCAATCGGAAGACCAAGACAAATTTATACAGGACACCCTTTACGAGAGTTTAAGTCTAATAAATAAAAAAACGAAAGCTTCACTTACATGTGAAGCTTTTTTTATCTTTGCTCAAAATACAATAAAGTTATGTTGCAATTAAATGTAAAGAACGAAACGTCTCGGCTTCGTGCTGTAGTTCTGGGTTCTGCTGTTCATAATGGTCCAACTCCGACTATAGAAGAAGCTTATGATCCTAAATCATTGGAACATATTAAGGCAGGAACTTATCCTGTAGAAAAAGATATGGTTGCTGAAATGGAAGCTTTTAATGCTGTTTTTCAGAAATATGATGTAACTGTTTATCGTCCAGAAATGATCGAAAATTACAATCAGATTTTTGCTCGTGATATTGGATTTGTAATTGATGATGTTTTTGTAAAATCTAATATTCTGCCGGATAGAGAAAGAGAATTAGATGCTATTCAATATGTAATTGATCAGATTGATCCTTTAAAAGTAGTTCGTCCTCCAGAAGAAGTTCATATAGAAGGCGGAGATGTCATGCTTTGGAACGACCATATTTTTATTGGAACTTATAAAGGAAGCGATTATAAAGATTACATTACGGCAAGAACCAATATGCATGGTGTAAATTATATAAAATCTTTGTTTCCGAATAAGATTGTGAAGGAGTTTGATTTAGTAAAATCTAAATTAGAAGCAAGGGATAATGCGCTGCATTTAGATTGTTGTTTTCAACCTGTTGGAAAAGATAAAGGAATTATTTATAAAAGAGGTTTTCGGGAAGAAGCAGATTATCTTTATTTAGTGAAACTTTTTGGAAAAGAAAACCTATTTCACATTGAAAGAAACGAAATGTATAATATGTTTTCGAACGTGTTTTCAATTGATGAAAATGTGGTGGTTTCTGAAAAGAATTTTACGAGATTGAATAACTGGCTTCGTGAAAATGGTTTTACGGTTGAAGAGATTCCGTATGCTGAAATTTCAAAACAAGAAGGTTTGTTGAGATGTTCAACGCTTCCGTTAATTAGAGACTAAAAGAGTTTTTTTGTTTCAAGTTTCAGGTTTCAAGTTTTTATAAGATATGAAACCTGAAACTTGAAGCTTGAAACTAAAAAATATATAAAAAATGAAACAAACTACTAATGCTATCGTGATGATTCGCCCAGTTGCGTTCAGAATGAATGAACAGACAGCGGTCAATAATTATTATCAAAAGGTATTAGACGGACTTTTGCCAAGTACTGTTAATGCTAAAGCGCAGCAAGAATTTGATGCTTTTGTAGAAAAGCTAAGAGCAGTTGGTGTTGATGTAACCGTTGTTGATGACAATTTAGAGAGTGATACTCCAGATAGTATTTTTCCAAACAATTGGGTTTCATTTCATGAAAATGGAGATGTGGCGCTTTATCCAATGTTCGCTGAAAATCGTCGTCAAGAACGTCGTGAAGATATTTTGGATACTTTGGAAGAAAAAGGATTCGAAATTGCAAATATCATGGATTATACTTCTGCAGAAGAAGATGGCATTTTCTTAGAAGGAACAGGAAGTTTGTTATTAGATAGGGCAAACGGAAAAGCATATTGCGCATTATCACCAAGAGCAGATGAAGAATTGTTTATAGAATTCTGTGAAGATTTTGATTATGCTCCTGTAATTTTCGAAGCTTTTCAAACTGTTGATGGTGAGCGTAAATTAATTTATCATACTAATGTAATGATGTGTTTAGGTGAAACTTTTGCAGTTATTTGCGCAGATTCAATTGATGATAAGAAAGAGCGTAAAATGGTTCTGGATAATCTTAAGCAAGATCAGAAAGAAGTTATTTTAATAACCGAAGATCAAGTGAATAATTTTGCAGGAAACATGCTGGAAGTTAGAGGGAAAGATGATAAGAGATACATTGTAATGAGTGCATCGGCGCATCAAAGCTTAACTCCAAAACAAATTTCGCAATTAGAAAATCACGCGGAAATTTTAAGTTCAAGTTTAGATACAATTGAGGCATGTGGCGGAGGAAGCGCCAGATGTATGATGGCAGAAGTTTTCTTGCCAAGAGCTTAATAAACTAAATTGATAAAAAGAGAAGGGATGAAATTACATTAATGATTTCATCCCTTCTCTTTTTTGCAGTAATTAATATTGATTAGAAATTTCCTTTAACAATATTGATGATGGCGCTTACAATATATTGAATGCCTATTGAAATAACGATAAAGCCGACAATTCTTGAAATAGCAACAATTCCTGAAGCTCCTAAAATTCTAGCTAAATAATGAGCGCTTTTTAAAATGGCAAAAATGGCAACAGCAATTGCCAAAATAGCTAATGACGAAATTATAATTTCATTTATTTCGTGATGTTCTTGATAAAAAGCTATTAAAAGAGACATAGATCCAGGGCCAGCAAGCATTGGTATTGCCAATGGCGTAAGCGCGATGTCATTCCTATGTTGTGCTTCATTTTCAATCTTTTTATTAATTCCTCGTTTCTTGTTGAACTTGCCTGAGAGTAAAGAGAATCCGGAGTTTACAATTACAATTCCTCCCGCAATTCTTAAGGCATCGATACTAATACCGAAAAAAGTTAAAACATATTGGCCAATAAAATAAGAAACCAATAATATGATAAAAACATTAATCGCAGTCCAAAGAGAGATTCGGGATCTTTCTTTTTGGGAATCGTGTTGGGTAAGACCAACAAAAATGGGTACTGTACCGATTGGATTTAATACCGAGAATAAGGCAGCAAATAAGTAAATAAATAATTCCATATAATATTGGTTAGTGAAGTAAATGTAGTTATTTTTTAACGCTTTTGTGTGAAATTATGTTATAATAATGTTTTTTATGGTTGCCGATTCTGTATCAAAGACATAAAGTTAAATCGTTCTTTTTGATTACTTTTGCAGTCTAAATAAAAACCATGAAAAGTAAAAAAACATTAGTTATAGGAGCATCAACAAATCCTGAACGTTATTCATATAGAGCTATAAATATGTTGGTAGGAAAAGGGCATTCAGTGTTAGCAATTGGACAAAAAACAGGTGAAGTAGCTGGAGTAAAAATTCAGACTAAGGCAATGCCAGTTAAAAATATAGACACTATTACTTTGTATTTAAATCCTGTTCGTCAAAGAGATTATTATAATTATATTGTTGAATCGCATCCTAAACGAGTAATTTTTAATCCAGGGACTGAAAATCCACAATTGTATCAATTATTAGAGTCGAATGGTATTGAGGTAGAAGTGGCTTGCACATTAGTTTTATTGGCTACAAATCAGTATTAAACAATAAGTTGGTACTTTTGTTTGAGCCAATAAAAGAAGGAGGTTTCGTAATAAAATTCAAATAGGATTAGGCCTTGAATTTAATGGCTGTAATGTAGGCTAAATCATTAAAAGTATTACTTTTGTCGTCATGGAATTTTCATCAAAATTAATTGAAAAAGCAGTAAACGAAATGTCGCAATTGCCTGGTATAGGTAAGCGTACGGCACTTCGATTAGTTCTTCATTTGCTAAAACAGCCTAAAGAACAAACTGCTTTTTTGTCTCAAGCGTTATTGAATATGCGAGAGGATATTAAGTTTTGTGAAAGCTGTCATAATATTTCTGATACTAAAATTTGTGAGATTTGTGCTAATCCAATTAGAAATCATGAAACAATATGTATCGTAGAAGATATTAGAGATGTGATGGCGATAGAAAATACTGGCCAGTTTAAAGGAATATATCATGTTCTAGGCGGAAAAATTTCGCCAATTGAAGGAGTTGGACCAAATCAGTTGAATATTTCTAGTTTGGTGACAAAAGTGAAATCTGGAAATGTATCTGAGATTATTTTTGCATTAAGTTCAACAATGGAGGGGGATACAACAAATTTTTATATCTATAAACAAATAGCAGATTCTGAAATTATCATCTCAACGATTGCGAGAGGAATATCGGTTGGAGATGAATTGGAATATGCAGACGAAATAACATTAGGACGAAGTATTTTACACAGAGTTCCTTTTGAAAAAACATTTAAAAATAATTAACCAACCCCAAATAACAACTTGGTTTTTCTGGACGCTAAAGGGAAAGCTATATTTGCGATAAAATTGAACGAATGACAAAAAAAAGTTTTTTTCTATTCTTATTAATTTCTGTATTATTTACCTCATGTATTCCTATTAAAGATCTAGTTTATCTTCAGGACAAAAATGATTCTGGCGAACAAACAGCGATTGCAGCGGTAGAATCAAAGCCTTATAGATTACAAGTTAATGATGTTTTAAGTATCAATATAAAAGCAATTGATCCCAAGCTAGTTTCTATTTTTAGTGCTACAGAAAACCAATCAAGTCAAACTGGTAAATCTGAAGCAGGATTGTATTTTGATGGTTTTACAGTTGACGATCATGGGAATATCAGGATGCCAATTCTTGGAGAGATAAATGTGATTGGTTACACTCTTGAAGAAGTTCGTGTAAAAATTGAAAAGAAATTACTAGAGGAATATTTTAAAAGCGAAGCCAATATTTTCGTTACCGTTAAGTTAGCTGGTTTTAGATATACTATTAATGGAGAGGTTGGAAGTACGGGAACAAAAACATTATTTAAAGATAATGTAACTATTTTGGAAGCTGTTGCAAATGCGGGAGATATTACAACAGTCGGTAATAGAAAAGAAGTAACGGTAATTCGCCAGACTCCAACAGGTGTGCAAATGCATGATATTGATCTTACAGATGTGAATGTAATGAAATCACCTTATTATTATTTACAGCCAAATGACTATATCTATGTTAAACCATTGAGACAAAAAACTTGGGGAACTGGTCAGACAGGAATACAATCTATTGGGACAATAATTACATTGTTGTCTTTAGCAACTACCGTTTACCTAATTATAAAGTAAAAAGAGATTTTTAAAATGTTAGATATTAAAGACTTCGCTATTTTTGAAAATCATTCTCATTTTGATTTTAAGGGCTTTCTGTTAAAAATCGTAGGCTATTGGAAATGGTTTCTGATAAGTTTGATTATTACTTTCGCAATTGCATATCAGGTGAACATTCGTAAAGAAAAAATTTACGAAATGCAGACTTTGATTTCTATCAAAGAAGAAAACAATCCTTTTTTTACATCGAATACAAGTTTGGTATTCAATTGGGGAGGAATTTCTGATCAAGTAAATGGCATATCTACAATTATTCAATCAAGATCTCATAATGAATTGGTTGTAGATAAACTTCAATTTTATATTGATTATTTAGAACAAGGAAAATACAATTTAATAGATTCTTACGGAGCTGTTCCATTTTATGTTGCTATTGACAAAACAAAAGGGCAAATTGTAAATACATTAATTAGTATAAAGTTTTTAAGTGAGAATGAATATCAAATTGAGATTCCATTTGAAAATAATTCTGTTTCGTTAATTACTTATAGCAGTAATTCTTATAGTAATACTTCTGTACAGCCTGTAACTTTTGTTAAAAAATATAAAGTAGGGGACAAAGTAATTCTTCCATTTTTAAATTGGAAACTCCAAATAACAGATAATCCAGGTTTTTATAAAGGAAAAGAATATTTTGTCAGATTCAAGGATTTTGATGGGACAGTTTCTCAATATAAAGGTGTAGATGTAGATGCGGGTAAAAGTGGCGGGTCGATATTGACCTTATCAATGCAAGGAACAAATAAAGCCAGAATGGTTGATTATTTGAATTCTACTGTGAAAATGCTTATTAAAATCCAGCTCGATGGCAAAAATCAGTTTGCTGCAAATACTATTAATTTTATTGATAGTACTCTCGTGGCAATGGAATCTCAGCTTAAGCAAACGGGGAACGAATTAAAATCTTTTCAAAAAGATAAAAATATCTATGAAATAGAAGGAGGTGGTTCTAAAGTTTCAGAGAAAATAATGGATTTTGATGTTGAAAAGGATCAAATAGCAAGAAAAATAGCCTACTATAATTCGTTAAAAGCATATTTGAACAATAGTGTCGATTATTCTAGATTACCGGCTCCTTCTGTTGCTGGAATTGAAGACCCGAATATTGTAGCTAATGTTTCAAAACTTATTGCACTTTCTACTCAAAGATCTGAAATGGCTTATGCCGTAAAAAGTGAAAAAATATTTAAGGATTTTGATAATCAAATGGCGGCAGTGAAAAATGTTCTGCAAGAGAATATTGTTACCGCCAAAGCTTCTTTATTATATGACTTATCGTTGGTTAATGCAAAAATTGGTCAGGCGGAAAGCACAGTGAGAAGACTGCCAGCAGAACAGCAAGAATTATTGAAAATTAAAAGAAAATATGATTTAAACGATAATATTTATACAGAATTTCTTCAGAAGAGAAATGAAGCAGAAATTGTACGAGCGTCTAACCTATCAGATATCCACTTTATTGATCCAGCAAAAGATATCGGAGGAGGTCTGATCGGTCCTAAGACTTCTGTGAATTATGTAATGGCTCTGTTTTTAGGGATTTTAATTCCATTGTTATTTGTATTAGTGATTTTTTTCATTAACAATTCAATTCAGAATAGTGACGATATTAGTAAGCTTACACAAATACCTTTACTGGGCGTTATTGGGCTAAATAAGGATTCGGGTAATTTAGCAGTTTTTGATAAGCCTAAATCAGCGCTTTCAGAAGCTTTTAGAGGGGTTCGTTCTTCACTTCAGTTTTTGTATAAAAAACAACAAGTCAGCGGATCAAAAACATTAATGATTACTTCTTCGATTAGTGGTGAAGGAAAAACATTCTGTTCTATTAATATTGCTACCGTTTTTGCTTTAAGTGAAAAGAAAACTGTAATTGTTGGTTTAGATTTACGAAAACCAAGATTAGCAGATGAATTCCAAATAAAATCATCTTTAGGAGTTGTTAATTATTTGATAAGACAAAATAATTTGGAAGAAATTACTAATTCAACACCAATTCCAAATTTAGATGTGATTCTATCTGGGCCAATTCCTCCAAATCCTTCTGAGTTAATTTTAAGTGAGGCAATGAAAGAATTGATTAATGAGTTGAAGCAGAAATATGATTATATTATTTTAGACACTCCTCCAGTTGGTTTAGTGGCAGATTCATTAGAATTGGTTCAGTTTGCAGATGTAACATTGTATATTGTAAGACAGAATTATACTAAGAAAGATATGATAACGGTATTAAATACGAGACTTAAACGTGGAGAATTAAGTAATGTTAGTATTGTCTTAAATGGTTATGAAAATAAAGCAAAATATGGTTCCGGTTATGGCTATGGCTACGGTTACGGAGCATATTCAAATGGTTATCATGAAGAAGAAGTGAAAGTTGGTTTTTGGAAAGCATTTATGAGTCGAATTAGAAAAAGTTAAATTTGGATAAATGGAAAATAAAACAAAAAATACAATTTTAATTACGGGAGGCGCTGGATTCATAGGTTCGAATTTGACTGAGTATTTTTTAGGCTTAGGTTATAAGGTGGTTTGTCTGGATAATTTTTCTACAGGACATCGACATAATTTAAAAGACTTTTTAGATAATCCAAATTTTAAATTAATTGAAGGTGATGTCAGAAATTTAGCAGATTGTAGTTTAGCAGTTGAAGGAGTTGATTATGTCTTGCATCAAGCTGCTTTAGGTTCTGTTCCAAGATCAATAAAAGATCCAATTACAACAAATGATGTAAACGTTTCTGGTTTTTTAAATATGCTTACTACAGCGCGAGATGCTGGAGTAAAACGGTTTATATATGCAGCAAGTTCTTCTACCTATGGAGACTCTCAAGGACTCCCAAAAGTAGAAGATGTTATAGGGAAACCATTGTCTCCTTATGCAATTACTAAATATGTAAATGAATTGTATGCTGAAATATTTAGTAAATCGTACGGATTAGAAACTATTGGGCTTCGTTATTTTAATGTTTTTGGACGAAAACAAGACCCAAATGGAGCTTATGCCGCTGTGATTCCAAAGTTTGTGAAGCAATTTATGAATCATGAGAGTCCAGTGATTAATGGTGACGGAAATTATTCTCGTGATTTTACATATATAGACAATGTTATTCAAATGAATGAGTTAGCAATGATTTGTCAAAATCCAGAAGCTATTAATACTGTTTATAATACAGCGTTTGGAGATCGAAATACACTGAATGACTTAGTTAAGTATTTAAAGGAATATTTGTCAGATTTTGATCCAAAAATAAAGGATATTCCAGTTATCTACGGCGAAAATCGAGTAGGAGATATTCCTCATTCTTTAGCAAGTATCGAAAAAGCAAAAAGAACTCTTGGTTATAACCCAAAGTATTCTTTGCAAGACGGATTGAAAGAGGCTGTGGGATGGTATTGGAATAATTTAAAATAAACAGATCAAGATAAAATAGATCAAATGAAAATTACAAAAATTTGCTGCATTGGTGCAGGGTATGTAGGTGGACCAACAATGGCGGTTATTGCGCAAAAATGTCCGCATATTCAGGTTACAGTTGTTGATTTAAATGAACAGAGAATAGCAGATTGGAATGATCCGAATCTCGAAAACATTCCCATTTATGAACCAGGTCTTTCTGAAATTGTAGCAGAAGCAAGAGGTAGAAATCTCTTTTTTTCTACAGATGTTGATAAGGCAATAGATGAAGCACAAATGATATTTATTTCAGTTAATACTCCAACCAAAACTTACGGGAAAGGAAAAGGAATGGCAGCTGACTTAAAATACATTGAGTTATGTGCGAGACAAATTGCAAGAGTAGCAAAACAAAATAAAATTGTAGTTGAGAAATCAACTTTGCCAGTTAGAACAGCTGAAGCAATTAAAAGTATATTAGATAATACAGGAAATGGTGTTCAATTTCAGATTTTATCTAACCCAGAATTTTTAGCAGAAGGTACTGCGGTTGCAGATTTGTTGAATCCAGATCGAATTTTGATAGGTGGAGATACTACGCCAGAAGGAGAAGAGGCTATTAATTCGTTAGTAGATGTTTATTCAAATTGGGTTAATAAAGATCAAATTTTGACCACAAATGTTTGGTCGTCAGAATTGTCTAAACTTACTGCAAATGCATTTTTAGCACAGCGAATTTCTTCTATTAATGCAATGTCGGAATTATGCGAAAAAACGGGGGCTGATGTAAATGAAGTAGCAAGAGCAATTGGGATGGATAGCAGAATTGGGCCTAAATTCTTAAAAGCTTCGGTAGGATTTGGGGGCTCTTGTTTCCAAAAAGATATTTTAAATTTAGTTTATATAGCAAAGTCATACGGATTGAATGAAGTTGCAGATTATTGGGAGCAAGTTATTATAATGAACGATCATCAAAAAAGAAGATTCTCAAGTAAAATTGTTCAGACATTATACAATACTGTAGCCGATAAGAAAATTACTTTTTTAGGTTGGGCTTTCAAAAAAGATACAAACGACACTAGAGAATCTGCTGCGATTTATGTTGCAGATGATTTAATAAACGAGCAAGCAAAAATCTCTGTTTATGATCCTAAGGTTTCTGAAAATAAGATGTTAAGTGATTTGAATTATTTGGAAACAAGATCTAGTCAAGAAAACACAAAAGCATTAAATGTATTTGAAAATGCTTATGAAGCATGTAAAGATGCTCATGCAATTGCAGTTTTGACAGAATGGGATGAATTTACGACTTATGATTGGCAAAAGATTTACGATTCAATGCATAAACCAGCTTTTGTTTTTGATGGGAGGAATATTTTGAATGCTAAAGAATTGGAGTCTATAGGTTTTGTTTACAATGGTATTGGAGCATAAATGGTTTTTTGTGGAGTAAAATGAGGTTTTTAATGTGAAGTGCAGTTGGTTTTTGCTTCGTGATAAATAAAAAAAATGAATTGGTACGTAGTTTATACAAAACCGAAATGGGAAAAAAAAGTCGCAGATAAACTCAATCAATTGGGAATTGAGTGTTATTGTCCTCTTATTACTCAAGTTAAGCAGTGGTCTGACAGAAAGAAAAAAATTGAGATGCCACTTTTTAATTCTTATGTTTTTGTGCAGTTGCCAGATTCAGAACGAAGCTCTGTTTTTAATGTGGCTGGTGTAGTTAGGTATTTGTTTTGGTTAGGAAAACCAGCAATTGTGAAAAATGAAGAAATCGAAATAATAAAGAAAAGCCTTAAGGCTCCGAATATTAGTGATGTATCAGTTTCCACTATTCAAGTTGGAGACAAAATTAAGTTGGAGTCAGGAGTCTTTAGTAATCAAAATGCAATTGTGCAAGAGGTTTCTAATAATTATTACACCTTAGTTTTAGAAAGTTTGGGATGTATTTTGAAAATAAAATTTAAATAATAGCGTTATCCTAATAAAATTAGCAGAAGAGAAAGTCTTTTTTAGATTTTTTTCTTCTGTTTTTTTTTATAAAGTAATTATTTACGGCCTGATTAATAATGTGTTGTAGTTAAGTGTCTTTTAATTAACAATTTGTTTTTGAGTATTACGAGAAACCGTATTGAATAACTAGACTTATTATATTATATTTGCGCGAAAATGATTAATTTAGGTATCTGAGTCAGACTTTGTGACTTGGAAAGGCGAAGCCGTGAATTTTTAAAAGCCTAAAGAAATTTAAAAAATGGAATTGAAAAAAAATGTTAAAATTGCGGTTATTGGTTTAGGCTATGTTGGATTGCCGTTGGCTCGACTATTTGCAACAAAATATTCTGTTGTTGGTTTTGATATAAATGAATCTAGAGTTAATTCTTTAAAGTCGGGAATCGACACAACTTTAGAAGTTGAAGATGATGTTTTACAAAAAGTATTAATCACTGACACGACTGAAGAAACTGGCTTGTATTGTACAACATCATTAGATGATATTGAAAATTGCAATTACTATATTATTACTGTTCCTACTCCAGTTGATAAGAATAATAGACCAGATTTAACGCCTCTTTATAAGTCAAGTGAAACAGTTGGCAAAGTTTTAAAAAAAGGAGATATCGTTATTTATGAATCAACTGTTTATCCTGGAGTAACAGAAGAGCAATGCGTGCCAGTTCTAGAGCAGGTTTCTGGTTTAAAATTTAATGAAGATTTTTTTGCAGGATATTCCCCAGAGAGAATTAATCCAGGAGACAAAGAACATACAGTTGAAAAGATCCTAAAAGTTACCTCTGGTTCAACCCCGGAAATTGGATTAAAAGTTGATGCTTTATACAAATCAGTAATTACAGCAGGAACACATTTAGCACCTACTATAAAAGTTGCAGAAGCAGCCAAAGTTATTGAAAATTCTCAAAGAGATATTAATATTGCTTTTGTCAATGAATTGGCAAAGATCTTCAATTTAATGAATATTGATACGCAAGAAGTGCTGACTGCAGCAGCAACAAAATGGAATTTTTTGCCTTTTAAGCCAGGTCTTGTTGGAGGACATTGTATAGGAGTAGATCCATATTATTTAGCACAAAGAGCCCAAGAGTTTGGATATCATCCTGAAATAATTTTAGCGGGGAGGCGTTTGAATGACAGTATGGGGGAATATGTAGCTTCACAAATAGTGAAACTAATGATTAAAAAGGGTATTTCGGTTAATGGAGCTGAATTACTGATGCTTGGAATTACCTTCAAAGAAAATTGCCCAGATGTAAGAAACACTAAAATCGTAGATGTTGTAAAGGCATTAAAGGAATATGGAATTCTGGTTACCATATTTGATCCACTTGCAAATACAGATGATGTAAAAAATGAATATAATTTAGTAACATTAGCCTCTATTCCAAATAATAAATTTGATGCAATAGTTCTTGGAGTTTCGCATGATGAGTTTCTAGAATTAGATTTTTCAAACTTAAAAAAAGAAAATGCTTTAATTTATGATGTTAAAGGAGTTTTAGGATCTTTAGCCGATAATAGGCTTTAGCAATAAATTGTCCTTATTATTTATTAAAAAAATATATGAGTTCAGATAAGAATATTACACACGTTATCCTTACAGGAGGAGTTGGAAGTCGTTTATGGCCACTTTCTAGAAAGAGCAGACCAAAACAATATCTTGAAATATTTGATGGTAAATCTTTATTTGAGATGACAGTTGAACGCAACAGTCATTTAGCAAATAAAGTAATGGTTGTTGGAAATGTTGATAACCATCAACTGAGTGGAAAAGTAATGGATAAAACGGCTACAGCTTATATAAATATTATTGAAGCAACTCCCAGGAATACTGCTGCAGCTATAGCTTTTGCCGCATTTGCTTCCGAACCTGATGATATTTTAATTATTACTCCTTCAGATCACATTATAGATCAAATGGAAAATTATAATCAAGCCATAAATGAAGCTGTAACTAAGGCGCACGAAGGATTTATAGTAACATTTGGTGTTATACCAACTAAGCCAGAAACGGGATATGGTTATATTGAGGCAGAAGGTGATGATGTAATTTCTTTCCGAGAAAAGCCAAACGAAACGACAGCAAAAGAATTTATTGCAAAAGGTAATTTCTTATGGAATAGTGGAATGTTTTGTTTTAAAGCAAGTGTCCTTTTAGAAGAGTTGGAGAAATTTCAACCAGATGTATATGAAAAATCAAAAAAAGTATGGGAAGCAAGTAAAGAAGGTTTTCTGGATTTAGATTTATCTATGGAAATCCCTTCTATTAGTATAGATTATGCAGTAATGGAACGTAGTAAAAAAATTAAAGTTGTTCCTGCTTCTTTTTCTTGGTCAGATTTAGGCTCATTTGAATCAGTTTATGATTATTTATACTCAAAAGGTCATTCTACAGATTCTAACGGTAACATGGTTATCGGATGTGATAAACATACAACTTTCCTTGGTTTGAAAAATACTATTTTTGTTTATACTGAAACGGCTAATTTAATTTTACAAAAGGAAAATTCACAAGACGTGAAAGATGTTTATAGTGAACTAGAGAAGCAGAACTCAGAACTCTTAAATTAAAGAATAAAATGAAAAAAATTCTAATAACTGGTGGTGCTGGTTTTATTGGTTCTCACGTAGTTAGACGTTTTGTAAATAAATATCCAGCATATCAAATTTTCAATTTAGATGCATTGACATATGCAGGAAATCTTGAGAACATTAAAGATATTGAAAATGAATCTAATTATACTTTTGTAAAAGGAGATATCGTTGATGAAGGATTTGTTAACGAACTGTTCGATCTTCATGATTTCGATGGAGTCTTGCATTTGGCGGCAGAATCTCATGTTGATCGTTCTATTGAAGATCCCCTTGCATTTGTTAAAACTAATGTTATTGGAACAATGAATCTGTTAAATGCAACCAAGAATCAATGGAAGAATAATTTTGAAGGCAAAAGATTTTACCATATTAGCACTGACGAAGTATATGGCTCCTTAGGTGCTGAAGGCTTATTTACTGAAAGCACTGCTTATGATCCAAATTCTCCATATTCAGCTTCAAAAGCAAGCTCTGATCATTTCGTAAGAGCCTATGGTGAAACTTATGGACTACCATATGTTCTTACCAATTGTTCAAATAATTATGGATCATACCATTTTCCTGAAAAACTTATTCCTCTTTTTATAAATAATATTATAAATAATAAACCATTACCAGTGTATGGCGATGGAAATTATACAAGAGATTGGTTATTTGTAGAAGATCATGCTATGGCTATTGATCTGGTTTTTCACGAAGGAAAAAATCATGAAACTTATAATATTGGAGGTTTTAATGAATGGAAGAATATAGATCTTGTTAAGTTATTATGCAAAATAATGGACGGAAAATTAGGTAGAAACGAAGGTTCCTCTGAAAAGCTAATTACTTATGTTAAAGACAGACCAGGGCACGATTTACGTTATGCAATAGATGCTTCAAAAATTAATAAAGAACTGGGATGGAAACCTTCTGTTACTTTTGAAGAGGGACTAGAAAAAACTATTAATTGGTATTTAAATAATCAAGAATGGCTTCAGAATGTTACTTCTGGCGCTTACAAAGATTATTATAAAAAACAGTATTCATAATGAATACCTCTAAAAATTTCTCCTTTAGTATGAAAAAAGCAATATACGTTCTTACTCTATTTTTTGCATTAATTACTTTTAATGCAGCAGCACAAGATATAATGAAATCTAAAGATTTAAGTACAGTAAAAGTCGACTACTTATCGGATGATGATTTGGCAAAAATTAGTGCTCAGTTAAAAAGTAATAATGCAACGATTGATCAAGTTGAATCAATGGCACTTTCAAAAGGTATGACTCAATCAGAGTTTAATAAGCTTAAGACTAAGCTTAATGATTTTGAAAGGAAAAATGCCAAAGGTGATGGAAAGGATAAGAATAGGGATAGTAAATTAAAAACAGGAGAGAAAACCTCAGAGTTCGGAAGAAAACAGGACGAAATAAAAAATGAGAAAGTAAAAGATTCTTTAAATGCTTTAATTTTTGGATCAGAGCTATTTGATAATCCTACTTTAAATTTTGAACCAGATCTGAATTTGGCTACTCCTATGAACTATGTACTTGGTCCTGGAGATGAATTACAAGTAAGTGTTTATGGTGTCCAAGAATATAATGCTAACATACCTGTAAGTGTAGAAGGGAAAGTAAGTATCGATTATGTGGGACAGATCTCAGTTTCTGGGATGTCTATTGAGGCAGCAACTCAAAAAATAAAAGCAGCTATTGCTAAGGTATACAGTACGGTTCGTTCTGGGCAATCTCAAGTAAGCATTAGCTTAGGAAAAATACGTACAATAAAAGTTACCATTGTTGGGGGTAAACAGCCGGGTAATTACTCCATATCTTCATTATCAACTGTTTTTAATGCTTTGCATTTGGCTGGTGGACCTGGGAAAAACGGTAGCTATAGAAATATTGAATTAATAAGAAACAATAAGGTTTACAAGAATATTGATATTTATAGATTCTTAGTTAAAGGAGATCAATCTGATAATGTTGCCTTAAAAGAGAATGATGTAATTAGGATTCCTGCCTATAGTCAAAGAGTCACTGTCGAAGGGGAAGTAAAGAGACCCGGAATCTTTGAAATGAAAAAAGGAGAAAAGTTTTCTGACTTATTAAATTTTGCCTCTGGTTTTAATGAGTTTGCTTACACAGCATCTGTAAATGTTTTACAAAAAACGGGGAAAGAATTTAAAGTACATGATATTAATGAAAGTGAATATAGTACTTATCAACCACAATTAGGCGATGTTTTTAGAGTTACAAAGATTTTAAATCGATTTGAAAACCGTATTAAGATTGAAGGTGCAGTTTTTAGACCAGATTATTATTCTTTTACTGAAGGGATGAGAGTATCAGATTTAGTTACAAGAGCAGAAGGACTAAAAGAAGACGCCTATAGTAAAAGAGCTCGAATTATTCGATTAAAAACAGACTTAACAACAGAAATTGTGAATGTTGATTTAGGTGCTGCTTTGTCAGGAGATTTAAATGCAGATATAGAATTAAAAAGAGAAGATATTGTGACTGTGTATTCTATTTTAGATTTTAGAGAAGAATATAAAGTGACTATAGATGGAGAAGTAAAAAATCCAGGTGAATATGAATATTTTGAGAATCTTACGTTAAATGACTTAGTTGTTCAAGTTGGGGGATTAACAGGTTCAGCTTCAAAAAGAGTTGAGATAGCCAGAATGATTAAATCAGATGCTATTGATGATGCTGATCCTAAACGTGTAGAATTAGTCGAGTTAGAAATTACTGCAGATAATAATGAACAAATTAAAAACTTTGTTTTAAAACCATTTGACATAATTAATATTCGCCGAATGGCTGTGTATGAGAAGCCAGAAATGGTTAAGGTAAGCGGAGCTGTAACTTATCCTGGGAAATATGTGTTGGCAAATAAGAAGGAAAAAGTTTATAATGTGGTTATGAGGGCAGGCGGGTTAACATCTATTGCCAATTTGGATGGTATGAAAATAAAAAGACCAATCAAAGAAGAACAAATTGAGCAATTGGAAAATATTAATCTGAATCTAGATAAGAAAGAAACATTAGAGAAAAAAGAAGGGATTTCGGAGGATTTAAATTTGAAAACTAAAGATACACTAAAATCCAAATTATCAAAAAAGCTTAGAGATGAATTAAAATATACCACCATTCCAGTCAATTGGGAAAAAATTGTAAAAGATAAAAATCACTATTCGAATGTTACATTATTTCCTGGCGATGAAATCGAAGTTGCTGTGTACAATGAAGGTGTAAAAGTAACTGGTAACGTATTATTGACTTCTGAAATTCCATATAGAAATGGAAAAGGATTTAAATATTACATTAACTCTGTAGGTGGGGTTGATAACAAAGGTTGGAAAAGAAAAGCATATATCATTTATCCTAATGGAAAGGCGGCAGTTACTAGTTCGTTTTTATTTTTCAGGTCTTATCCTAAAGTAGAACCCGATTCGCAAATTGTTGTTCCAGAAAAACCTGAGAAGAAAAAAATGAGTGCAGGAGAATGGGCTGGATTAGGTACTGCATTTGCTAGTTTGGCATTATTAATTGTTACTGCTTTTAAATAAATTTTATGAAAATTAAAGATGTTGAAAATGAAGAAATTTCATTAAAAGAGCTTGTTCAAAAAGCAAAAGAGTGGTTTAGCTACCTATTGTCAAAGTGGAAGATTATTTTTTTGGCTGGTATAGTTGGAGCATCTCTGGGATTATTTTATTCTTTTTCAAAAAAACCTATTTATACGGCAACATTAACTTTTGCATTAGAAGATGAAAAATCAGGAGGTGGATTAGGAGGAGCACTTGGGCTTGCCAGTTCATTTGGCTTTGATGTTGGAGGTGGAGGAGGAAGTATATTTTCTAGTTCTAATTTAGTAGAATTGTTTAAGTCGCGTACTATGGTTGAACAAACTTTGCTTTCTCCTGTTAAAGTTAATGATAGAGAAATTTCTTTAGCAGAAATGTATATTGAAAATAATGGTTGGCGAAAAAAGTGGTATGATAATCCTAAATTCAAAAGTATACAATTTCCCCCTCAAAAAAACAGAAAGTCTTTTACTCGTGTTCATGATAGTATTTTAGGAGTCATTTATGAAAACCTTTCTAAAAAAGCTTTATTTGTAGCTCAAAAAGATAAAAAAATTTCAATTATTACTATGGATGTAGTTTCTAATGATGAATTATTTTCGCTTTATTTTTGTAGGGCTTTGGCTAAGCAAGTAGGAAAATTTTATATAGATACTAAGAGCAAAAAAGCTCGTGATAATATGAAAATTTTAGAGCATCAAGTTGATTCAGTTCGTTCTGAATTAAATGGAGGAATTATGAGAGTAGCAGTTGCAAATGATAATACTTTTAATTTAAATCCAGCACTAAATGTTCGTAGAGCACCATCTGCTAGGAGCCAGGTTGATGTTCAGGCTAATACAGCTATATTAACCGAATTGGTAAAGCAAAGCGAATTAGCTAAAGTAACATTACGAAAAGAGACACCTTTAATTCAAGTTATTGATAGTCCGATTTTACCATTACCTAAAGAAAAATTTGGAAAAGCAAAAGGAATTTTGGTAGGAGCGATCCTTGCTGGATTTTTGACGGTGTTGTTTTTATTGGTAAAAAGAATTTTTAATAATTTGGAGTAATGTTTTAAGTGTTTTTTTAAAATATGTTATTCTTGATATTACTATTTAATTTGCAAAAGAAAGTTACTGAAATTAAAACTATTTGTATAGTTTTAAATAAGATAGATTCACCCTTACTTAATTGAGAAATGAAAAAAAATACAAAAATATATATTGCGGGTCACAAAGGAATGGTTGGAAGTGCCATTTGGCGAACTCTAGAATCAAAAGGATACAATAATTTAATTGGAAAATCAAGTGCCGAACTGGATTTAAAAAATCAAGAGGCTGTTGCTAATTTTATAGATGCTGAAAAACCTGAAGTTATCATTGATTCTGCAGCTAAAGTAGGTGGAATCTTAGCCAATAATGATTATCCTTATCAATTTATTATGGAGAATATGCAAATTCAAAATAACCTAATTGATGCTGCTCATAAAAATGGAATTGAAAAGTTTATCTTTTTGGGGAGTTCTTGTATATATCCAAAATTAGCTCCGCAGCCTTTAAAAGAGGAGTATTTACTAACGGATACTTTGGAATCAACCAACGAATGGTATGCCATAGCGAAAATTTCAGGTGTAAAAGCGTGTCAAGCAATTCGAAAACAATTTAATAAAGATTATGTGAGCTTAATGCCAACTAATTTGTATGGAATAAACGATAATTTTGATTTGAATACATCGCATGTGCTTCCAGCGATGATACGTAAATTTCATGAAGCAAAAGTAAATAATAATTCTTCTGTTACACTTTGGGGGAGTGGAAGCCCTATGCGAGAGTTCCTATTTGTAGATGATATGTCTGAAGCGGTTGTTTTTGCTTTAGAAAATAAACTTCCAGATTATTTGTATAATGTAGGTACCGGTATAGATTTGACAATTAAAGAACTAGCTGAAACAATTCAAAAAATAATAGGTTATCAAGGTAACATTATTTGGGATTCTACTAAACCAGACGGAACACCTAGAAAATTAATGGATGTTTCTAAGATGCATGAATTAGGATGGAAACATAAAGTGAGCTTGGAATTAGGAATTCAAAAAACTTATGATTGGTTTCTACAAAATGAAGGTAAATATAAAGAAGTGAAATTATAAAGAAGAGTTATTGAATAGACTTTACTAATTAGTAAAAAGAATATTCTATATATAACACACAACTCAGAAATTAAAACATATGAGCACACAAAAAAAGGCATTAATAACGGGAATCACAGGTCAAGATGGATCATATTTGGCTGAATTATTATTAGAAAAAGGGTATCAAGTACATGGTATAAAACGCCGTGCCTCCTCTTTTAATACACAACGAATTGATCATATCTACCAAGATCAACATGAAATACATGTGAATTTTAAATTACACTATGGTGATTTAACTGATTCCACTAATATTATAAGAATCATTCAGGAAGTACAACCTGATGAAATCTATAATTTAGGGGCTATGTCTCATGTTAAAGTATCTTTTGATTCACCAGAATATGTTGCAAATGTTGATGGAATAGGAACTTTAAGAATCTTAGAAGCAGTACGAATACTTGGATTAGAAAAAAAGACAAGAATTTATCAAGCTTCAACATCAGAATTATATGGAGGTTTGGCTGAAAATAAAAATGAAAAAGGTTTCTATGATGAAAATTCTCCTTTTTACCCTCGTTCTCCGTACGGTGTTGCTAAAATTTATGGTTTTTGGATAACTAAAAATTATCGTGAAGCTTATAATGTATATGCCTGTAACGGTATTCTTTTTAACCATGAATCTCCAAGACGTGGAGAAACTTTTGTAACACGTAAAATTACTATGGCAACTGCGGCAATTGCTAAAGGAAAGCAAGAATGTCTTTATCTAGGAAATCTAAATTCACAGAGAGATTGGGGTCATGCAAAAGATTATGTAGAAGCTATGTGGAGAATTTTACAGCAAGATTCTGCTGAGGATTATGTTATCGCAACTGGTGTTACGACCTATATTAGAGATTTTGTTATAATGGCTTTCGCTGAAGTTGGTATTGAATTAACTTTTGAAGGGGAAGATGAAGGTGAAATCGCTAAAGTTAAAGCTTGCAATGATCCATTATATCAGTTGGAAATTGGTAAAGTCGTTGTTCGTGTAGATCCAGAATATTATCGTCCTACAGAAGTAGATCTATTAATAGGTGATCCTGCAAAATCTAAAACGAAATTAGGTTGGGAACCGAAATACGATTTAGCCGCATTGGTTAAAGAAATGGTAGCAAGTGATTTGAGATTGTATTAAAGAATTAAAATATTGTTTCCTAAAAGTTAACTAGATGTATCAAATTTAATTTAAATAACATTTTTAATTTTAAAGTTATTTGAATAAATATAAATTAATGAATGTAATGAAAAAAATACCATACGGGCGTCAAAATATTACCGAAGAAGATATCAAAGCAGTTATCGATGTGTTAAAATCAGATTGGTTAACTCAAGGTCCTGATATAAAACTGTTTGAAGAAAGTTTTGCCAATTATATAGGGGTAAAGTATGCAGTAGCAGTTTCAAACGGAACTGCCGCTTTACACTTGAGCACAATGGCATTAGACGTTAATCCTGGCGATAAAGTAATTACTACTCCTAATACTTTTGTGGCTTCGGCAAATTGCGTTCGCTATTGTGGTGGTGAAGTTGTTTTTGCAGATATTGATCCTGAAACGTATCTATTGGATATAAAATCTGTAAAGAAACTACTTGAAGCATCTCCAAAAGGCACCTATAAAGGTATTATTCCTGTTGATTTTGCTGGGCGTGCAAATGATTTAGAAGCATTTAGGGAGTTGGCTGATGAATATGGAATGTGGATTATAGAAGATGCATGTCATTCTCCAGGAGGTTTTTTTACTGATAAAAGTGGAGTACAGCAAAATTGCGGAAATGGTAAATTTGCAGAATTAGCTGTGTTTTCTTTTCATCCGGTTAAGCATATTGCCGCAGGTGAAGGAGGTATGATTACGACGAATGATGAAGTTCTTTATAAAAAATTATTAAATTTAAGATCACACGGAGTTCAACAGGATCCACAAAAACGTTTAGAGCAACATGGCGTGTGGTATTACGAAATGCAAGAATTGGGGTATAATTATAGACTTACGGATTTTCAGGCCGCTTTAGCACTAAGTCAGCTGAAAAGAGCAGACGAAGGTTTAAAAAGAAGAAAGGGAATCGCATCAGTTTATTATGATGCTTTTAAAAATCGTTCATTTATTAAAGGTCAATCAAAGGTTGTTGAAGGTCATGCTTATCATTTATATGTTATTGAGATAGAAGATAGAAGTGGTTTAATAAATTATTTAAGAGAGGAAAATATTTTTGCTCAAGTTCATTATATACCGGCCCATTTAATGCCTTATTACCGTGATCTTGGCTGGAAGGATGGAGACATGCCTAATGCTGAAAAATATTATAAGCATTGTTTGAGTTTGCCAATGTATCCGACACTTACAGAAGAAGAACAGCAATTTGTAATTGATAAAATTACCGAATTTTTTAATGGCTAATTTATGTATTATACCGGCAAGAGGAGGTAGTAAACGTATACCTAGAAAAAATATAAAATTATTCCTTGGTAAACCTATAATTGCTTATTCTATTGAAACTGCACAAAAATCGGGGCTTTTTGATGAAGTTATGGTGTCTACGGATGATGCCGAGATAGCTGAAATTGCGGTTTCATATGGGGCTAAAATTCCTTTTTTGCGTGATAAGAAAACAGCAAGTGATTTTGCTACAACTTACGATGTAGTGGAAGAAGTAGTTTTACAATATCAACAACAAGGTATAAAATTTGAATATATATGTTGCATATATCCATGTGCTCCTTTTGTTTCAAATGAGAAACTTTCAGATAGTTTTAATGTTTTAACCAGCAATGATTTTGATAGTGTATTTCCTGTTATGCCTTTCGGATTTCCTATTCAGAGAGCTTTAAATGTAACTCAGGATAAAAAAACTTCTTTTTTTTATCCTGAGTTTAGTTTGTCTCGATCACAAGATTTGCAAAATAGTTACCATGATGCAGGTCAATTTTATTGGATGAACATAGAAAATTGCTTACGAGAAAAAAAAATTTTAACTGAGAATTCAGGAAGTATCATCATATCTGAATTGGAAGGACAAGATATAGACAATGATGTTGATTGGAAATTAGCAGAATTAAAATATGAATTATTACAGAGTATTAAATAAGCAAAAATATACAGAAGGAAATCTTTCTATTGTTCCTATTCGTTATGAAGATCGCTTAGATATTATGAGTTGGAGGAATGAGCAAATTTATCATCTAAGGCAAAATAAACCACTTACAGTTGAAGATCAAGAAAATTATTTTATTAATGTGATTAACAAGCTTTTTGATCAGGATAAACCTGATCAAATTTTGTTTTCTTATTTGCAAAATGGAATTTGCATCGGTTATGGAGGTTTGGTTCATATAAATTGGACTGATAAAAATGCAGAAATTTCATTTATAATAAATACTCAATTAGAGAAAGAATATTTTCAGTTTCATTGGGTAAGTTATCTAAAATTGATAGAACAATTGGCTTTTGTAGAATTAGGTTTGCATAAAATTTATATTTATGCTTTCGATTTAAGACCTCATTTGTATAAGGCAGCGGAATATGCAAATTTTGAAAGAGATGCTGTTTTGAAAGAACATTGTTTATTTCATGGTGAATATAAAGATGTTGTCATTTATTCTAAAATCTTTAAAAAATGAGAATAGGACTCCTTGTTAGTGGTAATTTAGGTTTTACAGTTTTAGAAAGGATGAAAGAACTGTATCAAGTGGAATTTATTCTAACAGACAAAAAATCAAACACAATTATTGATTTTTGTATTAATAATAAAATTGATTATTTTTCAGGTAATCCGCGAAACGGAAATGCATATCCGTTTGTTTCTAATAAGTCTGTTGATTTGATTATTTCCGTTAATTATTTGTTTATAGTCGAAAAAGACATAATCGACTTACCCACAATTTTAGCCTTTAATATACACGGTTCTTTATTGCCAAAATACAGAGGACGTACTCCTCATGTATGGTCAATTATCAACAATGAAAAATTTACGGGTATTACAGCTCACAAAATTGATGAAGGTTGCGACACTGGAGATATAATTGAACAGATTAAAGTTGAAATAACAAATGATGATACAGGTGCCACAATATTAAATAAATATGCTCAACACTATGTTTCTTTAATTGAGACTGTAATTTTAAAAATAAAAACAAATTCAGTTTCATTTTTGAAGCAGGATAATACGAAGGCAACATATTTTGGTGTTCGTACTCCTGAAGATGGGAAAATTAACTGGAATTGGCAGAAAGAAAGAATTTATAATTGGGTTCGAGCTCAAGCAAATCCTTATCCAGGAGCTTTTTCTTTCTATGAAAATGAAAAAATAATAATAGACGAAATTGTTTTTACAGATTACGGATTTAATTCTGACATGGATAATGGATTAATTCTTTCAATTAATCCATTACTAGTAAAAACTTCAAATGGTGTTATTGAATTAACTGTTGTTAGAAATAAAGAATTAAGAATTAAAGAAGGTTTTAAATTAATCTAGATATGAGAATAAATTCGATAGATATAAATAGAGATTCAAGAGTGTTTATTATTGCTGAGTTGTCAGCCAACCATAATGGAAGTCTTGATGTTGCGAAAGAAACTATTCGTGCAGCAAAGAGAGCAGGTGCTGATTGTATTAAATTACAAACTTATACAGCAGATACCCTTACCATTGATTGTGATAAAGATGATTTTTTGATTAAAGGAACAATTTGGGAAGGGAAAAATTATTATCAATTGTATCAAGAAGCATATACACCGTGGGAATGGCATGAGGAATTATTCAAAGTTGCAAAAGAAGAAGGATTGATTTGTTTTTCTTCTCCTTTTGATAAAACAGCGGTTGATTTTCTCGAAGATTTAGATGTGCCTGCTTATAAAATAGCTTCTTTTGAGATTACGGATATTCCATTAATAGAATATGTAGCGTCCAAAGGAAAACCAATAATCTTGTCAACTGGGATCGCTGAGAAAGCTGATATAGAGTTAGCATTAGATGCTTGCAGAAGAATGGGGAATTTTGACATTGCATTGTTAAAATGTACATCAAGTTATCCGGCTCCTATAGAAGAAGCTAATATGTCTATGGTTAAAGATTTAGCTGAACGTTATGGTGTTATTAGCGGTCTTTCGGATCACACCATGGGGGCGACAGTTCCAATTGTTGCAACATGTTTTGGAGCTAAAATAATTGAAAAGCATTTTATTTTAGATCGTTCTATCGGCGGTCCAGATGCTTCTTTTTCTATGAATGAAGAAGAATTTACCGCTATGGTAAAAGCAGTAAGAGAAGCAGAAAGTGCTATCGGAAGAGTAGATTACACGTTGACTAAAAAACAAGCTAAAGGAAAAGATTTCTCAAGATCATTGTATGTTGTCGAAGATATAAAGGCAGGCGATGTGATTACAGATAAAAATGTGCGTTCAATTAGGCCAGGATTCGGATTGCATCCAAAATACTATACAGAATTATTGGGAAAAAAAGTGAATAGCAATTTGGAAAGAGGAGATAGATTTGAAATTAATTTTACTGATGAAAAATAAGAGTTCGAAATTGTTTCGAATACGTTTTTTTAGTGTTTTTTTGAGATGTATCGGATTAAATCATGATTAAAAAGGTAGTTTCTCATAGTTTAATTTATGGGCTAGGTCCATTTATTCCAAAAATAATAGGCTTGTTAATGTTGCCTATTTTTACTAAATTTTTAACAACAGAAGATTATGGTGTGCAATCCATAATGAATTCTAGTTTAGGATTAATAAGTGTTCTATCGATGTTGGGACTTCAGTTACCAATGTCTAATGCTTTTTTTCACCATTCAAATCATTTTAAAAAAAGATGGGGGCAGTTTTATGGCTTTCTAAATATTTGGATGATTTTTTATTCCTTTTTATTAGGAATCGTTATTTATTTTATTATTCCAAAAGAAGCAAGTGAAAATCTATATTGGATTATAATACTGAATATTGTTCCAATTGTTTGCTTTGGGCCCGCTGATACCATTGGGCAATTGTACTATCAGCTAAATCAAAAGCCTAAACAAGTAGTTATAAGAACAATTATAATATCTTTTGTAACAATAATTTTGAATTATTATACCATTGTAGTTTTACAACTCCATTATATGGGGTGGTTTATTGCCAACTGCATTTCAATGCTATTACTTCATTTTTCCTATTGGTACCCGTTGCGTTTCATTTTGAAAATTAAACCAATTTATAAATTTAAAAAAGTAGTAATAAAAAGAGGACTATCGATTTCTTTGCCAATGTTGCCACATTACTATGGAAGTTTTTTGCTTAGTTCTTCTGATACTTTATTGTTGAAGTTTTTTTTGATAAGTACCTCGCAAATAGGGTATTATGGTTTTGCAGCATCTTTCGGAGGCTTAATGGCCATGGCGGTAGGTGCTATAAATACTGCAGCAGCACCTGTTATTTCAGAACAAATAAAATTAAAAGACTATGATTCGGTTCAAAATCTAACATGGGCATTACAATTTTCATTATTGATTTTGTCATCCATTGGTTGTTTTTGGCTTAAAGAAGTTTTTGATGTTATGGTCAATAATGAAGAACTTAAAACAGCTTACTTTTTAGCTGCTATTTTTATTATGTCACATAATTACAGACCAATGTATTTTGGTGTTAATACCATATTGTTTTACAGGGAAAAAACTCGTAATTTATGGAAAGTAACATTTGGAGCGGGATTAATATGCGTTTTACTGAATATTTTGTTCATTCCTATATTTGGAATTAAAAGCCCCGCATACGTTTTGTTTTTTAGCTATTTAATTATGGGTTATGGAACTTTTTTTCTTAAAGACTACAAAGAAGTGGCGGTTACAGAATTTAAGCCTTTATGGTGGTTTTTGATTACTATTTTGTCATTTATAGTGGTATTGCTGGTAATTGATTTATCCATTATTTGTAAATTTTTTGTTTCTTTTATATACATAGTATTACTCTATTTCTATTTTTTAAAGAGAATGAAAATAGCGAGATTTTGATTTTTAAACTTGTATGTACCGATCGATCGTTTAATAAATTTTTAAATATCTAAACACAAAAAGTACCTGTTTAAATTGAAAAATTAGATAGGAAATAATTAAGGTAAGAATTAATGAAATTATAAGATGATATATTTTTTGGTAAATAATAATTATCATGTCCATTTGGATATGCAACTTGTTAAGAAACTTTCAAATTTTGAATTGAGTTTAATTCAGATACCATATTCATTAAATATTATTAAAGAAAGTGATGTGTTTTCTAATATATGTGTATATGAGGAAAGATTAATAGGGTCATTTAAAAACATTTTTTTTAAGCCAAATACGTTAAAAAATATCCTTCAAAGAGTTGATGAAACTTTGTTCCCAGAAGATACTGATATTCTGTTTGTTCATACTGATATGGATCTTTTGAATCAATATATTATTCAAAAATTTTATCAATCAGGAGCTCGAATTTATTTAATTGAAGATGGAATTGCTACAATTACGCAATTCAATATGGAGGAGAGAAAAGCAGAATTTAAAGAAAATCTAAGGTGTCTTTTTCTTAAACACCTTTATGGGTTTAAGTATTTAAAAATTATTAAATACGGAGTTATGACCCAACCTGTCATGGAGGATTCTGTTTTTAATGGCGTTCTTGTAAATTATGGTGAAACTATTAAAAGAAAAATTCCTTTGTACAAATTAATTTCAGATCAAAAACAAATTAATGTAAAATACGAACAAGGAGCTATTTTCTTTAATCAGCCATTATACTTATTTTACATGTCTGAAAAAGAGTTTATTAATTATATTGATAGTTTTTTGACAGCTTCATATAATTTCTCACCGTTTTATTTTAAGTTTCATCCTTCGGATAGCGAACCTTTTAAGTTTTCCATTATCAAATTGATAAAAGAGAAATATGAAAATGTAGTAATTTTATTAGAAGATAATATTGCAGAAGAAATCGTATTTAAGTATCCTGTTCGATATGTTATTACGATTAGCTCTACATCTGCATTTAATTTAATGAATAGTGGTGTCGTACCGATTTTTATGAACAATATGCTGAATGAATTTTATCCAAATGACAATTTTAGTGCTTTTGGACAATTTTTAAATTCTATAAATTGTCAAGCTCCTAGAGAAATAAGTGAAATCAAACCTGGATTTTGTGCATTTTCGAACATTAAAAAAGATGAAATTAGGTATTCAATAATTGATATAATAAACAAATAAATAATGATAAGTATTATTACCGTTGTTAGAAATGGCGCTTCTACAATTGAGCAAACGATATTGAGTGTTCTTAGCCAAGATTATCCTGATTTTGAATATGTCGTTGTAGATGGAGTTTCAACCGACGGTACTTTAGATATATTAGAGAAGTATTCGGATAAAATACGATATGTTTCGGAGCCAGATGCAGGAATATATGATGCAATGAATAAAGGTATTACACTTGCAAAAGGCGACTGGCTTTACTTTTTAGGTTGTGATGATATATTTTACAATAATTCTACATTGTCAAATATTTTTTCAAAATCCAATTATTCGCAATTTAGTGTAGTTTATGGTAATGTACAATTTTTACATTCGAAGGTAATATTTGACGGATCATTTGATGATGTTAAGATGTATGATAAAACCATTTGTCATCAGGCTATTTTTTATAGAAAAGAAGTATTTGCTGAATATGGTAATTTTAGTACGGAATATAAAACAGCTTCAGATCACATTTTTAACCTTTATGTTTATTGTTTTAATCCTAAAGTTTGGCATTACGTAGACGAAATAGTTGCAATTTATAACGAGAAAGGAGCAAGTGAGTTTGCCGATACTAAATTTTTAGATGATTGCTTTGAAATTTGCTATAAAAACTTCAAAAAATTAAATTCTAAATTTATATTGGCAAAAATATTTTGGTCTTCTTTTTTTAGATATTTTAGGACACACGATAAAAAAAATGCTCCAAAGTATATGTGGATGGTAATCAAAGACGTTGGGATTTTTAGTTTATTTTCAACCCTCTTGATTTTAATAAAAAAAAAGTATTTAAATGCTAGGTAAAATTCTTTTAAAAGTAAAAAATAATAAACCATTACTTTTATTATGGATTACCCTTACGAGTACGGCTCCATTTATTTTTTATTCATGGCCTGGTCACCCCTATAAATTGCTTACCCTAGCAGGAATTGGGATTATGATAGTGCAAATTCTTATGAAAAAAGAGGAAAGAATTTTTGATTTTAAGATACTGTCATTAATTATATTACAAATAACTTACTATCTATTCATTTCTTTTTATCATAGTGATTTTTCTAATATAAATCTATGCATACAGTTAATATCCTTTTTTATTATTATCACATATATTAATGCATTTATCGGTTTTAAAACTTTTGTAAAATCTTATATTGACATTACTCTTGCAATGGCAATTGGAGGAACACTAATTTTCTTTTTTCATGCATTAATTGGGATAAAGCCATTGTTTTCTGTTGATTACTCGGCATCAGGGACATCCTATTTTTTATGGCTTACCACTACTAACGTTTATTATGATGTGTCTGGTATGAGGTTTATTAGATATTCAGGTTTTTTTGATGAACCAGGGGCATTTGGAATGTATTCTATTTTTGCTATTATTCTTAATAAAATTTACTTTCAAAATGCAAAAAAGGAGTTGTGGCTAATTATACTTACAGTATTTACTTTGTCATTAGCTTTTTATGTTTCGATGGTTCTTTATTTTTTGCTTTTTTATATAAACAAGTCAAATTTAAAATATATCGTACTTTCTTTTTTCGCAATTCTATCTTTATATTTTTATTTAAGCACCAATAAGGAAGATGAAACAACAGGAATGATCTATGATTCTACTTTTAAACGATTTGAAATGAACGATTCTGGTTTGGCTGAGAATAATAGGTCGGATTTGAGTGATAATGATAAAAAGATTTTTTTAAAGTATCCATTATTAGGAGCAGGAGGTACAAAAGAAAAAATTTCTGGATCAAATTTATTTTCAATTTTAGCAAGTTACGGGATTTTTGGCTCTTTATTTTATTATGTCTTATTACTGTATTTTATTTTTCAAATTATTTTAATGTCTTATAAATATTTTTTATTCTATCTAAAAATATTGCTGTTAATATTACTTAATTTTTATTCCCGACCAGAAATATCTTCTGTTTTTACACTTCTAGTTTTTGTTTCAATTATCTATTTTATAAGATATAATTTTGAAATTCAAAATAGGCAGACACGCAATACACTTACATAAATCAAATATAAATTTTAAGTTATGTTACCTAAAATAACAGTAGTTACAGCATCTTATAATTCAGAGAAAACAATTTCGGACACTATTGAGTCTATATTAAATCAAAAATATCCTAATATAGAATATTTAATTATTGATGGAGGTTCTTCAGACAATACAGTTTCAATAATCAAACAATATGAAAATTTATTTGAAGGCAGATTAAGATACATTTCAGAGAAGGACTCCGGGATTTATGACGCATGGAATAAAGCGGTGAAAATGGCTCAAGGTAGTTGGGTATCGTTTGTAGGGAGTGATGATATAATGTTTGAAAATGCATTTTCAGATTTTATAGAATTTGCAAAGACAAATGAAAACGTGAATTATATTTCGTCAAAAACTTTACTTGTTACTGAGGATCTTGAACCAATTAGAGTAACTGGCACACCTTGGACTGATACAATGAATTCTTATTGTTGTATTGCACATGTTGGAAGTTTACATCATAAAAGTCTCTTTGATGAAAAGGGCATGTTTGATCCAAATTTTAAAATTGCCGGAGATTATGATTTTCTGCTAAGATGTAAAGAAATTATTAGGCCTGGTTTTGTTGATATTGTATCTGCTAATGTAAGAGATGGAGGAATTAGTGGTCGACAGATATCTAAAGTTGCACGAGAAACAGTTATGGCAAAAAAAAATAACAAAACACAATGGCTTGGTAAGATATATGCAGACTATTGCATAATGATAATCAAGTTTATCGTTAGAACTAGAATTTTGAATAAAATTAAATAAAATAAATACAATAATCTTTGTAGCTTTAAGCAAGATGTTTAATGTTTTTATAAAAGATGTAATGCAAAATAGCTTACTAAAAAGAGTTTAAATTTTTTATAGGTAAAAAATGTTTAAACTTGAATATCTCGTTTTAGCCAACCTTAATTATTCTCAAAACTATATTAAAATTAGTGATTTAAATAAAATGGGTTTTGATGTTCAGTAGGTTTTAAAAGAAAGAATAGATATTTATCATCAGTAATATATTTATTGATGAGTAAAAAAAATCTAAAATATATTAATTCTATAATGAAAGTTTTATTAGTCGCACCACTTCCACAACCAGTCAATGGACAATCTAAGGCCTCTAAAATGGTATTGGAAAGTTTAGCAAACGATGATGTAGTTGCTATTGTCAATCTTAGTAAGCAAAGCTTAAAAAATGGGGTTAATTCCTTAGGAAGATTTTTAGAAATATTTAAAGTTTTAACTAATGTATGGAAAAATAGAAAAGGGAATGATCTTATTTATTTGTCCATAGCAGAATCATTTGCCGGAAATTTAAGGGATTTGTTTATTTATTTAATTTGTTTTTCAAGCCGTCAGAAAATTGTTATACACATGCTTGGAGGAGTAGGTATGACAAAAATACTGAATGGGAAGGGGCCGATTAGTTATTTAAACCGCTATATAATTTCTAAAATTGGAGGCGTAATAGTTGAAGGAGAGATTAATTTTAATACATTTAGTAAAGTTATATCAAAAGATAAGGTACATATTATTCCAAACTTCGCAGATGATTTTTTATTTGTTAGTGATCAGGAAATTTCTCAAAAATTTAGAAATATAAAACCTGTTCAAATTTTATATCTAAGCAATCTAATTCCAGGAAAAGGATATGACGAATTAGCAAATGCATATATTAAACTAGCAGCTCAATATAAAGAGAATGTAATTATCAATTTTGTTGGTGGTTTTGAATCCTTAGAAAGTGAAAAGGATTTTCTTTTGAAAATAGAAAAACATAAAGGATTAAACTACTTAGGAAAATTTATTGATGGCGCAAAAAAAAGAGAATTATATTGTAAATCTCATGTTTTTTGCTTGCCAACATATTATCCTTTTGAAGGACAGCCTATCAGTATTTTGGAAGCATATGCAACGGGATGTGCTGTAATTACAAGTGATCATAGTGGTATCCCTTTTGTTTTTACAGATAGAATCAATGGATTTGGCGTTGAAAAAAAATCAATTCCATCGTTAATAAATGCGATTGAAAGTGTTGTTGATAACAAGCACGAATTAATCGATATTGCATTTAATAATAGGGATGAAGCATTGAAAAAATATAGAATTTCAATTTATCAAGATAAAGTTAAAGAAGTTTTTGAAACATATAGATAAATATTTTAAGCCTGAGTAAATATCAATAGATTTACACTTCGTATCATTTTTAGGATAAATCCATTTCTTCAAAAATTACATTAAAAAGGTGTCATCCGAAAATTTTTAAAATATTAGACTTAATGAAAAAAGAATCATTGAATAAGTTTTTGCAATCTGCCTTAACGGAAGAAAATCCGTTTATAAGCACTTCAGAGGTGAAAAACTGGTTGATTATGAAAAACAATGAAGTGCATGTTGATGTACAACAAATAGAATTTTCGAAATTAGATAACTGGGAGTTTACGCCAGATCAGTCGAAGTTGGTTCATCAATCTGGAAGATTTTTTTCCATTGAAGGAATTAATGTTAAAACTAATTGGCGTGAAGTAAAAGACTGGGATCAACCCATTATCAACCAACCTGAAGTAGGTTACCTTGGCATTATCACGAAAGAAATTAATGGAATTTTGTATTTTTTGCTACAAGCTAAAATTGAGCCAGGTAATATCAATAACGTTCAGTTATCACCCACTTTGCAAGCTACTAAGAGTAATTATACTCAGGCCCATGGAGGTAAAGTGCCGATGTATCTTGAGTATTTTAAAGATAATAAAAAACCAACAGTTTTATTAGATCAACTTCAGTCTGAGCAGGGGGCGCGGTTTTTGAGAAAGCGAAACCGTAATATAATTATTCAGGTAAACGAGGATATTCCTGTAGCGGATGAATTTGTTTGGCTAACATTAGGCCAAATCAAAAAGCTGATATTAGAGGATAATTTGGTAAATATGGATACTCGTACTGTAATATCAGGAATACCTTTTAAGACAATTAGCGATATTGGTTTATATCCCTACAAGGAAGACTCCATTAAAATGAGGATGTTGATATCTTCAATTAGTAAAGGGATTTCAATGTATTCATTTGAAGATTTAGTAGCATGGTTAACCGATTTAAAATGTCGTTACGATTTGAATGTGACTTCAATTCCGCTGAATAAAGTTCGTAATTGGAGTATAACAAATTCTGAAATTATCAATAAAGATGAGCGGTTTTTTAAGGTAATAGCTGCAAAGGTAACAATCAGTAATAGGGAGGTAAGTAGTTGGTGCCAGCCGTTAGTAAAACCTGCTCAGGATGGTATTATTGCATTTGTTGTGAAAAAAATTCACGGAATTTTGCATTGCTTGGTTCAGGCTAAATTGGAGTGTGGAAATTTTGATATTCTTGAACTCGCTCCCACTGTACAATGTTTGACAGGTGATTATAGACATCCCGACTACGATATCCCTTTTTTAGACTTTGTTCTTAACGCAACTCCTGATATGATTAGATATGATGCGATGCAATCTGAAGAAGGAGGCCGTTTTTTTCATGAACAAAATAGAAATATGATTATTGAGGTGGGTGATGAGTTTTCAACACAATTGCCAGATAATTATACCTGGATGACTTTAAACCAGATGAATACATTTATTACTTTCAATAATTATTTAAATATTCAATCTCGCAGTTTATTGTCTGCTATCAGTTTTATATAAATGATTATGATAAAAAGAGTTTTGCGCGGATAAATTTTATTCGAAACGAATGTCGTTTCAAAATTTTAATTTAACATTATTTGATATGAGTAATAAAATACGCATTGGTATTTTAGGATGTGCTGATATTGCCAATCGTTTGGTAATTCCTAATATGATTCAAACGGGTAAGTTTGATATAATAGCGGTTGCTAGTAGATCTATGGAAAAAGCAACTGAATTTTCAAGGAAATTTGATTGCGAACCGATAGAGGGATATGAAAATTTAGTATCACGAAAAGATATTGATGCAATATACATACCTCTTCCTACGGGCATGCATTATGAGTGGATTATCAATTCTTTAAACGCTGGGAAACATGTTTTATGCGAAAAGTCTTTAGCAATAGATATAAATGAAACATTATCAATTATTGATTTGGCTAGAGAGAAGGAGCTTTGTGTTTTTGAGAATTTTATGTTTGTTTTTCATTCTCAGTTTGATTTTATAAGGCAGCAAATAGAACAAGATACCATAGGTGATATTCGTCTTTTGCGTTCTTCTTTTGGTTTTCCGCCTTTTAATATTGACAGCAATATTCGATATAAGAAAGCACTTGGAGGAGGAGCTTTGTTAGATGCTGGTGCCTATACAACGATGGCTGTTCATTTTTTATTGGGGCAAAAACAGGAAGTTTTGTCATCTTCTTTAGAAAATGGAAATCAGGAAGTCGATTTTCAAGGAAGCGCTACTTTCAAGAGTGAAAAAGGTATTATTTCGCAAGTGGCTTTCGGATTCGATAACTTTTATCAGAACAACATAGAATTATGGGGGAGTAAAGGAAAAATGACAATCGAGAGGGCATTTACTGCTGGTCCAGGCTTTACGCCAAAGGTGATTATTGAAACTCAAAATAATAAAACAGAGGTCACATTACCAGCGGATAATCATTTCCAGAAGTTGTTAAAAAAATTTGCGGAATGTATTGTTACTAATCAATATGATTTTCTATTTGAACAGATAATCTGCCAATCAAGCTTGTTAACTCAAATTAAACGGTTAGCAAGTTAAAAGAATTATATATAAAAAATGACAAAATCAATAGTTATAGGCTCTAATGGTTATATAGGACATAATCTAACGTATTATTTAAGAAACTTAAACCAAGAAGTGTATTGTTTTGATATTCAAGACGAATCGTTAAATGATTCGGATAATTATAATCAATTAGATATCACAGATTACAAAAAAGTTTCTGAACTAAATTTAAATGTAGATTATATATATTTATTTGCAGGCTTGACTGGAACTTCGCAAGGATTTGACAGCTACAGTGCATATATTGACATCAATGAAAAAGGATTACTTAATATTCTAACAAGAATGAAGGAAACTGGTTCTCAAGCAAGGATTATTTTTCCGTCAACGAGGTTAGTTTATAAAGGAAAACAAAATACTTTATTGAAAGAAGATTCCGAGAAAGAAACCAATACTATTTATGCACTTAATAAGTTGACGTGTGAGTACATGCTTGCAATGTATCAAAAAGCTTTTGGAATAAAATACACGATTTTTAGAATATGTGTACCTTACGGTTCTTTGATTAAAAGTAAAATATCATACGGTACTCTAGGCTTTTTTTTACAGAAGGCAAAAAGTCAACAGAATATTGAACTTTATGGCAATGGACTATTAAGAAGAACATTTACCAATATAGTTGATATTTGCAATACCATTCATGATACTATACAATTTGAAGAATCAAATGGTAAAATATATAATATTGGTGGTGAAAACTTTTCATTACTAGATGTAGCTTCAGAAATTGCTAAAAAATATAACGTAAAGGTTGTTTTCACCGAATGGCCAAAGTTAACTTTGCAAATTGAGTCAGGCGACACTGTTTTTGATAGCGAAAATCTTGACAAATTGTTAAATAAAAAGACTTATTGTAATTTTAGCGAATGGTTGTTACAAGAACAACTGTAAAATGTTAAAGTTAAGTAATGAGTAAGTTTTAATGTCAAACCTGCTTAGAAATGGGCTAGTATTAGACATAAATTTTTAAGAATTAAAAAAATATACTCTTTTTGTAAATATAAAAATAAAATGGATAAAAGAAATTATCAAATCTGTACAAAAACCATTATGGATACATCCGATCCTAATATTGTTTTTGATGAAAATGGAATATCTGATTACTATCATAATTTTCAAAATGTCATTTTGCCTAATTGGCATACTGATGAAAAAGGAAGAGAAGAATTGATGCAAGTTGCTGCAAAAATTAAAAATGAAGGAAAAGGAAAGGATTTTGATTGTATTATCGGTTTAAGTGGAGGATTAGATAGTTCTTACGTTGCATATGTAGCAAAAGAGATTATGGGATTACGTCCTTTATTGTTTCATGTAGATGCGGGATGGAATACAGATAAGGCAGTTGGAAATATTGAAAAGTTATGTAACGGACTAGGTTTAGATTTATATACAGATGTAATTAATTGGGAGGAAATGAAAGATTTGCAAGTTGCATTTTTAAAATCTCAAATAGCGGATCAGGATTTGCCTCAGGACTATGCCTTTTTTTCTGGATTATATAAATTTGCTAAAAAAAACAAGATAAAATATGTCTTAACAGGAGGAAACTTTTCGACAGAATGTTGTAGAGAACCTGAAGAATGGGGTGGATTTCCAGGTATTGACACTATGTTGGTAAAAGATATACATTCTAAATTTGGAAAAAGGCCATTAAAAACGTTTCCATTGGTAGATATTTTAAGTTATAAGTTATATTATAGGTATGTTTTGGGAATGCAAGTTTTTAAACCATTAAATTTGCTTCCGTATGTTAAAGCTGATGCAGAAAAACTATTAATTGACAAGTTTGGATGGGAACCATTTCAGCATAAACATCATGAATCAAGATTTACTCGTTTCTATGAAGATTATTGGTTGCCACGAAAATTTGGTTTTCAAAAAAGACGCGCTCATTTTTCAAGTTTAATTCTTACAGACCAAATGACTAGAGAAGAAGCTTTAGATCGTATTTCGAGACCAGAATTGTCTGAAGAGTTTTTACAAAAAGAATTTGAGTATGTTGCAGATAAATTAGATCTTACCTCTCAAGAGTTGATAGAAATTTTCGAAGGAGAAAATAAGACTTTTCATGATTATAAAAATAAAATAAAAATAATAGGTTTTGGTGCAAAGATGATGCAAAAGCTAGGACTTGAAAAGCGATTATTTAGATGATAACAATTATTGATTACGGAGTAGGAAATATTAATGCTTTTGTAAATGTTTATAAAAGAGTAAATGTGCCGACTAAAATCGCTAAATCCGCGGCTGATTTAGAAGATGCAAAAAAAATAATTCTTCCAGGTGTTGGACATTTTGATCATGCTATGTCTGAGCTTATAAAATCTGGTATGCGTGAAAAACTCGACGAGTTGGTAATGATAAAAAAAATACCTGTCATTGGTATTTGTGTTGGAATGCAAATGATGGCTAATTCAAGTGATGAAGGAAATTCAGAAGGATTAAGGTGGATTGATGCATCTGTAAAAAAATTTGATGAAACAAAAATCAAACAGGTAACCAGATTGCCTCACATGGGATGGAATGATGTTAATCCTATTGTATCTAATCCTTTGTTTAATGGTTTGGAGAAAGATGCTTTATTTTATTTCTTACATTCCTATTATTTTGATTGTAATAATCCTGCCGATATTTTAGCTACCTCAGATTATGGAGGTCAGTTTGCATGTGCAGCCAATCACGAAAATATTTATGGCATTCAATTTCATCCAGAGAAAAGTCATCATTATGGCGAGACCTTATTACATAATTTTGCAAAACTCTAAATCATGCTTAGACCACGAATAATTCCTAGTTTATTAGTTCATGAAAATGGATTGGTAAAAACGGTAAATTTTAAGAATCCTAAATACGTAGGCGATCCAATTAATGCAGTAAAAATTTTTAATGAAAAAGAAGTTGATGAATTAGCTGTATTTGATATTGATGCCACGGTACTTGGCAAAGAACCTAATTATAGTCTTATAGAAAGATTAGCAAGTCAGTCTATGATGCCCTTATGTTATGGAGGGGGGGTAAAGACTGTTGAACAAGCTCAAAAAATATTTAGTCTTGGGATCGAAAAAATTGCATTAAGCTCAGCTGTTTTGCAAAATCCAAAGTTAATTACTGAAATTTCCGATCGCGTAGGAGCGCAAAGTGTTATTGTAGTTCTGGATGTTAAGAAAAAATTACTTGGAGGCTACGAAGTGTATACTCATAATGGTAAAAAAGCAACAGGAATTAATCCGTTTAAATTTGCTGAAGAAGCCCAAATGTTAGGAGCAGGGGAAATAGTTATCAATTCTATTGATAAAGATGGTGTTATGAAAGGATATGATATGGAGCTAATTTCAAAAATTAGAGAGAAAATTACTGTGCCAATGACTGTATTAGGCGGAGCTGGTTCATTAGAAGATATTGAAAAAGTGATTGATAAGCATGGTGTAATTGGTGTTGCAGCTGGAAGTTTATTTGTATTTAAAGGTCCATACAAAGCTGTTTTAATTAATTATCCTACTCAAATAGAAAAAAACAAGATTTTCAAAATAAATAAACAATGAAAATAAAAAATAAAATACTACTGATTACAGGAGGAACAGGGTCTTTTGGGCATGCGGTTTTAAATCGTTTTTTGCATACGGATCATTTCAAAGAGATTAGAATTTTTTCTCGTGATGAGAAAAAACAAGATGATATGCGTAATCAGTTAAAAAATGATAAGCTGAAGTTTTACATAGGTGATGTGAGAGATTATAATAGTGTTGAGCGCGCTATGAGAGGCGTAGATTATGTGTTTCATGCAGCCGCTTTAAAACAAGTTCCTTCATGTGAATTTTTTCCTTTAGAAGCAACTAAAACTAATGTTTTAGGAACTCAAAATGTAATTGATGCGGCAGGAATTAATAAAGTACAGAAAGTAATTTGTTTGAGTACAGATAAGGCAGCTTATCCAATTAATGCAATGGGAATTTCAAAAGCTTTAATGGAAAAAGTAGCAGTTGCAGCTTCAAGAAATTTAAATGACACAACTGTTTGTTTAACTCGTTACGGAAATGTGATGGCCTCAAGGGGGTCTGTTATTCCGTTGTTTTTAAAACAAATAAAAGAAAATAATCCAATAACTATTACAGATCCCAATATGACTCGTTTCTTGATGTCTTTGGATGAAGCGGTAGAATTAGTATTATTTGCTTTTGAAAATGGTAATCCTGGTGATTTATTTGTTAATAAAGCACCAGCAGGAACAATTGGTGATTTAGCTCAGGCATTGAAAGAATTATGCAATGCTGATAATGAAATCAAGATAATTGGTACCCGCCACGGTGAAAAGTTATACGAAACTTTGTGTACTCGCGAAGAAATGGTGAAAGCAGAGGATATGGGAGAGTTTTATCGTATTCCAGCTGATAATCGTGATTTGAATTATGCACAATATTTCTCAGAAGGAGAAGAAGATGTTGCACTTATAGAAGATTATCATTCTCATAATACCGAGCAGCAAGGTGTTGAAGGAATGAAAAAACTTTTATCAACATTGCCTCTTATTCGAAAAGAAGTTTTTGGAGAAGATGTGGCACAAATGCCAGGATAATATAACCATGAATCCAAAATTAATTACTGGAAATCGTCATTCTGACCAAAGAGGAATTTTATTATATAATAATGATTTTGATGCTTCCTTAGTCAAAAGAATTTATATAATAGAGAATGAAAATATTGAATTTAAGAGAGGATGGCAAGGACATCAAATTGAGCAAAGATGGTTTTCGGCTGTTACAGGAAAGTTTGAAATTCAATTGATTAAAATTGATAATTGGGAAAATCCATCTAAGGACTTGGAAATTTTTAACTATATAATTGATTCCGATAAATTGAATGTTGTACATGTTCCTAGTGGATATATCAGCAGTATTCAATCTTTAGAACTAAATTCTAAGTTATTAGTTATGGCGGATTATCTATTAGGAGAGAATAAAGACGAATATAGATATGATATTGAATATTTTAAAATTTAAATAAGTAAATGTTAAAAGTAGGTATTACTGGTCAAGCAGGTTTTGTTGGAAAGCATTTATACAATTCAATCGGTTTATTTATAGAAGAATTTGAGAGAATTGATTTTCAAAAAGAATATTTTGAAGATGAAAATAAGTTAAATGACTTTGTGTCGAAATGCGATGTCATAATTCATTTAGCAGCTATGAATCGACATAATGATCCGCAAGTAATTTATGATACAAATGTTGGTTTAGTACAAAAGTTAGTAAATTCTCTTAAATCGACCAATAGTAAGGCTCATGTCCTTTTTTCTTCATCAATTCAAGAGGAAAGAGATAATTTGTATGGGAAATCTAAAAAAGAAGGAAGAGAATTAATGATCGATTGGTCAAATAATTCTGGAGGGCAATTTACAGGAATGATAATACCTAATGTGTTTGGCCCTTTTGGTCATCCGAATTATAATTCTGTTATTGCTACTTTTTGTCATAAATTATCAAATAATGAAACCCCTAAAATCGATGTTGATGGTGATCTAAAATTAATTTATGTTGGAGAATTAGTAGATTGTATTCTGACAGAAATTAGAAGTAAAAAAGGAAAATCTGAAATTCTGATACCACATACATCAGAATCTAAAGTTTCGCAAATTTTACGTTTATTAGAAATTTACAAAATAGAATATCAAGATAAGGGTATAATTCCAAATATAAGCAACACTTTTGAATTGAATTTATTCAATACATTTCGTTGTTACATGGATATAAAAAATCACTTTCCTGTAAAATTTATCGAACATACTGATCCGCGTGGTTCTTTTGTCGAAATTATTCGATTAGGAATCGGAGGACAAGTTTCTTTTTCGACTACTGTTCCAGGTATTACTAGAGGAAATCATTACCATACTAGAAAAATTGAGCGTTTTGCAGTTATTAAAGGAAAAGCTTTAATCCAACTTCGTCGTATCGGTACCGATGAGGTTCTAGATTTTTATTTGGACGGAAATGAACCAGCATATGTAGATATGCCAATTTGGTACACTCACAATATTAAAAATATTGGAGACGAAGTTTTATACACGAATTTTTGGATAAACGAATTCTATGATCCGAATGACCCAGACACTTATTTTGAAAACGTTTAAAAAATAATCAATTTCTTTATATATAATGAAATCACAATTAAAAGTAATGACTGTTGTTGGAACAAGGCCAGAAATTATTCGTCTTTCCCGAGTAATGGCAGCTTTAGATAATTCCGATGCAATTGAACATATTATTGTACATACAGGACAAAATTACGACTACGAATTAAATCAAATATTTTTTGATGATTTAGGAATTCGTAAACCAGATTTTTTCTTAAATGCTGCTGGAGCAACAGCAACAGAAACCGTTGGGCAGATATTAATAAAAATAGATCCTTTGTTGGAATCTGAAAAACCAGATGCCTTTTTAGTTTTAGGAGATACAAATAGTTGTCTTTGTGCAATTCCAGCAAAAAAGAGACATATTCCAATTTTTCATATGGAAGCAGGAAATCGTTGTTTTGATCAGCGTGTTCCAGAAGAAACAAATAGAAAAATTGTCGATCATATTTCAGATGTTAATTTAACTTATAGTGATATCGCTAGAGAATATTTATTGAGAGAAGGTTTGCCTGCAGACAGAATAATCAAAACGGGTTCTCCAATGTTTGAAGTTTTAAACTATTATTTGCCTTCTATTGAATCTTCTGATGTTTTAGAAAGATTAGGATTGGAAGAAGGCAAGTTTTTTGTAGTATCATCACATAGAGAAGAAAATATTAACAGCGATACCAATTTCAATGGATTAATGGAAAGCTTAAATCTAATTGCTGAAAAATATAATTATCCAATCATTGTTAGTACGCATCCTCGCACACGTAACATGATTGAGAAGAAAAATATTCAAATGCATAAAAATGTACAATTTTTAAAACCACTTGGTTTTAATGATTACAATGCTTTGCAAATGAAATCTTTTGCTGTCTTGTCAGATTCGGGAACAATTTCTGAAGAGTCTTCAGTGTTGAATTTTAGAGCTCTAAATATTAGAGACGCACATGAGAGGCCAGAAGCTATGGAGGAAACATCTGTTATGATGGTAGGTTTAAATCCTGAGAGAATTTTACAAGGACTAGTGCAACTCCAATATCAAAAAACAGGAAAAGAAAGAAACTTTAGACCTGTTGCCGATTATTCAATGCCAAATGTTTCTGAAAAAATGGTTCGTATTATTTTAAGTTATACAGATTATGTGAAACGCGTCGTTTGGAGAGAGTTATAAAATGAAAATATTACTAGTTACACAATATTTCTTCCCTGAAAATTTCAAAAGTAATGATATTGCTTTTGAGCTTTCTAAAAAGGGACATGAGGTTACAGTTTTAACGGGTTTGCCAAATTATCCAGAAGGCAAAATCCATCCTGACTATGGATTTTTCAAGAAACGTACTGAAATTATTAATGGTGTAAAAGTTATAAGAACTTTATTGATCCCAAGAGGAAAGGGAGGAGGAATTAGACTCTTTTTAAATTATTTTAGTTGGGCATTTTTTGCATCACTTAGAGCTTTGACTTTAGCTTTTCAAAAGAAATTCGATGTTATTTTAGTTCATGAACCTTCCCCTATTACACAAGGATTTCCTGCAATTGTGGTGAAAAAAATTCAACGAATTCCTCTATATTTTTGGGTGTTAGATTTATGGCCAGAAAGTCTTACATCTGCAGGGGGAATTAATAACAAAATAGTATTGTCATTTTTTACAAAAATCGTTCAATATATTTACAACAATTCAGATAAGATTTTAATTAGTTCAAAAGGATTCAAAGAGTCAGTTTTAACGAAAGGAAACTATGAAGAAAAACTTGTGTATTTTCCTAATTGGGCTGAGGATTCTATCTTAAAAGGTAATTCGGATTATAATATTCCTGAATTGCCAAAAGGGTTTAAAATTTTATTTGCGGGAAATATTGGCGTAGCTCAAGATGTTGATTCGATAATTAAAACTTCGTTAATTCTTAAAGAAAAGCTAGATATACATTTTGTTTTTGTTGGTGATGGAAGGAGCAAGAAACAATTAGAAGATTTTGTTCGAGAAAATGATTTAAGTAAAACGGTACATTTTTTAGGCAGATTTCCAATTGAGGCAATGAAAACCTTTTTTGATCAATCTGATATTTTATTAGTTTCTTTAAAAGATGAATTAATTTTCAATTTAACAGTACCTGCAAAATTACAAGCTTACATGTGTACAAAAAAAACAATTTTAGGAATGTTAAACGGAGAAGGTGCTTCAATCATTAAAGAAGCAAATTGCGGTTTTTCAGTAAACGCAGGAGATTCCGAAGCATTAGCTAAAGAAATAATTAAATTATACGAAATGGATAAACAAGAACGTGATCTTTTCGGAGAAAATGGATTTAAATATTTCGAGGAGAATTTTACAATGACAAAATGTATTAATAATTTAGAGGCCATATTAAAAAAGTAATGATAAAAGTTGCAATAACTGGATCAACAGGTTTTGTAGGAACCAATCTTAAAAGTTATTTACAGGATACATGTAATATTGAATCGCTTAGTGTAAGATATGCCTCGAACCAAAAAATTAGTATTGAAACAGATGTATTAATTCATCTTGCCGGAAAAGCACATGATCTTAAAAAAGTTTCAAAACCAGAAGATTATTATGAAGCAAATTTTGAATTAACGAAACAATTATTTGATTCATTTTTGTTGTCGGATGCTTCAGTATTTATTTTTATGAGTACAGTAAAGGCAGTAGCAGACAAAGTGGAAGGAGTTTTGACAGAGAATGTTATTGCTAATCCAAAAACACATTACGGAATTGCAAAATATCAAGCTGAAGAATATATTTTAGAACAAAAAATCCCAGAGGGTAAACGAGTATATATATTAAGACCATGTATGATTCATGGACCTGAGAATAAAGGAAATCTCAATTTGCTTTATAAATTGGTATCAAAAGGAATACCGTGGCCTTTGGCTTCATATAAAAACGAAAGATCATTTTTAAGTATTGAAAATCTTTGTTTTATTATCAAAACAATTATTGAAAATAAAAATGTTGATCCTGGAACATATAATATTGCTGATGACGAATTTATATCTACAAATGAATTGATTCAGATAATATCTTCAGTTACAAATAAAAAAAATATTTCTATTGCTATACCTAAGTTTGTAATAGGAAGTTTTGCTAGAATTGGAGATTTGATAAGATTTCCTTTGAATAGTGAAACTCTTCAAAAATTAACCGAAAATTATAAAGTTTCAAATCAAAAAATAAAGAAAGCTATCGGAATTAATAAGCTTCCACATACTGCACAGAGAGGATTAGAAAGTACAATTAAAAGTTTTATAGAATAAATATGGAATATACCATACTCGGAATAATTTTAATGATCATTATGTTGCTGTATTTTAGAGTAGCAGATTATTTTAATATTATTGATAAACCAAATTTAAGAAGTTCTCACACAGAAATTACATTAAGAGGAGGAGGGATAATTTTTTGGTTTTCCGCCTTTCTATATTTTGTTCAACATATTCAAAACAATTACTTTTTTTTTACAGGTATAACTTTAGTTAGTTTAGTCAGTTTTTGGGATGATATTCAGAGTTTATCAAATAAAATCCGAATTTCAATTCACTTTCTTTCAATAACTTTGATTTTTTACGATTTAAATTTATTTAATTCGATTCCGGTTTGGGGGATAATAATTGTTTACATTTTAGCCATTGGATTAATAAATGCTTATAATTTCATGGATGGAATTAATGGAATTACGGGGCTTTATACTTTAGTAGTGATGGGATCTTTATTGTATGTAAATACGAAAATCCAGCTTTTTACTGATGGAGATTTTATAAAATATGCAATGCTTGCAAGTTTAGTTTTTTTATTTTTTAATTATAGAAAAAAAGCAAAATGTTTTGCAGGAGATGTAGGAAGTATTGCTATAGCTTTTTGGATAATTTATTTGATTGTTAAACTTATTTTGAGCACCAATTCGTTAGTTTGGCTTTTGTTTTTAGCGGTGTATGGAGTTGATGCTGTTTGCACTATCCTCCATAGACTTTATTTAAAACAAAATATTTTTGAAGCTCATAGATTGCATTTATATCAAGTTTTGAGTAATGAATATAAATTACAACATCGATTGGTCTCTCTTTTTTATGCTTTGACTCAGGGCACAGTCTCATTTCTTGTTATAAATCTTTATCAAAAAATTCAAGCCGAAATTCTATTCTTAATTGTAATTGTGCCTTTACTTTTTATATATTCTTCAAAGTTTTATCTGTTGAATAAAATCAGTTTAAAATTAAAAGAGTAAAGTGATAAAGAGTTATGAAATAAAACAGGTAGAGTTGGAGCATTATTCTATTAATTTTTTAAGTCTAAAATGACTAATAAAAAAATTTATTTGTCATTATCTCAAGAGAGTGGTTTTGAACAAGAATATATTCAGAGAGCTCTAAAATCAAACTGGATTACATCCGAAGGTCCAAACGTAAATGAATTTGAAGATGAACTGCAAAAATATTTTGGGCAGGATAAATTTGTATCTATACTTAATTCAGGAACATCCGCAATACATTTGGCTTTAATTTTATTAGGAGTAAAAGAGGGAGATGAAGTTATATGCCAAAGTATGACATTTTCAGCATCAGCAAATCCAATTTTATATCAAAATGCAATTCCAGTGTTTGTAGATAGTGAGATTGAAACTTGGAATATTTGCCCTCAAAAAACTGAAACAGCAATAAAAGATCGAATAAGAAAAGGGAAAAAGCCAAAAGCAATAATAGCTGTTCATCTCTATGGGATGCCTTATAAAGTAGATGAGTTACATTCAATCTCCGAAAAATATAATATACCTATTATAGAGGATAGTGCCGAAGCTCTTGGAAGTAGCTATAAAGGAAAAAAATGTGGTAGTTTTGGAACTTTAGGAATAATTTCATTTAATGGGAATAAAATTATTACTACTTCAAGCGGAGGTGCATTAATTGCAAGTTCAAAAGAAATAAAAGAAAAAGCAATTTTTTATGCGACACAATCAAAAGATACGGCTGTACATTATGAGCATAGCGAAATAGGATACAATTATAGAATGAGTAATATTTGTGCAGGTATTGGTCTTGGACAAATGAAAATATTAGAAAAGAATATCTATTTAAGAAGACAGAATCATTTATTCTACAAAGATATTTTTAAAGAAATTAAAAATGTGCGACTCTTTGATAATTTAAATGAGGATTTCTTTTCTAATTATTGGCTAAATGCAGTACTATTAGAAACGAAAGAGAGGAGAGAAAATTTACGAATTGCTTTTAATATAGCAAATATAGAAAGTCGTCCATTATGGAAACCAATGCATTTACAGCCTATTTTTGAAAAATATCCCTATTATGGAAATAAAATTGCTGAACAATTATTTGAAAAAGGATTATGTTTGCCATCGGGATCAAATTTAACAGATAAAGATAAAAGTAGAATTAAAGAAGTTATTATTAATTTTTTTAATTGATTAATATAAGAAATTATAAAATGAAAATTGAAGAAACATTTATTAAAGATGTATATATTGTTGAGCCGACAGTTTTTGAAGATGAAAGAGGATGTTTTTTTGAATCTTACAATAAACTTAAATTTGAACAGTTTGATTTGAATTACGATTTTGTTCAAGATAATCAGTCTTTTTCTAGGAAAGGAACATTAAGAGGTTTGCATTATCAAAATCCACCTTATGCACAAACAAAATTGATAAGGGTTTTAGAAGGTGAAATCATGGATGTGGTTGTTGATTTAAGAAAAAATTCAAAAACATTTATGAAATCATTCAACATAGTTTTATCTTCAAGTAACAAGAAACAATTATTAATTCCAAAAGGTTTTGCTCATGGATTTTCTGTTATAAGTGAAACAGCTTCTGTTATATATAAATGTGATCAATATTACAATAAAGCTTCAGAAGGTGGAATCAAATATAATGATCCATCTTTAAATATTGATTGGGGAATGAGTCTGAATGATGCAATTGTGTCAGAAAAAGATCAGATTTTACCTTTTATTGAAAATTGTAATAGCCTATTTTAATGAAAAAGATTCTTGTAACTGGAGCTACAGGACAATTAGGTTCAGAGATTTCTGTTTTAGCTCCTACGTATCCTCAATATGAATGGATATTTGCTGATCGTAACAAAATTACATTAGATAATATAGAATTGCTTCAATTTCAATTAAAAGAAATTGCCCCTGATGTTATATTAAATTGTGGTGCTTATACTGCGGTAGATAAAGCAGAATCAGAAAAAGAGGCTGCCTTTACAGTAAATTGTCTAGCAGTAGAGTCAATTGCAAAATATTCTAAAGAAAATAACTCGAAATTAATTCATATTTCAACAGATTATGTTTTTGATGGATCTTCTTCAATTGCTTTGAACGAAGAGGCGAAAGCAAATCCAATAAATGTTTATGGAGAGAGTAAACTTGCTGGCGAACTTGCTTGTTTGAAAGAAAATCCAGAATCAATTATAATAAGAACTTCTTGGGTTTATAGTAAATTTGGAAATAATTTTGTCAAAACTATGCAGCGATTAATGCAAGAAAGAGATGAAATTAATGTAGTTAATGACCAGCTTGGTTCGCCAACTTATGCTGCTGATTTAGCACAGGTAATGATTAACATAATCGAATCTTCAAAATGGATTCCGGGAATTTATAATTACTCAAATGAAGGCGAAATTAGTTGGTATGAATTTGCGTTAGATATTAAAGAACTAGGTGATTATAACTGCAATATATGTGGAATTCCATCATCATGTTATCCTACTCCAGCAAAGCGACCACGTTTTTCATTGTTGAATAAAGAAAAAATAAAAATGGTTTACAATTTAGATGTGCCAGATTATAAGAAAAGTTTAAAGAAAATGTTTGTTTAGAATCTAAAAATCTAAAATAAAGATTTATGAAAGGAATTATATTAGCCGGAGGTTCTGGTACAAGATTGCACCCCTTAACATTGGCTGTTAGCAAACAACTAATGCCTGTTTATGATAAACCAATGATTTACTATCCGTTGTCGACTTTGATGATGGCTGGAATTAATGAGGTTTTGATTATATCGACACCACACGATCTTCCTCATTTTAAGAAGCTTTTGGGGGATGGAAGCGCAATTGGATGTAAATTTAGTTATGCTGAACAGCCAAATCCTAATGGTTTAGCTCAAGCATTTGTAATTGGTGAAGCATTTATAGGGAAAGATAAAGTAGCTTTAGTACTAGGGGATAATATTTTCTTCGGAACAAATATGCCGCAACTCTTAAAGGATAATGCCGATCCTGATGGAGGAGTTGTTTTTGCTTATCACGTTGCAGATCCTGAAAGATATGGAGTAGTTGAATTTGACGAAAACAAGAAAGCTATTTCTATTGAAGAGAAGCCATTGGAGCCAAAATCTAATTACGCAGTTCCAGGACTTTATTTTTACGATAATTCTGTTGTTGAAATTGCCAAAAATATTAAGCCTAGCGCCCGTGGTGAATATGAAATTACAGATGTAAATAAAGTGTATCTTGAAAATGGAAAATTGAAAGTAGGTATATTAAGTAGAGGAACAGCTTGGTTAGATACAGGAACTTTTAATAGTTTAATGCAAGCAGGACAATTTGTGCAAGTTTTAGAAGAAAGACAAGGTTTAAAAGTGGGCTGTATTGAAGAAATTGCTTGGAGACAAGGCTTTATTAACGATAATCAGCTTGAAGAATTGGCGCAACCTTTACTTAAATCAGGCTATGGCACATATTTGTTGGATTTTCTTAAACAAAAGAAAAAAGGTGTTAAAGTTTAATTTGTGCTCTTAAATAACTATTTAAAACCTTTAATTTGTATTTTTGTATAAAGTTCAAATTTTACTGACTTAATAAATCCTAAATTGAATACAGAAAAACCAAATAATATAACTTCTTTGTTGTATAAAAATTTTTCGCCGAGGAACCTTAGAGCAAATATTAATAATCTAAGCTATCTTCCTAGATGGATTATTGTTGCGATTGACGTAATGGTTCTATTTTTTTCTTTTTCATTTACTTATTTGCTTTTTGATGGAACTGCGATAGGATATATTATAACATCGCATGATTTTTATTTTGTTGCAAGTTTGATTACGGTTAATGTATTTTTCTTTTGGCTTTTTAGAACATATTCAGGGATTATTAGACACTCATCATATATTGATGCAATAAAGCTGCTTTTTTCACAAATGTCAGTTCTAGTTTTCTTTCTGTTTATAAATTTAATATTCGAATTATACACCGGACATAAAGCTTTTCTTAATACAGCTTTATTTATCAATTTAGTTTTGTCATTTTGCGGATTGTTTTTATATCGTGTAGTTGTAAAGCAAACTTTCGAAATGTATTTTTCTGAAAAAGCAACAACTAAACTTGTAAGAACTGTTATTTATGGTACAGACGCAAATGCAATTTCGGTAGCTAATGCATTAAAATTTGAAACACCATCGAGATTCAAAATAGTTGGTTTTGTTGATAAGAATAACCAGAATGCATCTAAACGTATGCTGGATCTTCCTATCTTAATTTTAAGAAAAAAACTT
>Ga0308157_10001396_pt1 | contig 50528 bp, 48 predicted proteins | sample PhyBR1_FD_201035 | JGI IMG/M metagenome (GOLD analysis project Ga0308157, IMG submission 201035) | Phyllosphere microbial communities from UC Gill Tract Community Farm, Albany, California, United States - DLSLB.R1 | ecosystem: Host-associated > Plants > Phyllosphere > Unclassified | place: USA...
GCCGCCAGAACCGTCCCTGACTTGTGGCAGGCCATCGCCGACGCCATCACACAGTTCAAACCTGACGAATGCCGGAATTACTTCAAGGCTGCCGGGTATGATGCTTTCTGATGGGAAATTGCTCTAGTATGCAAAAGGTATAGCAGGAATGACAACACTTCTTCCTGATGCATTGGTGTCCGTCAATTGGCCCGAAGATCTTGCCACTGTGTTTTTCTGGGGCGGATGCGAACATAACTCGTTTCGCACGATCCATCGTATTTTGCGCTATGAATTGAAACTTCCACGTGCCAATCAGGTGTTATATTCGCACTGGCACCGTTTGCTGAATGAAGAACAGATTGTAGAAGTTGGTGGTGAGGCTTATGTGCCGGAGGGAGCACACTTATTTTGTATCCATTCGCGCTTCGACGCGAATGGATACGTGGTTAGCTGAGCTTGGGAGGAGCTCTTACTTATGAGCAGAAACGACGATCTCAATAAGTGTGTCACCACCTAGATCAGCTACACCAACAGTCGCCCGGGTCGGTAGATCTTCAGGTCCAACCCACGCCTTCCAGACAGCATCCATTTGAGGTTTCAATTCGAGGTCTGTAACAAAAACGGTCGCAGTCAGCAGTTTGGCTTTATCGGTTCCGGCTTCAGCCAAATATTTGTCGATCTTCGTCAATATCTCCTGTGTCTGGCCCGCCATATCGAGATTTTCGTCATCACAGGTCGTACCGCCGACATAAACAATGCCGTTATGCTCGACCACACGGTGCATGATCGGCGTGCGGAGATGGCGTTCTGTCATTTTAAAGTCCTTTCATTGGTAGTCAGAGTTCAGCCGGATTTTCGCCAGTGACTGCGAAAATGGCGTCGGGGGTATGAGGAAGTGCGGCAATCTCACGAAGCGGCACAGGTTTCACCGGCATACGCAGTCGGTAAGTGCCTACTGCCTCAGGTGTACGATGCTGGGTATCGGCTAGGATTTCAGTAATGGTTGCTGCACACATGCGTCCCTGGCACGGCCCCATGCCGCAACGCAGCATGGTTTTGAGCTGATTTGGGCCGGCGACATTAAGAGCTGCAGCGTCGCGAATTTCACCAACTGTCACTTCCTCGCAGCGACAAACAATAGTTGCACGGTTAAGGGGTGCACGAAATGTCAGGCTTGGTTGATAAAGCGTGTCGATGAAACTCCGCCCGCGCGTAAGCTTCCGACGGCTACGCTTTGCTGCGGTTAGGGCGCTGCCAATTTCTGCACTTTTGTCAGTGAAAAGCTCGCGACAAACCGCAAGAGCTGCAATGCGCCCCGAAGTTTCCGCTACAAGTGCACCTCCGATACCACCGCCGTCACCTGCCACAAAAACCGTTTCCAGAGATGAACGACCATATTCATCGAGTTTTGGCTGGAAGCATTTCTGACGCTCGTTCCATACCAACTCACATCCGGTAGCATTGCTGAGATTGTTGTTGGGAATAACGCCCTGATGAAGAAAGATGCTGTCGATATCGACCTCTTGCGTCAAGCCTTTGGCTGTGAATCGCACGCCTGTTGCCTTATCGACACCCAATATTTCAATTGCTTCTACATTCGAATGAATGGACACGAAGCGCCGAACCTTGTTGAGCAGAGACAACCCCTTGAAAGCGTAAGAAGACAGCAGAAACGAGGGCAGATAAGGCATCGCCCTGGTCCAGTTTCTGCGTGGCGTGGTATCAAGAATGGCTGCAACGGTTCCACCGGCTTCCAATACTTGCGCGGCAAAAAGATACAGCAGCGGCCCCGTGCCTGCCAAAACCACTTTTGCGTCCGGCAGAAGCCCGGATGCTTTCAAAGCAATTTGCGCAGCACCAATTGTCATAACTCCAGGGAGCGTCCATCCGGGAACAGGCATCGGACGTTCAAGGGCACCGGTCGCGAAGATAACGCGCTTGACGCGCATGATACGACTTTGACCATTTTTGGAAACGCGTAGTTCCGCTGAATTCGTCTTGTCCTGGCGTTGTTGTTCGACACTCCAGACGAGCGCCTGTCCGACATAAGTGGTGTCACTTGCAAGAAAGGCAGTTAGAATGGCTTTGCCGCGCCAGTAATCCTTGCCCAGAAATGCACGCCTTGAAGGTGTGTTGTTTTCAATGGAGCGATAGATTTGGCCGCCGACCGCTGGGTTTTCGTCAAAAAGAATTGTTCGAGCGCCTCGAGCCGACGCTTCTGTTGCGGCTGCCATGCCTGCGGGTCCTGCACCCACGATGGCCACATCATAAAACGGATCTACATTGCTTATATCGTTGTTTTTTTTGATCGCCATTATTAGAGGTCCCGGCCAGAGTTACGAGCGCCGGTCTGTGACGAGATACTCATGCCTTCACGGACCACAGTCATGCAGGCCTGTCGGTTTTCAACGCCATCAATCTGCACCAAACATTCGAAGCAGACACCCATCAAGCAGTAAGGTGCCCGTGGTTGATTACCCACAACGCTGTTACGCAGGGCGTTAATGCCTTGTGCCAGAAGTGCTGCAGCTACCGTCTGCCCTGCGCCGACGTCAAAAGACATTCCATCAAATGTGATAGCGACGGTATCGATCGTTTTTTCAGTTTGTCTGAACATGAAACCTCTCCGCTGAAAAAGCGTGGTCAGCCAGAGTTCTTTGTTGGGTGGCGATTTGGTCAGCAATAATCAAGGCATGATTTGCTGCAAGCGTCACGCCTGAGTGACACATGGCTATATATGCCCCCGGATACTTTTCCGATTGTTGGTAGATCGGTAAGCCATCCGGCGTCTTCACGCGAAATCCTGCCCAGCTTCGAATAACATTCACACTCCCAAGACAAGGGAAAGTTCGCATCGCGCGGTCAGCTAACACTGTGCTGATGTCCTGATTTGTCATGATACTGTCGGTGTGGTTTTCCTGACTATCGCCAATCATCACTCCACCTTCGTCGGCTTGGCGGAGCGTGGCCGACGTGTATGGAAAGAATGGTGCGCATTTTTCTGTAACGAGAATTTGGCCTTTGCTGCGGGTGGTTGGCGCATTAATGCCGACCATTTGTGCGAGCCTGCTATTGCCGGTTCCGGCGGCCAATACTACGCGTTGGGCAAACACTTGGCCCCAGACACCCTTGATGAGAAAACCGTTTGATTGGGGGATGATTTCAGTCACATCACAATGTGGTTCATAAATCGCACCCAGATTGATCATTCCGGTGTGAAGAGCCCGAAATAGGCGGAGAGAATTCACATCGCCATCTAACGGTGAATAGATGGAACCGACCACTGCGCGTCCGATAGCAGGTACCATCTGTGCGGTTTCGCTATGATTTAACAAGCTATGAGTTGCTGCCTCCGTGCCCAACTCGCGGGCTACCATCTCCGTGTCGGCTTTTGCATTTTCCAACTCGGTATCAGTAAGCGCAAATGTAAATGCACCACGCTGTCTCAGCACAACATCAATGCCCGATGTTTCTTTGAGTTCGGCTGCAAACTGGGGCCAGAGCTGCGCCGCTTGCATCGTCCATCGCGCGTAATGCGGCGCTCCAAGCCCTTTACCCTGAACCCAGATCAACGCGAAATTGGCGCGAGACGCGCGAAGTGAGAGATCTTCTCCATCAAGTAGCATCGGGCGTTGCCCTGAACGAGCCAAACCCCAAGCGAGCGCTGACCCGACAAGGCCAGCTCCTATAATGACAAGATCCTGATCGGGGAGTCTGCGCATGTTTTCAGTCCATATGCCTGCAGATCGGCACGTCCAGAACGGGAAGTGCCGGATTGTAAAACTATTCCTGAGGACTGACGTCGACCTTGAACCATTTCTCGGAAAGCTTTTTCACGGTTCCATCAGCGACTGTCGCGTGAATGGCTTCATCGAAGCGCGCTTTAAGTTTGGTATCTTCTTTGCGCAAGCCGACGCCAATCATACCAAACACTTTGCCAGAAAAGAGCGGGCCGGCGAGCTTCGCGCCCTTCATATCTTCCTTTTCAAGGGCTGCAGCGAGCACAGTCGCATTGGCAAGCACAGCATCAAGGCGACCACTGGTGAGATCGAAATTGTGTTCTTCAGTGGTCTTATACTCCCGCACCTCCACGTCTTTCGGAAAATACTGTTCCATGAATGCGGAAGCAGTCGTCGAGCCCTGTACGCCGACGGTCTTACCCTCGATTTTTTTGGCAATTTCTTCAAGCACTGGCTTTGCAGCTTCGGAATCAACCGAAAGCGGCTTGCCAGTATCGGGCAGATCATCAAGACCACTATCACCCATCACGGTGAAGGAATTGATTGCCGCAGCATAAGGAGCCGAGAACGCGATCACTTCTTCACGTTTTGGCGTGATGCTCATCGCGGCCATGATGGCATCATACTTACCCGCTGTGAGCGAAGGAATGATACCGTCCCAGTTCTGCGCCACAATTTCGCACTTGGTTTTCATGCGTTCACAGAGTTCCTTGACGAGATCGACTTCGAAGCCCTCGAGAACATTATTTGGGCCGGAGAAGTTCCACGGAGCATAAGCGCCTTCGGTTGCGATACGAATGGTATCTTCAGCATGTACCATTTGGATAGATGCGAGAAGACCTGCGGCACATAGGATGGGTTTGAATTTCATGTGTTCACCTCTTTTGATTTTGATGTTTGTTTTCAGTTTCGTTGTCGGGAAATAAACTGGCGGAACCGATCGCTTTTCGGGCTTGTGAAAACCTCGTCCGGGTTTCCGTCCTCCTCAATCAGCCCCTGGTGCAAAAACAGAATGCGGTTGGAGACATCACGGGCAAAGCCCATCTCATGAGTCACAACAAGCATGGTGCGGCCTTCCGCTGCCAGATCACGCATGACTTTAAGGACTTCAGCGACAAGCTCAGGATCAAGAGCTGACGTGGGCTCGTCGAAAAGCATGATCTTGGGCTTCATAGCAAGCGCGCGCGCAATAGCCGCGCGCTGCTGCTGGCCACCAGAAAGATGAGCTGGATAAAAATTTCGCTTCTCCGCGATCCCGACGCGTTCCAAGAGTGCCTCCGCCTCCAAAATACATTCGCGTCGATCGCGTTTTTGCACGTGGACTGGTGCTTCAATGAGGTTCTCTAGGATTGTGAGATGAGACCACAGATTGAACGACTGGAAAACCATCGTTGCTTGTGAGCGCAATTTCCGTAGCTGCTTCTGATCAGCTATGCGGGAAGACCCGCGATCCTGGCGGATCAATCGGTATGTTTCGCCGTGAATTGACACGTCGCCTGCTTCCGGGATTTCCAGCATGTTAATGCAACGAAGCAAGGTCGATTTGCCTGACCCCGAAGCGCCGAGAATGGAAATAACTTCGCCTTGATGAGCCTGAAAAGAGATGGAATGCAGAACCTTGTGTGCGCCATAACTTTTCTCAAGGCCGCTAATTTCTACGGCCGGTACGGCGGAATTTTTGATCATGCTTTTTCTCCTGCCGCGAGTGACGAGTGCGGCTGACGTTGCGCGGCGGCAAGGTGGTATTCCATCAGCTTAAAAAGGCGGCTGACAATAAAATTGAGCAGGAGATAGATGGCGCCAGCTGCAATGAAGACTTCGACGGGCCGATAAGTGGACGATATGAGTTTTGCTGCAAGGCCCGTCACCTCCATCATGGTAATGGTTGACGCCAACGCGGTTGACTTGACCATCAGAATGATTTCGTTGGAGTAGGCAGGAAGCATTTGTCGCAAAGCTTGTGGCGCTAAAATACGCCTTATCAACGTGAAACCTTGCATTCCATAAGCCCTAGCTGCCTCGATCTGTCCGGCAGGAACCGATAGTACTCCACCCCGGATAATCTCGGCGCTGTAAGCCGCAGTGTTGAGTGCGAGCGCAAAAACTGCGCACCAATAAGGTTCGCGCAAAAATGGCCAGAGGAAGCTTCTGCGCAGTTCAGGGAATTGGCTAAGTCCATAATAGATGATGTAGAGCTGGACGAGGAGTGGTGTGCCCCGGAAAACAAAAATGTAGAAGCGCGCTATAAGGTCGGGCAATATCGAGCCCGAAAGTCGCATGGCTGCAAGCGCTGTCGCTAGAATTGCACCGATGAGAACAGATAGGCCGGTCAACTGCAGGGTGAAGGGTATTCCGCTGCAAAGGCTCAGAAAAGCGTTATATATGAACAGGAAGTCTATCATCTTCATACCGCCCGCTTGATGCCGCGCATCGCGCGCTTTTCAGCCTGCAGGAAGACATTCCCTGAGACAAAGCTGATCAGCAGATAGAAAACGGCAGCCGTTAGGAAAAAGATAAACGGCTGGCGGGTTGAACCAGCTCCGGTCTGAGCCTGCCGCATGAGTTCAATCAGTCCAACGACCGAGATAAGTGCGGACTCTTTGAGCACGAGTTGCCAGACGTTACCAACTCCCGGAATGGCAAAGCGGGCAGCCTGCGGGAGAATGATGCGCCGAAACATGAGATGCGAGGGCATGCCATAAGCTCGTGCAGCCTCAAGCTCACCTTTCGATAAAGCGAGAACGGCACCGCGATAAACTTCAGCCTGATACGCGCCCGAAACCACACCGATTGCAAGCGCTCCAATCAGGAAAACGGGCGCACTTACAAAGCCCGTTGCGCCAAACATAGTCGCAAGCTTGCTAAGTACAGCGCTGCTCCCAAAATAGAACAGATATATGACGAGGAGATCCGGGATGCCGCGCAGCAATGTCGTGTATCCATCCGAGACCCATCGCAGGAGCCGTAAAGACGAGAAGGATGCAGCGGCAGCCAGGCTACCAAACACGGCACCGATAGCAAAGCCACTCAATGCGACAGCAACAGTCACAAGCGTGGCCTTGAGCATGTCCTTGCCCCAGCCAGCTTCTGTGAATCCCATAAGATCAAGATAAGCGTTGACCGCACCCACCACACTGTTCCCTTCCGTGCTTTTGCTGAAACATTCAGCGCACAGCTTATTTTTCTTAAGATTTGACAGTCCGCTTCAATACAGTCAAATTCGAAAAATAGCATCGAGAATAACAAAATGTTATGAGGAACGATGAATCTACGACAGGTGGAAGCATTTCGAACCGTAATGATGACTGGAAAGATGACGGCGGCTGCAGAACTCATGGCGATTACCCAGCCAGCAGTCAGTCGGCTCATTCGGGATTTTGAATTTGCTACGAAACTCAAGCTATTCGACAGGCGAGGCAACCAACTTACGCCGACGCAGGAAGCCCTTACGTTGATGCAGGAAGTCGAACGTGCCTTCATTGGCCTCTCGCGCATCAAAGCATTTGCGGAGGAAGTACGTCGTCAAAATGCTGGTATGTTGCGCATCGCGGCGATGCCCGCGCTTGCGAATGGGATTATGCCCCGTTTCCTGGCGCATTTTTTGCGAGATCATCCAAATATCCATGCTTCTCTGAACGGCATTTCATCGTCGCAGGTCATTGAGGCCGTGGCTTCGGGCAGTGTCGATATCGGTTTTGCAGATGGCCCGCTTGATAGACCAGGTTTCATAATCGAAACCAGACCGGTTGCCGCCGTCGTCGCTATTCCAGAAGGGCACAGGCTAACAAATGTTGATCGTGTCACGCCATCAGATCTCGTCAATGAACGGATGATCACTCTGGAGCCCGGCACGCTTTTCGCGATGCGCGTTGAAGTGGCTTTAGCGGATATCGTGCGCTCGTCAACAATAGAAACGCGCCTTTCCCATACAGCTTTAACACTGGTTTCTGAAGGTGTTGGTATAGCTATTATTGATCCATCATCTGCTACCGAGTTCCGCGGCAGAGGTGTAATAATCAAACCATTTAGCGTCTTTCTCGATGCGGGTTTTCTTGCGATACAGCGTGGCAGTGGAACACCCAACGCGCTTGCGCGAGGCTACATTGAAGAATTCTGGGTCTACCATGCGGCTCTTTTAGAAAATCAGTCTAATCCTTCCACCAGAGAGTGAGAGGCAAGGTGTTTCCAGATGGTGACGAATAGGAACGATCTTTCCGACCTTTCCGTTTTTTTGCTGATTGTAAGATATCGGAGTTTCCGAAAAGCTGCTGATCAGCTGAATTTGTCGGTGTCCGCATTAAGCCATAAAATGAAGGCGCTTGAAGCACGTCTTGGAGTGCGGTTGATTAATCGAACCAGCCGGAGTGTTGCTCCGACTGCAGCAGGCGCGGTACTGGCCGATAAAGTTGCCGCCGGTCTAGAAATTATTAACGGCGGTATCGAAGAACTGCAGGGACAATTCAGCGGCATTGCGGGAAGCGTGCGCATTAACGTGCTCAAGGACGCTGTTCCGCTGTTGCTTCAGTCGGTCTTGCCGGTTTTCCGCGAGCGTTATCCAAATATTGAGCTGGAAATTGCTGCCGATGACAACTTTCTCGATGTCACTGCAGAGGGTTTTGATGCCGGGCTCAGATATGCAGGCTCTATCCCCGAAGATATGATCGCGGTGGCAATCAGTGAACCATTGAACTGGGTGGCGGTAGCATCCTCCGCATACTTGACGCGTGCTGGTCATCCCAAACATCCGGCTGACTTGATGAACCACAACTGCATCAGAATAAGGACAGGACGCGGTCAGATTTTCCATTGGGAGTTTGATCGTGGGAATGAGAGCTTACAGATTGATGTTCCCGGCTCACTGATTTCTGGCTCAACAGATGTCTCTATGGCTGCTGCCCTGTCCGGTGCTGGTATTGCATATTGTTTGGAGAAACTCGCTGAACCTTATGTGAAAGCCGGACAGTTACAAATCATTCTTTCCGAATGGGCCTCTCTCGGTCCACCGCTGGCTTTCTATTATTCTAGCCGCCGCCAGTTGCCCTATGGTCTTCAGATGCTGATCAAAACAATTCGCGAATTACGCCCGATTGATCGTTGATTTGAGATCAATGATCCGTTGAGGTGATGGTGATTGATTCAACCATCATCACCCCGTACTTATGACCATGGAAGACGGGCAAGTAAGCCTAAATGAATTTCGTATGGAGACGACATGTATATTCCCAATGCAGACCGATATGAAGGTGTCGACTACCGCCGCACAGGTCGTTCGGGCCTGAAGCTGCCACCGATCTCTCTCGGTCTGTGGCAGAATTTCGGCGGTGCCGATGTGTTTGAAACCGGACGCGCCATCATTCGCCAGGCTTTTGATCGTGGTATCACGCATTTCGACCTCGCCAACAATTATGGCCCTCCATATGGATCGGCAGAAGAGAATTTCGGCAACGTTTTGAAAAAAGATTTCCGCGATCACCGCGACGAATTGGTTATTTCGACGAAAGCTGGTTGGGACATGTGGTCTGGGCCTTATGGGCGGGGTGGTTCGCGCAAGCATGTGTTGGCTTCTCTTGACCAGAGCCTTCAACGCATGGGGCTAGATTATGTTGATATTTTCTATTCGCATCGCCCGACCAACGATGTGCCCCTAGAAGAAACCGTTGGGGGCCTTGTCCAGATGGTTCGTCAGGGCAAAGCGCTTTACATCGGAGTTTCCTCTTACAATCCTGAGCGTACGCGTGAAACTGAAGCGCTCTTGCGTGCAGAGGGCATTCCGCTTCTGATCCATCAACCATCCTATTCGATGCTCAATCGTTGGATTGAGGAGGAACTTCTTGGAACGCTGGATGAGCTAGGCGCGGGTTGTATTGCATTCTCACCGTTGGCGCAGGGTCTTCTGACCTCGAAATATCTCGGTGGCGTACCAAAAGATGCACGTGTCGCCAAAGGCGGTTCATTCAACGAGCGACTGCTCAGTGGAGATAACCTTGCTCGCGTTCGCGCGCTTGATGCGATTGCACAGAAGCGTGGTCAGTCATTGGCACAGATGGCGATTGCATGGGTCTTGCGTGATACTCGCGTGACTTCCGCACTCGTCGGCGCGCGCACAGTGGAGCAGCTTAATGACTCTCTCGATGCGCTCAAGAACTTGAGCTTCAGCAAAGAAGAACTCAACGAAATCGATACCCACGCTGGCGAAGGCAGTATCGACCTCTGGCGCAATGTGATGCAGCAGAACTAAAACGCGTGCCGCAAAGTGCGAAACGGCTTTAGAGCCAAAAATGCGTTTGAAATAATGATAAGAGCGCCGATCCAACTGAACGGTATCGGCGCTCTAATTTACTATCCTTTAATAGGATCGCTGAAGGTTTTTTAATTCTTAGTCCTTGCCGAGTTGGTGTAGATATCGGCGCGCGTTTGCGGGACCGCTGAAATGCCGCGTCTCCGCTTTGAGGCCAACGTCTGATTGATTTGAACGGTTCCTCGTTCAAATGCCAAAGCACATCCTGCTAGATAAAGCACCCAGAGGCGCGCTTTTGGATAACCAATTTCCTCAATGGCCTTGTCGAAATTTGAATAAAGTCGCTCACACCATAGCCGACATGTACGGCCATAGTGCTCGCGGAGGTTTTCGACGTCATGAACCTCAAAGCCGTGTCCCTCGAGATTTTCAACGGTCATGCCAAGATGGTCCAACTCCCCGCCTGGGAAAATATACTTCACCAACGCGAGATGTTCGGCGCTTTTGCGATTGAAGGCTTTCTTATTTTTCTTCATGCGGCGGGTGATGGCGTGATGCATGTAAAGGCCACCCGGACGCAGAAGCCGGTTCACGGCGGTGAAATAACCGTCGTAATTCTCTATACCAACGTGTTCGAACATTCCCACCGAGGATATCTTATCAAACTGGCCGTCTAGCTCAGTGTAAGATTTAATGTGGATTGTGATCTTATCTTCAAGACCTGCTGCTTTGATTCGCTCTCTCGCAAGCGCCGTCTGAGCTTCGGACAGGGAAACGCCCGTGCCGGTGACGCCGAAGTTTTGTGTAGCATAGATCAGCAGTGCTCCCCAACCACAGCCGATATCCAGGAGTTGATCTCCCGGTTGAAGACGGAGTTTTCGGCAAATCAGTTCCAGCTTGTCGTTCTGTGCTCGATCGATGTCATTTGCCCAATCTGTAAAATAACCACATGTGTAGACCATGCGCTCATCGAGAAACAGCTTATAGAATTCGTTCGATACATCGTAATGATGCGTAATCGCGTCTTTGTTCGATCCGCTGACAAAAGGGGCTTTGCCATCGACGGCGGCCCGTGCAGCAGACTTACCCGCGAACACCAGCGCCGGGAGATCCTTCAATAACTGCCATTTTGGCAGTTCTTTAAGCCTTTCCTTCAGTTTGCCGTCGATTTTTGAGTTTGCCAGATCGAAAATCGTGCCATTCTTAATATCGATGCGGCCTGAAACCCAGATATCGATCAATGAATCATAGTTGGGTTTGAGTATGAGTTGGCGAACTATCGTCGGATCGTTAATTACAAGTGAGGCACCATCGAAGTTTCCGATGCGCGTACCGTCCCAAAGTTCGATGTTGAATTGCGGGCGCAGTGTTTCAATAACCGTCCGTATGATACGTACTGACTTGGTTTCAGCAGTCATGCAACGCCTCTCGATGTTTCGCAGATAAACGCTCTTCAAACAAACTTAGCCCAATGCGCTTATCGAGTGAATGGCCTTAAAGTTCTACGACTTACTCTCAAGGTCTTGTATTCTCGTGTCGACCGCGAAAACGGAAAAAGAAACCAAGTTCGCCTCAATTTTTCGCGAGGTTAATCAGTTAAATTCTCGTGGGGTCTGAGTTCATCTGCGGTTGACCTTCAACACCCAGCATTGAGATCGGGGTTTGTACTATTTGTTGAATGAAATTTCGCGCCGATGGTGCGCTTTCTTCCGCCCGAAATAGAACGGCGATTTCAGATGTAATTGGCTTTCCGGCAATAGAACGGAATTCGATATTTGGAAGCCTGACAGCGTTTCTCACAGAACTAGGAATGACAGATACGCCCGTACCGAGCGAAACCTGTGTGAGAACAGAAAGAAGGCTGCCCGGCTTTGCTATGACATCTAATGGAAAGCGGCCCCGGCGGGCGACTTCGTAGGTGCCAAGCTCTTGTTCGGGCATTACGAATTTTAATCCGGCAAGTTCATGGGGGGATAACGGTGCACCTTGCTTTGCTTCGGGATGGCCAGAGCAAACGGCAAGACAGAATACGTCTCTGAGAAGTATGTGTGATCGAAGTGAGGAAGGGTAAATCATTGGCAGTCGCACAAAACCCAGATCGAGCTGTCCCTCTTCGATTAGTTTTGGCAATTCCTCCATAGGACATTCCCGCGCGCGGATATCGACGCCCGGCCAACGGCCAGTGAACCGAGAAATTTGCTCTTGCAGGACACCAGCATAGGCCGAAGATCCAACATAGCCGATTTCGATCCTTCCTATCTCGCCACGCCCCGCACGCCGTCCAGCGCTTTCTGCCTTCGCGTATTGGTCGAGGACGAGGCGGGCTTCATCGAGAAAAACCTTACCTGCTGATGTGAGTGTGACTGAGCGCTTGGTCCGGGTGAATAAACGCACAGAAAGAACGCGTTCGATTTCCTGGATCTGGACTGTCAGCGTCGGAGCGGCAATGTTCAAACGTTCGGAAGCGCGAGAAAAATGCAACTCTTCGGCGACGGTAATGAAGTAACGAAGGTGCCGAAGCTCCATTTTTAACTCCTCGATAATTAGGTTATATCTAATAAACAGCAAAAACAGCACGAATGAAACAAATTATGAAATCAGCTTAGATGGCACCGTAATTCTAAATGGAGTCACCAAATGTCATTACGCGTCGCTTTAGCTGTCCTTATTGGTATGAGCGTCACACCCGCCTTAGCGCTTGACCTTCCCACCAAGCCTTATCTGACGCTGGAGGCAGCACGTACCGTCCTCGCTGCTGCGCAGGCAAAGGCTTCTGCCAATGGTTGGCCATGCGTGATTGCTGTGGTTGATGCTGAAGGACTTCCGATCGTTATGGAACGAATGGATAATGTGTCAGTTCTCGCGGGTGTAGTTTTGGCTCCGGGTAAAGCTCGGACCGCGGCACTTTTTCGACGCGAAAGCGGGGCACTGGAAGATGCGATCAATGGCTCGCGACCAGCAGCGATGACAGCGCAGGGCTTTGTCATGATGCGAGGTGGAGTGCCTATTACAGTTGATGGAACTGTTGTGGGTGCAATCGGTGTTTCGGCAGATACACCGGACCACGATGAACAGATAGCGAAGGCCGGCATCGCCGCATTGATAAAATGACCTTGGACATCGCAGTTGCTCGCCAGAAGGCAAATACATCCTTAACACTTTTGACCGCCTCTATCGGTTGCGCCATGACGGTGTTGGATACGAACGTCGTTGCTGTGATTTTGCCAACCATAGCGCGTGATTACGGGGCGTCTTTCGCAGATGTTGAATGGGTCATCAGTACATATGTGTTGTGTTTTGCGTCCCTGCTTCTGCCTGCAGGAGCAATTGCGGATCGCTTCGGTCGTCGCCTGGTCTTTTTGATCGGCATCGGAGCATTTGCGCTGTCCTCTTGGTTATGTGGCGCTGCTCCCTCAGCAGCAGTGCTTTATCTGGCACGTGCAGCACAGGGCATAAGTGCGGCCTTGATGCTGGCGCCAGCGCTTGCAATTATCGGGCACACTTTTCATCAGGAAGAGGCTCGTAATCGCGCCTGGGCGATGTGGGGTGCAATCATGGGCCTTACGATGGTTCTGTCGCCAATTCTGGGCGGAGTGATCGCTTATGCTCTGGGATGGCGATGGGCATTTTACATCAATATACCGATATGCGTTGCATTAGCAGTCGCCGCCCTACGACTGATCGAAGAATCCAGAGACATCAACGCACGGCGGCTTGATCCGTTTGGTTTTGTTTCTTTTTCAGCGGCTATGTTTGGAATAACGTGGGGGTTGATCAATGGGCAGGCTCATGGGTGGTCATCGTCCGTTGCACTTACTGGATTTGTTGGTGGTAGCGTGGCGCTTGTAATCTTTGTGATCGCTGAGACCATCCAAAGCCGTCCGATGCTCGACTTGAGCCTGTTTCGCAATCCACGGTTTGTTGGAGGAGTATGGGCGATGTTTGCCTATGCCGCCTGCGCTCAGGTCATGGCTTCCATGTTGCCTTTGTTTCTTCAAAATGGTCTTGGACGAACGGCTCTGCAAGCAGGCTTTGCGATGTTTCCGTTTGCCATCGCAATGTTGATCTTCCCAAATGTCGGTCGGCTTCTCAGCAGGCAATTTGGTTCGAGAGAAATCCTTTCACTTGGCCTTCTGATTGTAGGTATAGGTAGCTTATTGACTGCCTGGGGTGCACGTGATGAGGCGTGGTACGCTGTTATATGCGGCATGCTGGTTCTGGGTAGTGGCGGTGGGCTTCTCAATGGTGAAACGCAAAAAGCGATTATGGCGGTGGTTCCCAGAGAAAGAGCAGGCATGGCGTCGGGCATCAGCACCACATCCCGATTTTCCGGAATTCTCCTGGGATTTGCCGTGTTAAGCGGAATACTTGCAAGCGTCGTAAGAGCTACACTTATTCAGATCAACTGTGCTGACCCAACATGCACGTCCGCTTTTGCTGAGGCGATTGTGACAGGTGATTTACCAGCCGCACTTGCCGGAATTGCGCCTTCCGCGCGCGAAACAGCAACTGCTGTCGCTATGAAAGGATATTCAACGGGCTTTGCAACGGCACTGACTGTTTCGGCAATCATGGCGATTGTGTCTGCTTTAATGGTTTATGGCCTTATGCACCGTGGGAAACCGTTGCCGAAGGCTTAGGTACAAGCAAATTGTGCCACTAATTGACATTTCCTTTGATTGAGGCACTCGTAGGGCCTTCCTTGACGAGAATTTAGCAATATATCCTTTTAGTTTCAGACGCATAATCCCGTTGACCACGTCTGAAACCAAGAGATATCCGTTCAGCTAGCGCCCGTCAGTTCGTTTGGCGAAGCGCAGGATAATGAAGCCGGCGCTGCCCGCGATGAGCGAACCAATCAGAATCCCTATTTTGGCTTCGTCCTGTAGCAGCGCATCATTAAAGGCGAGAAGCGAGATAAACAGGCTCATTGTGAAACCGATACCACATAAGAGAGTAGTTCCGAGCATTTGAGACCAGCTCGCACCCGCAGGCAAATCAACGATGCCCGTTTTCACCAACAGCAACACTGCCCCGAAAATTCCCAAAAGTTTACCCAGTGCCAATCCCGAAGCGACGCCCAAGGTAACCGGAGCAAATATAGCTTCCAAACCTAGCCCTGAGAAACTCACACCGGCATTTGTAAAACCGAATATCGGTACAATGAGGAAGGCAACGGGCTTGATCAGGCTATGTTCAAGCAGGTGCAGTGGGCTTTCAGAAATGCTGGCTTCTGGCTTTGCTGGCGTGCGCGTGATCGGAATGGTCAATGCCAGCAAAACACCTGCAATCGTTGCGTGAACGCCCGAGCGGTAGGTGAAGAACCAAAGTAAAATACCAACTAAGAGATAAGGTGTCAGGCGCTTTACGCCTGCCAGATTGAGAGCCACAAGAACCGTGAACACGCCCCCGGCCAACGTCAAATCGATTACCGAAACACCAGACGTATAGAAAATCCCAATGATGATCACAGCGCCAAGGTCGTCTATGATTGCAAGCGCGGCAAGAAAAACCTTTAGAGATGTTGGAACTCGAGAACCGAGCAAAGAGATTACGCCAAGGGCAAATGCAATATCGGTCGCGGCAGGAATTGCCCAGCCATGGGCAGCGCCATTGTTAAGATTAAACGCAAGATAGACCATTGCGGGAACGGCCATGCCAGCAGCAGCTGCTGCCCCGGGCAGGATGCGACGCGGCCATGAAGAAAGATGGCCATCAACCATTTCCCGTTTTATTTCCAGGCCAACCATAAGAAAGAAGATGGCCATAAGAGCATCGTTCACCCAGTGCTGGACAGAAAGTGGTCCCAGATAGACGTGCAGCGTACGGAAATAGGTCTCGGCAAGTGGAGAATTTGCAACGAGCAATGCAGCAATTGCTGACGCAATCAGCAACAAGCCACCTGAAGATTCACTGTCGAGAAAATTTCGAATAGTACTTTGAATGCGACCAGCCATGGCAGCTCCTGACAGAAACGGTTAAACACAGTCTCCGTATTCAGGGCAATCCCTGGGCGCACGCAGCACACGCCTTGGGTTAAGGTAGCAATTAATGCCGACATTTCAAGCAGTGCTCGTCGATGATGCACTTAATTGATTTGGCGTTGGGCTTGTGCCCGCCGCAGAAAACACATCAATCTTTGGCTTGACGGGATAGTTGGTGTCGTAAGAAAAGAAGACAGTATGTATCTGAGCGCTGCAATAGGATGCAAAGCTCCAGACCGACATGAGAGAGATGAAGCAGTTATGAGCCACGAGCTCCATGATCCGGGTGGCAAGGTTCGCCTTAAGGTTAAATCTGAAATAAGGGGCGATGCTCTATTTTCGGAATGTGGTCGCTACCGGCGCCTCCTTACACGCGAGTGGGATGGAGCAGAGAAGGATGGTTATATACTTTGGATCGGTATGAATCCGAGTACAGCTGCATTCAATGTCGATGATCCCACGGTGTTTAAAGAACAGAAATTTACGCGCCGCTGGGGTTATGGTCGGTATGTGAAATGCAATGTTATGGATTACCGTGCGACCAATCCAAAAATGCTACTTGAGCAAGGCGTCGTTCCTTGTACGCAAGAAAACATGCAAACCATCGTCGAACAGGCCTTAGGTGCCGAGATAGTCGTGATGGCGTATGGCTCGCTTCACAAGAAACTGGCACACCACGGGCAGGCTGTTACTGATGCCTTGCGTGCGGCAGGCGTCAAGCTGCACGCCCTTAAAATTACAAACAACGGTTCGCCTGGGCACCCGTTATATCTCAAGGACACAAGCGAGCTGATCGCATATTAGTTTTCGTAGAAAGGGCTGCGCTGAAACGAACAATAGAACAGGTGACGAATGAAGTTCTTCATAATCAAGCAGGATTTGCAACGCAAGCCATTCATGTCGGACAAGAGCGGATCCATTGACCGATGCGGTCATTCTGCCGATCTGACAAAGGAACACCTAGCCACGCCGTTCAGGAGCATAAGCAAAGTTTACTTTGATTTGAAACTCCTTCCAATCCACTCTCAGGATTGTTGATCTGTGTTTCGTTGTAAAGTTCGGAGCGAAAGCTGGCGCGGTCACCGTAAGACGGAAGCCATTTCGTTAGAGCACAAAGAGAACCGCACCGCCGCTCATGCCCGCACCCGCCGCTGTCATCAGCAGTTGTTCACCAGCCTTAAACCTCTGCTTTTGATGCTGCACAGACAATGACAGCGGGATGGTTGCCGCCGATGAGTTGCCAAAGTTGGCAATCGTGCTGATCATTTGCTGCTCTTCAAGCCCTAGATTATGGCGAATGGCATCGCACAGGCGCAAATTTGCTTGATGGGGAATGAAATAATCAATCGTGGAAGCTGTTGCGCAGGCTTCTTCCATCACTCGCCGCGAGGTGCGTGTCATCAGATCGACGGCGCGTGAAAACACCTCGCGTCCGTCACGCATGCTCATCAGAAACTGTTCCACAGGAATATCAGGCGAAAAGGACTTATTGCTGCCGCCTGCGGGAATGGTGATGAGATCATAGCCGCTGCCATCGGATGCCATTGCTGCGGCTTTAAGGCCTCTTTGTTTGTCTTTGCAGGGTGCCAGAACAACCGCGCCTGCGCCATCTGCGAACAAAACGGCACTCGCCCGTTCTACCGGATTGATCCTGCGGCTTAGAATATTCGCGGCCACGATTAGCACCGCTTTGCCATGCGTGCATACAAAGCCATCTGCCAGGGTGAGCGCATAGAGAAAACCTGAGCAGGCTCCGGCAAGATCAATAGCGCCAGAATTTTGCAACCCAAGCTTATGCGCTAGAAGCGGCGCAGACGGCGGCAAAAGATGATCCGGCGTAGAGGTAGCAAGCAAGGTCATCGCGATCTCGCTTGGCGCAATGCCCGCATTGTCGAGCGCCATCCTGCCGGCTTCGGCTGCGAGACCGCTTAATGTGTCGCCTTCCATTGCCCAGTGACGCGTTTGAATGCCGGTGCGTCTTTCTATCCATCCTTTTTCAAGCCCAACCTCACTTTCAATTTCTGAATTATGAACGATACGCGAAGGAACGGCATGACCAAATCCGGCAAGGAGCGAGGAAAGCGGAGTCATTGCGGAGATTCCGCTAATACCATTGATGCGACTTCGTCAATCGCATCATAGGTTTTGGAGAGTTCTTCAGCGCTGGTGCAATAGGGTGGCATCAGATAGATCACATTGCCAAGCGGGCGCAAAAGTATGGCGCGCTCGCGGAAAAGCTGACGCAAGCGTGGCCCAACTCCGGCCATATAACCGCCAGCAGGAACTGCAAGATCGAGTGCCGCGATGGTGCCGCATTGTCGGACATTGGCAAATCGCGTGTCATTCTCGAAGCGTTGCAAATGACAGATATGCTGGGCTGCAAGCGCTGAAATACGCGCCTCAACCGGCTCATAACGCCAGATTTGCAAATTGGCTACTGCTGCTGCGCAGGCGATCGCATTGGCTGTATAAGAGCTGGAATGGAAAAAAGTTTTGCTGCGATCTTGCGAGAGATGCGCCTCGAAAATCTCTGCAGTGCACAGCGTTGCCGCCAGTGGCAGAGAGCCGCCTGTCAGGCCTTTCGAGGTGCAGAGAATGTCTGGCGTGATGCCTGCTTGGCCGCAAGCAAAGCGCGTGCCGGTACGACCCCATCCGGTCATGACTTCATCGGCGATAAACAAGCAACCGTAGCGGCTGGCGATTGCCTTTAAGCTGCGCAATATGTCGCTACTATAAAGTTTCATGCCCCCTGCGCCGAGCACCAACGGCTCAATCAGAATTGCGGCGACTTTACCGGAACGGCAGTAGGCATCAAAGGCATCAAGGGTCTCCTGCTCCTTTGCTGCATCGGGGAAGGGTAGGCGGTCTACGCCGAAGAGCAGCGGCTCAAAAGATGCATTGAACACACCGCGCTCACCCGCAGACATGGTACCAATGGTATCGCCATGATAGCCATGTTCCATCACCACAATGCGATTACGTACAATGCCGCGATTGTAAAAACTGCCGAGTGCCATCTTGATTGCGACCTCGACAGCGGTTGACCCGCTATCCGAAAAGAACACATGGCTCAGGCCTTGTGGCGCAAATTCGAGCAGACCTTTGGCTAGAATTTCTGCTGGTTCATGGGTGAACTCGGCAAAAATAATCTGGTCATAGTTCTCTGTCGCCTTGCGAATTGCATCCATGATCAGGGGATGACGATGGCCATGTGTCGTCACCCACCATGACGAGATGGCATCGAAGACGCGCATGCCGTCTTCATCGAACAGGTAAGCGCCTTCGGTCGCGACGATACGCTTCATCGGCGGCATAAGGGCATGCTGCGTAAATGGATGCCAGACAGGAGAGCGGGTCACGAGCTTGCCTCCATCAGCGATGCACTGTCGAAATTCTCAGCGAAGGCTTGGCTGAGGCTTTCCTTTGTCAGGCTCACCAGAATGGGCAGGCGTCCCAGTATTTTCACCTGTCCAATTTTGGCGATGATTGTCTGCGTGTCGATATTTTCAGCGCCGATAAATGCCACGCCATGAAGTGGAATATTGCGGCTGCGCAGCGCTTCGATGGACAGCAATGTGTGGTTGATCGTGCCAAGCGATGTGCGTGCGCAGAGAATGACGGGAATGCACCAGCGGGCGAAGACTTCAGCGAAGACTGTTGCCCCATTGAGCGGAACGAGCAAGCCACCAGCGCCCTCGATGATCAGCGGGCCGTCACAGATGGGTGGTTCAAGTCCGGCCATGTCGATCTCGATACCCTCAAGCCGTGCGGCAAGATGCGGCGAGGCTGGTTCTTTCAGGCGATAGGCTTCCGGGAATATGTGTATGGCTGGTACACCGCTCAGGCGTGCGACGATCTCGCTATCGGTTTCTTCTTCCAGTCCTGATTGCACGGGCTTCCAGTAACTGGCGTTGAGCGCACCGGTCAAAGCTGCGGAAAAAACTGTTTTGCCAATGCTGGTATCTGTGCCGGATATAATGTAGCGCGGGGTCATGACTTGTGTTCTTTCATGGTGGCGGCGAGGCAATCCAGCATGTGAGAAATCTGCTGTTGATCGACATTGAGCGTAATGGAAAGGCGCAAACGCGCCGTGCCCTCTGGCACTGTCGGCGGGCGAATGGCGCGGATGTCGAAGCCTTGCAATTGTAGAGCTTCGGCTATTTGCAAGGCCTGCGCATTGCTGCCGATGATAATCGGCTGAATATGCGATCTGCTTGGCAAAATGCCGAACCGTTGCGTCAATTCCTTACCCGTAAAACTGACGAGATCGTTGAGTGCTTCCCGTCGCTTAGGCTCATCATTTACGATCCGCAGAGCTTCGCGAACACCTGCTGCCATCAGCGGCGAAGGCGCGGTAGAATAAATGAACGCCCGTGCACGATTAACGAGATAATCAGCAAGCACCTTCGGCAAAGCAATCAATGCGCCCGACACGCCGAGCGCCTTGCCGCAGGTATGCAAAACAACGATGTTTTCTCGCCCCTCTAAATCCGCCGCAATTCCGCGCCCACCGGTACCGAAGACACCAGTCGCATGCGCTTCGTCGATCACGAGAAACCCGTCATGGTGTTCCGCAATTGCTGCGAGTTCGTTAAGCGGCGCTTGGTCGCCGTCCATGGAATAAAGGCTTTCTACCGCAATCCATGGTCGCCCTTTGCCGCCGTTTTTGCGCCAGTTGCAGATAGCATAGTCGAATGCATTCGCATCATTGTGGGGAATGCTGACATGTGCAGCCTTGCTGGCCGCTATGCCTTCATGGGCACTTGCATGGATAAGCGCGTCATGCAGGATGAGATCTTTACGCCTTGGCAAAGTCGAAAAAAGCGCGAAATTGGCCATATAGCCGCTGCCAAAATAGAGCACGTGCTCGGCATCGAAAAACGTAGCGGCTTCCTGTTCCAGTGCCTCGTGTTCGGGGTGATTGCCACGTAATAGACGTGAGCCCCCAGCGCCGACTGGAACGCCTCTGTCCGCCGCGGCCTTGATCGCAATTTTTAAGCGAGCTGCACTTGCGAGAGCAATGAAATCATTGGACGTGAAGTCGATGCCATGCTGTGGCGCAAGGCTGCGTAATCGTGCTTTGCGTTTTAGGCTCTGAAGCGTCGAGGTATAATCGGCAGGCATAGTCATTAGCCAATTGCCGGTTCCAGTGGCATTGGTGAAATGCCAAGGCGGTTAAAAAGTGCTGTATCGTGGTCTTCGCCGGGATTATCGGCTGTTAGCAGCGTATCGCCGATGAATATGGAGTTTGCGCCTGCAAAGAAGCATAGGGCCTGCATTTCGTCACTCATTTCTGTTCGTCCGGCAGACAGGCGCAAATGCGATGTCGGCATCAGAATACGTGCCAGTGCAATTGTACGGATGAAGTCGAGGGGATCGACAGGCTTGGCATTGGCCAGTTTTGAACCGGGAATAGGGATAAGCTGATTAATTGGCACGCTTTCCGGCGGCACGGGCAGGTTAGCGAGCGTCAGCAACATCGAGATGCGGTCGTCAATTGTCTCGCCCATGCCCAAAATGCCGCCCGCGCAAACTTTGATACCCGCCATGCGAACGGTTTCCAGTGTATTGAGACGGTCTTCAAAAGTGCGCGTAGTGATAATTTCGGGGTAGAAATGTTCGGACGTGTCGATGTTATGGTTGTAATAATCAAGACCGGCTTTGGCGAAGTCATGTGCCTGTTCATCCGTCAGCATGCCTAGTGTCATGCAGGTTTCCATGCCGAGCGCTTTAACGCCTTCAACCATGGCAACAAGCGTTTCCATGTCGCGGTCTTTGGGGCTGCGCCATGCCGCGCCCATGCAATAGCGCGTCGCGCCCGCATCCTTGGCCTTGCGTGCTTCCCCGAGCACTTTTTCAACCTCCATCAGCTTTGATGCTTTGAGGCCGGTCGGATAGTGGGCTGATTGGCTGCAATAGCCGCAGTCTTCAGCGCAACCACCGGTTTTTATCGATAAAAGACGACTCATCTGCACGGCGTTGGGATCGAAATGCATACGGTGCACGCTCTGGGCGCGGAAAAGAAGATCGCTAAATGATAAATTATAGATAATGCTGGCTTGGACTGCTGTATATCTGGTGGATTTCGTTGTGGTTTGTAGCGGATATTGCGACATTGGGTTCTGAGTTTGCACGGATGGCATCCTTAAGAATCAAATTATAGATATAATTATTATTTATCGATAATGTAGGGAAGCGCAACTGTCGATCCCTCTTTCTTGCGCGCGCTGCGGCTTTCTTCGGCGGAGCCAGGCTCTTTTCGGTCAAGCTGTGAGCGGTTCAAAAATGGGAATTTGGTGAAATTTGATCCGGTGAACGGCGGCACAGCCTTGACAGAAAGGAATGCGTCGCAGAGTGTAACTGGACTAGTGGAAGAACCAGTAGATCAGTGGAGTCTCGCTTGAACGTTGTTCACGATCTTTTACTCGATAAGAGTGTGGGGCTCGGGCGAAACCTTGAGCGGCGTACCATTCGCGATGTGATCGCAGACAAGATCAGTGCTCTTATTGCTTCTGGATTGCTGAGTGTCGGTGATGAACTTCCGGGGGAAAGAGAGCTGGCGACAGCACTTTCAGTTAGCCGTCAAACTGTTCGGGGTGCCATCCAAATTTTGGCAGCGCGCGGTATTCTTGAGGTGGCTCAAGGCGCAAGAACGCGTGTGGCAACTATCGATCTGGCGGGACTGTCTATTGGTATAACCTCACGCCTCAATGTCGATCTTTACGATGTGCATGCGGTTCACGCTGCACGCTTGCTTGTCGAGCAGAAGATTGTCGGTGATGCGGCTGAACGCATCTCGATTGACGCGCTCGAATTGTTGCATCGATCTCTTGATGCGCAGGCCAGTTGCATGGATGATCCAGTCCGTTTTCTTATCTGTGATCGGGAGTTTCACGTAACGATATATCGCGAATGCGGAAACCCGCTCCTCGCTGATATTGTGACAGATCTTTACACTTACATGATGGAGCATCGTCGTCGCGCGATGGCGCAGCCGGGTGCAGTTGACGGAAGTTTTGCTGATCATCAGGTAATCCTGAGCGCGTTGGAAAAACGCGACCGGGTTGCCGCGATGGCAGCTTTTGCCGCGCATGAAGAACGAATTTATGTCTCTACAAAAAAATCTCTGGCCGCTGAAAATCGGTAGCGATCAGCGGGCAATGGCGGTCCCAAATACCGCTAACGAACCACGTTGAATTAAATGAAAAAGGGCAACCGTATGCATGTCTTGATTATTGGCGCGGCAGGAATGGTCGGGCGTAAACTTACCGAAGCAATCAGCCGTGATGGGGGTATTGAGGGAACCAAGATCGATGCTTTGACATTGGTGGACGTGATCACTCCTTCCGCCCCTGATGGATATTCCGGCAAGGTTAAGACCTATGCTGCGGATATTTCCGATCCCGCAGTTGCAATCACCTTCGTTGCTGGTCGACCAGATGTCATATTTCATCTTGCAGCTATCGTATCGGGTGAAGCCGAGCTCGATTTCGACAAAGGTTATGCAATCAATCTTGATGGCACACGATATCTGTTCGAAGCTATTCGCAAACAGGGGGAAATCTCTCCATACAAACCGCGCGTGGTCTTCACATCGTCGATTGCCGTCTTTGGAGCGCCCTTCCCAAAAAAAATCGATGACGAATTCTTTTTGACGCCGCGTACAAGCTATGGAACGCAGAAAGCAATCGGTGAGTTGCTGCTCGCAGATTATTCCCGCAAAGGCTTTCTGGATGGCATTGGTATCCGGTTACCTACGGTGTGCATTCGCCCGGGAAAACCGAATAAAGCGGCGTCCGGCTTCTTCTCCAATATCTTGCGGGAACCCCTCACCGGCAAAGAAGCCGCTCTGCCCGTGAATGAAACTGTCAGGCATTGGCATGTCAGTCCTCGTCGTGCAGTTGGTTTTCTCCTGCATGCTGCAACGATTGATCTTGCGCGCCTCGGCCATCGCTGTGTTCTGAACATGCCGGGCCTTTCAGCAACGGTTGGTGAGCAGATCGAAGCATTGCGAAGAGTTGCCGGTGACAAAGCCGTGGCGCTTATCCGTAAGGAACACGATCCGCTTATTGCGGAAATTGTTGATGGCTGGGCGCAAGATTTTGATGCAAGTCGCGCGATCGAGTTGGGCTTTGTCGCGGATACATCGTTCGATGAAATCATCAAACTTCATATTGAAGATGAATTGAACCAGGGGTGAAATGACGTGAGGTCGGATAAGACAGTAACTGTAATCGGGCTTGGCTCCATGGGATTGGGTGCAGCCATGTCACTATTACGTGCGGGTTTTCATGTTAAAGGAGTGGATGTTCGTCAAGAGGTTTTACAACGTTTCGAGGCCGAGGGTGGCGAGGCGTTTTCAACTGCTGCCGAGGCAGGTTCAAGTGATGTCGTATTCGTCTTCGTCGTGAATTCTGATCAGGCAGAGGATGTCCTTTTCGGCACCCAAGGTGCGTTGGTAAACGCTGCTCAAGGCACAGTCTTTCTCTTGTGCGTAACTATGGCGCCGAGCGTCACAGTCGAAATAGCAGCGCGCCTTCAAGCAGCCGGCATGCTGGTTATAGACGCACCAGTTTCAGGCGGCCACCAGAAGGCTCTCACAGGCGAAATGACTGTGATGGGGTCTGGCTCAAAAGCGGCCTTTGACATTGCCGCGTCCAGTCTGGATGCAGTTGCTGGGAAGGTGTTTCGTCTCGGTGAAGAGCCCGGATTGGGATCGAAAGTCAAGATGATCAATCAGCTGTTGGCCGGCGTACATATCGCGGCAGCAGCAGAAGCTCTTACCCTAGCAGCCAAGGTTGGGTTGGACCTCGATACAGTATTCGACGTTATTCGTGTGTCGGCGGGTTCTTCGTGGATGTTCGAAAATCGCGGACCGCACATTGTAGAGGGTGATTACACACCACGTTCAGCGGTTAATATCTTTGTTAAGGATCTGGGCATCGTAACCTCCGAAGCTTTAGATGCTGGAGGATCTACACCATTAAGCCAAACAGCGCTGGAACTCTTCAATCAGGCCGCAGAGGCTGGGTTCGGACCGCAGGATGATGCAGCTGTAGCAAAGATTCTCGCCTTAAAAAGCGATGTAATCTTGCCAGGAATGGCGGATTAGACAATGAGCATCGTTTTAGGCGCTATCGCTGACGACTTTACGGGGGCAACCGATCTGGCAGGTCTATTGGCGCGAAGCGGCTATCCGGTTTCTTTGCGTCTTGGATTGCCGACCGAAACCGAACCTGAAGACAACACCGCAGCGTTCGAAATTATCGCTCTTAAATGCCGTACAATTCCTCTAAATCAGGCTGTTGATCAGGCGCGATCTGCTTATTCGTGGCTTCGCGCTCGCGGCGCAAAACGCTTCTATTGGAAATATTGTTCGACCTTCGACAGCACAGAAAAAGGCAATATAGGCCCGATTTCAGAAGCACTCATGGCCGATATAGGCACGTCCCAGACAATCTACTGCCCCGCATTTCCAGAAAATGGTCGCAATGTTTTTATGGGGCATCTCTTTGTGGGAGAAGTGCTGCTTAGCGAAAGCGCAATGAAAGATCATCCTTTGACGCCGATGCGAGACTCTAGTCTGGTCAGACTATTGTCGCTACAGGTTAATGGAAAAGTAGGCCTGATCAACCGGCTTACTGTCGCGCGTGGAGTGGATGTTCTCAAGGCCAAGTTGGAGGAACTCGCCGCTGAGGGTATCGCACACGTTATTGTTGATGCCGTTGCCAATGATGATCTTTCAATTATCGCCGAAGCGTCACTTGATCTCCCATTGATAAGTGGAGGTAGCGCACTTGCTATGCCACTGCCAGCGCTTCTCGCTCACTCGGGTATGATCGACAAGACCACTGAAAGCGTACCTGAACCCCAAATACAGGAGGGGCAGATTGTGCTTTCAGGCAGTTGCTCTGCCATGACCCTTAAGCAGGTCGAACACTATCGCAATCAGGCAGCAAGTTATCAACTGGACCCAACGGTACTGGCTGAAAGAGGCATGGCGGATGCGCTCGGGTGGCTTCAAAAGCAGCCCGTTGAAAAGCCGAAACTGATTTATGCAAGCGCTGATCCCGCTTCCGTTCAAGAGGCGCAGTCGAAGCTTGGTGTTGAGCGGGCAGGTCAAATTGTTGAACAGGCCCTCGCCGAATTGGCGCTTGCTTCGTTCCAACTTGGAATACGTCGATTTGTGATCGCTGGAGGTGAAACATCGGGTGCTGTTGCTCAGTCGCTTGGAGTTTCAAAGCTCAGGGTGGGCAAAGAAATCGCGCCCGGCGTTCCCTGGACTTATGCGGCGATTAACGATGAAACCGTCGCGCTCGCTCTTAAATCCGGAAATTTCGGAACCGCTTCATTCTTCTCCGAAGCGCTTCAGATGCTGGAGGTCGCATGAGTGAAGAGGCAAAGTTGCGCGAGGATATCTGCCGATTGGCAAAATCGATGTTTGATCGCGGTTTAACGGGTGGATCGTCGGGGAATATTTCGGCTCGTCTTTCCGATGGGCGCTTGTTGGTGACACCGACCGGCAGCTCGTTTGGTGGGCTTGATCCTCAGAGACTGTCGCTGTTTAACGAGACAGGCATTTTGGTCGGTGGCGACCGCCCCACGAAAGAAATGCCACTTCACTCCGCATTCTACGAAACGCGCGGCGCCAAGGCCGGGGCAGTTGTACATCTGCATTCATGCCATTCGGTGGCCTTCTCAATGCTACCAGGTATCGATTCCGATAACATGCTGCCTCCTCTGACGGCTTATTCGATCATGAAACTCGGCAAGGTTAAACTTCTGCCATATTTTATGCCAGGCGATCCAGCAACGGGTGATGCAATCCGCGGACTGGCTGGTAAGCGAAGTGCCGTTATGTTGGCCAATCACGGCCCTGTTGTTGCTTCGAAAGATCTGGAAGCCGCAGTTTACGCTATCGAGGAACTCGAAGAAACGGCCAAACTTGCTTTGTTGACCCACGGGCTGAAACCAAATCTCCTAACAGATGCGCAGATCAGTCAGATCGTGGAAAAATTTGATGTGGAGTGGGAATAGTATGGCGAAGTTCTCGGCCAATTTGGGTTTCTTGTGGCAGGGGTTGCCTCTTCCAGATGCTATACATGCAGCCAAAAATGCTGGCTTTGATGCTGTGGAATGCCACTGGCCATATTCCTTTAATATCAGAGACATATCCGCCGCCCTTCGCGAGACTGGCTTACCATTGTTGGGTCTCAACACCATTCGCGGCAACATAGAAGCGGGCGATAACGGTCTTACAGCAGTTGGAGGTCGCGAAAGCGAGGCGCGTGCTGCAATTGATCAGGCCATCGCCTATGCCAGCGAACTTAAGGCACCCAATATACATGTCATGGCTGGACGTACACGAGGAGCGGAAGCCCATCGCACGTTTTTGAGCAATCTCACCTATGCCTGCGAGCGCGCTTCTATTTACGGAATTACTATTCTGATCGAACCTTTAAATGAACGCGATGCGCCTGGATACTTTCTTAGAACCTCCGAGCAAGGCCTATCGATCATCGAAGAGCTCGGTCATGATAATCTGAAGCTCCTGTTTGATTGTTATCATATCCAGATCATGGAAGGTGATATCTGTAAGCGGCTTGAAGCTTTGTTGCCCCACATCGGCCATGTCCAGATAGCCTCGGTTCCCGATCGGGCAGAACCCGACCATGGTGAGTTAAACTACACGCATATTGTAAGTTGGCTCGATCAGCTTGGCTATCGAAGACCGATTGGGGCGGAATATCGTCCTGTAGCGTCCACCGTTGATGGGCTATCATGGATGCGCCTTTTTGAATGAAGCCAATAAGCAGGTTCGAAACATAATCGAGGAGGGATGAGCGTAATGAGTGACGGGTCAACTGCAGGAAAGAAGCCGATTGCACTTGTGACAGGTGGGGGAACGGGCGTCGGTCGCGCGATTGCAAAAGCGCTTGGCAATGCAGGGTATCAAGTCGTCATATCAGGTAGACGCGGCGAGGTTCTCGATAAAGCTGTTAAGGAACTCGCAGCGGATGCTGGTGGGCATTTCCACGCTTTGACAGCGGATGTAAGCAATCCTGTGTCAGTGCGCACTCTGTTTGATACGATCGAAAGTAAATTTGGGCGACTGGATCTGCTCATCAATAATGCTGGTACGCTGGTACCGGGTGTCCCTCTGGAAGAGATAAGTTTCGAGGACTGGAGTGCGATTGTGGGCGCTAACCTGACCGGTGCGTTTCTGTGTACACAGCAGGCATTTCGCATCATGAAAGCGCAAGAACCGCGTGGAGGCCGTATCATCAATAACGGATCAATTTCAGCGACGACCCCACGCCCAAACTCAGCGCCATACACTGCAACGAAACACGCAATCACTGGCCTGACGAAGTCGACAGCACTTGATGGCCGTAACTTTGATATTGCTTGTGGGCAGATCGATATCGGTAACGCTGCAAGTGATATGACGCAGAAAATATCGACTGGTGTCATTCAGGCAAATGGATCTGTTGCTGCAGAACCAACCATTGATCCGGTACATGTTGCGAATGCTGTGGTTTATATGGCGAGCCTACCTTTGGACGCCAATGTGTTGACCATGACGGTAATGGCAACCAAAATGCCGCTTGTTGGGCGCGGTTAATACTGACGCCTGCCACAAAGAAACGAAGGATCATAAAGGAGAGAAATAGCGAAGGTGTAAATGTCGGAAGTGAGGAGCTGGCATTTTCATTTTTACGAAATCATAAATCGTCGATCACACTCTGGGAGGATACGCATGGCAGCTGTACAGTTCGCTGAGGTAATGAAATCTTTCGGTTCCTTTCCTGTTATCAAAGGCGTGAATATCGATATTGAAGATGGCGAATTCGTCATCCTTGTTGGCCCTTCGGGCTGCGGAAAATCAACCCTTTTGAGAATGTTGGCCGGGCTGGAGAATATATCTGGTGGAGAGGTTCGCATTGGCGGAAAGACAGTAAATAACCTGCCGCCCAAGGAACGCGATATTGCTATGGTGTTCCAGAACTATGCCCTTTATCCCCATATGACAGTTGCCAATAATATGGCTTTCTCATTGATGCTCAATTCTGCGCCACAGGCCGAAATTGACAAGCGGGTGAGTTATGCGGCCGGTATTCTTGGTTTAACAAATCTTCTCGACAGATATCCGCGCCAGCTTTCCGGAGGACAACGCCAGCGTGTTGCAATGGGCCGTGCGATTGTTCGTGATCCGCAGGTGTTCCTGTTCGATGAGCCGTTATCCAATCTCGATGCTAAGCTGCGTGTGGCTATGCGTGCAGAGATTAAGGAGTTACATCATAGGCTTAAGACAACGACCGTCTATGTAACTCACGATCAGATTGAAGCGATGACAATGGCTGATAAGATCGTTGTCATGCATGACGGACGCGTTGAGCAGATTGGCTCCCCGTTGGACCTTTATGATAATCCGAACAATCTGTTTGTCGCGGGCTTTATCGGCTCGCCGGCAATGAATATGATCAAGGGCAAGCTCGCCCCTGAAGATCCAAAAGTATTTGTTGCTGAAGACGGTATGCGACTGCCACTTTCTCGCGTCTATCCGGGCGCAGTTGGTCGCGATCTTGTCTATGGGTTGCGTCCTGAGTATATCCGGCTTGATAGCGCAGGCATGCAGGTCCCAGTCGTCGTGATTGAACCAACCGGTTATGAAACGCATATCGTCGTGAATTTCGGCGGAACAGAAAATACATGTATTTTTCGCGAACGTGTCGATGTTCGGCCTGGCGAGATGATTTCAGTCTCAATTGACCCTGCAAATGTTCACCTGTTCGATGAACAGGATGGAATGCGGCTGTCAGCCTGAGTTTTATTCCGCGCACCAGAGGAGCCTTCGGTGTGTCGTTTCTGGGAAAGACGGATGTCACCAGATTTCTGCATCCGCGGTTTGGGACAGCGGATGTGATCAATGAGAAGTCCCATCTTTGGAGGAGGAACATAATGACTATCAGAAGAAGAACATTTCTTGCAGGAACAGCAAGCCTTGTTGGCGCTGCAGGTCTTTCCGGCCTCGGCTATTCCCCGGCTTTTGCTGCCGAACCTCAGTATAAACCCGAAGAAGGCGCTAGTCTTCGGCTCTTGCGCTGGACACCTTTCGTGAAAGGCGATGAAGAGAGCTGGCTTGCCAATACAAAGAAATTCAGCGATGCCACCGGTGTCGCAGTACGTATTGATAAGGAAAGCTGGGAAGATATTCGCCCCAAAGCAGCCGTAGCAGCCAATGTTGGGTCTGGCCCAGATATTGTCATGTGCTGGTTTGATGATGCCCATCAGTATCCTGACAAGCTCGTAGACCTCACGGAACTCGGCACATATCTAGATGGTAAGTATGGCGGCTTTTATGATGGGCTCAAGGGATATGCTGTACGCGATGATAAATTCATTGCCATGCCGTTGACTGCAATTGGAAATGCAATTGTTTATCGTGATAGCCATATGAAGGCGGCAGGTTTCAGTGAGTTTCCCAAAGACATAACGGGCTTCCTAGAGCTTTGCAAAGCAATGAAATCCAAAGGCACGCCAGCGGGCTTTCCGCATGGCAAAGCGGTCGGCGATGGTAACAATTATGCCCATTGGCTGCTTTGGAGCCACGGCGCACAAATGGTCAATGAAAAGGGCGAAATCACTATCAATTCGCCCGAAACACTCGCTGCATTGAACTATGCAAAAGAACTCTATGCCACTTTCATTCCTGGAACTGAAAGCTGGCTTGATATCAATAATAACCGCGCGTTTCTTGCGGGACAGGTTTCACTAACGGCCAATGGTGTTTCGATCTACTATTCTGCGAAGAATGACCCAAAACTTGCTGAAATTGCTGAAGATATGCGCAGTACAAATTTCCCGATTGGACCTGTCGGGAAAAGTGTTGAACTACATCAAACCAGCTCTTTGCTCTTGTTCAAACATACAAAATATCCAGAAGCCGCAAAAGCTTACCTCAAATTCATGATGGAAGCTGACCAGATGAATACATGGATCAAAGAGTCGAGTGCCTATTGTTGCCAGCCACTCAAAGCGTTCGCTAACAATCCGGTTTGGACAGAAAATCCCATCCATGCGCCTTATGCCCGAGCGTCGGAAACTTTGCGGCCGAACGGATACGCTGGCCCACTGGGATATGCGTCGGCTGCAGTAATGGCTGATTATGTTCTGGTCGATATGTTTGCCTCTGCTGTAACGGGAGCGGAAACACCCGAGGAGGCGATGGCAAGCGCGGAGAAGCGGGCGAACAGATACTATCGCGTGTGATCCGCATTCATATGAGGCGTGGGCGAAATCCTGCGCCTCTGTTTCGCAAAGAGCATTTGAGCCAAAATTGCGGAGCGGTTTTGTATGAGGAAAATGCTTAAAAGACAGATAGAGCGGTTCCAAAAGGCAATGCATTTGGAAGCATTCTAGTGTCCTGGAGGTGCAATCCATGACGATGACGAATACAAAAGGCCCTGGAAGTGACGCCGCCCAACAAAGCCCGAGCCGACCACGACTGAGTAATAATCGCGATGTGCTTGGATTCTTGTTCATGCTGCCTGCAGCAGTTTTTCTGCTGTGCTTCCTTACTTATCCACTTGGCCTGGGCGTTTGGCTGGGCTTCACCGACACTAAAATAGGACGCGACGGCATTTTTATTGGCCTCGAGAACTATGAGTTTCTCTGGGACGATAGTGTTTTCTGGCTCTCGGTGTTCAACACAGTTCTCTACACATTTGTCGCTTCTGTTCTCAAGTTTGGTTTGGGGCTTTGGCTTGCGCTGCTTTTGAACGAAAATCTGCCGATCAAATCGTTTTTTCGTGCAATTGTACTGTTGCCGTGGGTGGTGCCGACCGTACTTTCAGCGCTCGCATTTTGGTGGATCTATGACGCACAGTTTTCCATCATATCCTGGTCGCTCATACAGATCGGACTAATTGATCAGCCGATCAATTTTCTAGGCGATCCTACCAATGCGCGACTATCTGTCATCGCCGCCAATGTCTGGCGCGGCATTCCTTTCGTCGCGATCTCCCTCCTTGCAGGTCTGCAGACCATTCCAGCATCCCTGCAGGAAGCAGCCTCCCTTGACGGCGCATCAAGCTGGCAGCGTTTTCGTCACGTTACATTACCGATGCTGACACCGATCATCGCTGTGGTAATGACATTTTCCGTGCTGTTCACATTCACAGATTTTCAGCTCATCTATGTTTTGACCAAGGGCGGACCGGTGAATGCGACGCATCTCATGGCCACCTTATCGTTTCAACGTGCAATTCCGGGCGGTCAGCTAGGCGAGGGCGCTGCGATAGCAGTCGCAATGATACCGTTTTTGCTTGCTGCAATCATGTTCTCCTTCTTCGGTTTGCAACGCCGCAAATGGCAACAAGGCGGGGGTGACTGAAAATGGAAAAGATCGTGAAAGCTAAGGATCAGGCGATCAATAAGGTTACGGATGATACTCAGGGTATGTCCTATCTCAACAGGCTACCCAGAAGAGTTGTGACAGTTTACATACCTATCATGCTATTTATTTTCGTATTGCTCTTTCCATTTTACTGGATGGCAATCACATCAGTTAAGCCAAATTCGCAGCTGACAGATTACAACAATTATAGCCCGTTCTGGGTGGTCGACGCCACATTCGATCATATCAAGTATCTGTTGTTCGAGACCTCATATCCAGGATGGCTATGGAACACGATGCTCGTTGCGACATGTGCAACGTTCATATCCCTCGTAACATCAATTCTGAGCGCCTATGCGATTGAACGGATACGCTTTACCGGCTCACGCTCGGTGGGGTTACTTATATTTCTTGCTTATCTCGTTCCACCATCGATCTTGTTCATTCCGCTGGCATTTATCGTCTTCAAGCTTGGGATTTATGACTCCCGTCTGGCTCTCATTTTTACCTATCCGACTTTTCTCATCCCATTCTGCACCTGGTTGCTGATGGGGTATTTCCGCTCGATCCCATTTGAGCTGGAAGAAAGCGCTCTCGTCGATGGGGCAAGTCGCTGGCAGATTTTGTGGAAGATTATTCTGCCTCTTGCGGTACCCGGACTGATTTCGGCAGGTATATTTGCCTTCACTCTTTCATGGAACGAATTCATCTATGCACTGACATTTATTCAGTCTTCAGAAAATAAGACCGTTCCTGTTGGCGTGCTGACAGAACTTGTACGTGGCGATATCTTTGAATGGGGAGCGCTTATGGCCGGTGCGTTGTTCGGGTCGCTGCCGGTTGTTATTCTCTATTCCTTTTTCGTGGATTATTATGTTTCGTCCATGACTGGTGCTGTGAAGGAATAATCAAGTGTCCTATCTTCTGAGTGGATATGAAAAGAGGCTCTTTCGAGCCTCTTTTTAATCGCCCCTTGAAGGCAGTTCTGAATGATCACTGACCACTCAAAGCTTCCTGAACGGCAATATCAGCCATGGCAATTGCAGCTACTCTCGTGCGAGCCGCAGCGATAAAACGGCCATTATGGCAGAAGATCGCGCCATCAACGCCGCATGCTTCTTCGAGGTCGCCATTGGTCAGGCCAGCCCAAGCCGTCGGCAGGTCTGCCCTCAGCTCAAATCCATCATCCGATTTGCGGATTCCAGTCAGGCACCAATCATTGTTGCGTGGATGCACGACAAACAACAAGTGATCAGCACCCGCTTTGACGATTGCAGATCTGAAAGGCATCCCGAGCGGAAGTTCCAGTACACGGCTCTCACCTGCAGCTTCAATTGCATTTTGCACAACAGTCGCTGCCCGCAATTTCGCTGCACTTCCTGCGATTTTTGCTTCGACAAAACTGCGCGCGATGATCAAAGCGTGTTGAAACGCTTGATCGTCGGCTTCGGGACTTGTTTCATCAAAGACGGGTTTGAGCGTTTCTAACAACGTGGGTAGAGTCAGCCCAGCGAGTGGCCCGGCAATTGAAGGGCTGAGTTCGCCATTATCCACGAGATCAACTGGCAGCACGAAACTTTCGTCGAAAGACGCATGAATACCTTCCACATCTGTATCGGGAATGCTGGCCGAAACAAGATAGTCGCGCCCATAATGCTTCCAGATCAGACCAAAAGAACTGTAGGGTTGTCCGTCTTCTCGGCGGGGTGCGCCACGCTGGTGGTGATCGTAAATACGCGCTTCAGGGTCATAGAGGCCGCCAACATCGTAAATGATACGATCCACGTTTGGCGTAATCCAATTACGGTCTCTGCTGCGAATAAGCTGGGCATTAGGAAAAAGCCTGGTGAGTATTACACTCGACATCAACTCGTCGGCATGAAAGCCCCCAGAGTGTGTGACGATAAATTCTGGGTTCATACCTTATGCGCCTTGTCAGTATTGAAATCAAACTAGAGAACGGGTGCTGATACCCTTTAGAGCGCTTAAGCTCAACCTCTCTCCTGCATATTCCTCGAAGGCATCGGTGATATGGCAAGCGCGAAGATCGATCAGATCTATGATTTTTGGAGGCGGTTTCCGGCGGGCGACATAGCTCCAGATACTCGCGGTGTTAAATCTCTGTCATCAAAGCATGTTAGCTAACCGATCTAATAGGCTGTTGTATTCTTATATACTGTGCAACAAACGATTTTCCAACTATATATTATAACTATTCTGATTAATTCAGATTTATGAAATATTAATAATGATAACGACAGATAATTTCACGAAAAGTACATATTATATTTATTGATTTAGTCTTTTTATATTCTATAAGCCCTTGCGTCACACCTCGCTTATGGAGTTATTTTATGAGGGTTAAAAAATTTCTCTGCGCTTCGGCTGCAGTATTTTCGTTCGCGCCGGCAGCACAGGCCGCTGATGTGATCGTTGCACCAGAGCCAGAAGCCGTTGAATATGTCCGTGTATGCGATGCATACGGTGCGGGCTATTTCTACATCCCAGGTACGGAAACCTGCCTGCGCATTCACGGCTATCTTCGTTATGACGTTAAAGGGGGCGATAACGTCTACGCCAAGCGTCTTTCGCAGTTGGAACGCGATACCTATGACATGAAGTCTCGCTTTGAGCTTCGTTTCTCTACCGCCTCGGAAACAGATCTGGGTACACTTAAGACCTATGCGGACGCGCGTTACGATTGGAACAACGGTGAAAACGGCGCGAGCGGCCAACTCCGCTTTGCATATATCGAACTCGGCGGTCTTCGCCTTGGTCTCGATGAATCGAAGTTCGTCACCTTCACCGGCTACCTCGGCGATGTCATGAACGACGACGTTATCCTGGCTGGCGGTACGCGTACCAACGCCATCAGCTACAGCTTCAAGGGCGGCAACGGCTTCTCGGCTGTAATCGCTCTCGAACAGGGTGGCAACGGCGATTCCGACGTCAACGTTACGATTGATGACTACACGCCACATGTTGTTGGTGGCTTGAAATTTGCTCAGTCATGGGGCTCGATTGCTGGTGTTGCAGCTTATGACGCACTCAACGAAGAGTGGGCTGGTAAGGTTCGCCTCGACGTAAATATAACCGAACAGTTCTCAGTTTGGGTGCAGGGAGCCTACAAGTCGAACGATGACAACTACACGGTTACACAGCGCTTTGCTGATGGCAGCTGGCGTGGTGTTCGTCGTATCGACAGCTTCTACGGTACTTGGGGCGGTGATTGGGCCGTTTGGGGTGGTGCCAAGTTTAAGGCAACCAAACAGGCAACGATCAACATTCAGGCAGCTTATGAAGATGCCGGCCGTTTCGCTGCCACTGCAAACGTAGCTTATACTCTGGTGCCGGGCTTCACTGTGACGCCAGAAGTCTCCTACACCAAGTGGTCGGACGACCGCTCGGAACTCAAGGGCGAAAAGGCCTGGCAAGGCATGGTTCGCTTCCAGCGTTCGTTTTAACTTGATGACCTCCCGTCAGATTTGAAACGACAAGGTAGCGGTTTGAAAAAGCCGCTACTTGTCAAATCAAATCCATAAAGCAGATGTTGGTCTCAAATCTCTGATTCATTGGAGAAAATTCCGTAGGCTTTTCAATTCAACAGGACGGATTTCATGTCCGCTGGTGCAATAAACGCTTCGACATTCGCTCCCTGTGCTTGCAACCAGCCGACCACGGATCGCGAAAGCTTCAGCGGGGAAATTGGACCATGCTGACCCGCAGTTATCAGAATGCGTTTACTGGATAATACGGGCCGTGGGTTTGGCGTGTTAGAAATCAGCGGGTGCATCAGTGCTGCACGTTCGAACAACCGCGGATCATCAAACAGCATAGACGCAAGAATACTCGCCCCGTACGAATAGCTCAGTGCGTAGATTTCGCGGCCGTCATTTTGATCACGGATAGCTTGGGCAAACTCCAGCATTTTTTGGGTGCGGAAGCGTAAATCATCCATATCATAGACGCCTTTACCGGTACGGCGAAAAGAGCGGTTTGCATCAAATTTCGACACATCACCTCGGAGTACTGCGATGCTCGCGTCTGGAAGTATCTGGTCGAGCAGGTTCGTGAACTGGTGTTCATGATGTGTGGCGATAGGGTTCACTCGCCATGTATTAGAAATCTTTGGACCGGTGGCGGGCGCTGCTCTGATCTATACAACACGTGGTGTTCCTGGCGCTCCCGTACTAGGCAGTGTGGACGAATTGGCTGACGTATTGATCGAAGCTTGATTCAAAAACTGCTTTTTGGAGGCAGTTATTAACCGATGCGATCTGAGCGAATCCGAATGGCGGGTCTTGAAGGATTTGCTTCCGATTGAAGCCGTCAATCGGGGACGCGGGCGTCGCCCGGAGCAAAATTATGCATCATCAACGGCATACTTTGGAGACTTCGTTGCGGTAAGCCGGGGCGGGATGTTCCACCTAAATACGGCAATTGGAATACAATCTATCGGCGGTTTCGGCGCTGGAGCGAAGCCGGGGGCTGGGTGGCCACTACAGCATCGATAGCACCACGGTTCGCACCCCTATTTCGGCAGCGGGCGGAAAAGGGGATTCATCGACGCGATCCTGGTCGCTCGAGGAGGGGCGGGTTCAACAGTAAACTTCATTGCCTGGCTGATGCCAGAGGAAGACCGCTTCCACCTAACGGTTGGCGAGACAGCAGATTGCAAGGCTTATGACACATCGATCAGCTTAACCGAGCAAGCGCCACAGGCGTTTCTTCTTGATAAGGGCTATGATACGGATGCCATTCGCAATGATCTTGCCAGCCGCAATAGCGAACCCGTCATTCCAATCAAGTAGAATCCACGAATTGAAGGCACTGATAATCTTTACGCCTATCCCGAATACTGTATGTGAAATCCATTCAAAACTCCCTTTCAGAGCAGGAAATGGCATACATTCTTGTCCATTTTGTATGCAACGCACAAAGAGACTTCACTGACAGTTGCCCATGATCGTCGCACCTTGAAGGTTGACAGCAAGCTATCGCGAGTGGTCAAAGCGAATTTTGGGATCTATTTTAGCATCTCAGAGTTAAACCCACTCGTTTGAATTTCGGTCAAGCTTGTGTGTCGCAGATGCCATCAGAGAGAATCTGAGAACAGGAGAAAATTGATGCGTTTGAAGGCTATTGCACTGTGCCTTATGGCAGGATTTTGTACGTCGGCTTTTGCACAGGACAGTACACATGTTTTGGAGCAGGCCTTAAAGCAAATACCGCAAAAAACACTGTCCAATGTCGAAGCAATTCAGATAGCCTTCTTGGATACACAAGCTTGGCGGGGACTGGAAAAAGCTGGACCTTCAGCAGAAGGAATGCGGAGACTGGTTCTAGCACAACCTATCCGCCCACTTGAATCGATCGGTTATGGATTAGATACCTGGTCCGAAAATGCAAAGATCTCCTTCGACGCCCTCTCTTATTTCGCAGCCTTTGGTCAGGCGCCGAGTAACGTTACATATTGGGGGCTTCAGAATGTGCAAGCCAGTCAATCTTTGATCAAGGCGCTTAAAGGCACTGATTTTACTGATGTCGACGGCGACGTTTCAGGCGTAATTGCGAACGGCGAAGCCAACAAGCTTGATTTTACAAAAGCGAATGCTGGAAATCCTTGGCGGGGTGCTACTGGTGCAACGAGTTTCGTTTTGCCTCTCGATATTGTCCTGGTTCAAGCTTCGTCCTCTAGTGACATGAAAGCATTGGCTCAACCTACTCCATCGGTTGCGGACAGTAAGATCATTTTAGCTGCTCTTAATGGATTGAAGGATGCGGTTCCTGCGGGAAACGGACAAATTGTGCAGGCTGCAATTATATCGCCCATGTTTGGTCTGGAAGGGGTTGATCCTGCAAAAATATTGCCCTCTTCAACAGATGATATTGAAACGGCAAAGCAGAATTTCAAAGACAATGTAGAAGCGAATCGCCGCGGTATTCCTCCCTATTTTGCTGGATTTATTGCGGATGTGCAAATCGACAAAGCTCCAGCTTTGGTGATTTCGCTTTCTTATGCTGATTGTTCAACAGCCGAACAGGCGGTCAAGGGGGTGGTTGCCACCTGGAAGGAAACTTTGGCTGAAACCGTAGAAGGCGACGTTTCCGGGCATACCGTCCAGGCAGGTGAACTGTGCGCAGGCGTCGTTAGCGTTGTCGCTCCGAAAGCGGAGACTCCTGCAAACCCAATTTTGTCAAACGTGATGAACCGCTATCTGCAACGCGACTTCACGCTCTTACAGATTGGTTCATCGCTCTGATCCGAGCTTGCAATTTTCATATTCCGTTGCAGCCGCTCCCTTCTTGTGAGAGGGTGGTTGCGAATTGCGTGCGAGAGGGTAAAATCAAACGATAAGATAAGAGAGGACCTGGTCATTGGCAAGAAAAGCTAGTTCTCGCGAAACAGCTTATGACAAGCCGGTTCTTCTCAGTGGGGGAAATCCGCAAATACCAAAGGCCGACGGCAACGACCCCGTTCAGGCTTATATCGCAGCGATGCCCGGTTGGAAGCGAGACGTCGGTCAGAAGCTGGACGCTATCATCGAGCGTTTGGTGCCGCATGTTTCGAAAAAGGTGCGGTGGAACACACCATTTTATGGAGTGGGTGACGGCACATCATTTACTGCGTTCCACTGCATGACGAAATACATCAAAGTCACTTTTTTCAAAGGTACAGACCTTCAACCCGTACCGTCAGAACCGTCAAAGCACGCCTGTGTGCGATACTTTCATATATTTGAACCCGGAGACTTTGACGAAGTGCTGTTCGTAGACTGGATCAAGCAAGCCAGCGACTTGCCCGGCGAGAAAATCTAACGTCGCTTAAACGCTTTTGCCTGACACGACTTTGATACTCGCTCAACCATATCTGGTCAATTATTGCCTAGTAGGCATTAAGTTCATTATTCCGCATTGATCTGTTCTTGCATCAATTGTCACGAATAAGGGGCGTATATGTATAAGTGTACGCTATCAATTGGGAAACTATGTGCGGTTTTAAAATTATATAATCGAAAAAATTTAACTAGTATTCTCGAAAAACGTAACAATTAATGTCTATTTATTCGATGAATTTTTAGTTCAAATGATCTAAATTATATAGTTATTATGATAGGCACATAAAGGTACTTAAGTTTTGTTCCCAATAAATTGAGCCATGCCGCCAACCTTTCGATCCCTGGCTTGTCATTGATCCTCTCAGGTTGCGATGGGCGCGAAGCAAAGCCGGTAGCCGCAACGCATCCAACCGGCTGCGCGTTTGGATTGCGCAGGAATTTCACATGAATTTTCGGCAAACGAACACCATATATTGGCGACTTTGAAAGAGCGTTCGCAACCTCAGAGCAAGAGTATCATTCTGGGAGCAACCGGAGCTATTTTGTTCTTTCCGGCGCTCTTTTTCATGGATCTGAAATCGCCCGAGAAAACAGTACAGTAGCTGAGAATGTAACTGTCTGAATAAGATTGTTCATCAGTGCACCCAGTTTGATGTGCGGCTCTGTTGGCTGACAGCAAGGATCAATCCGAACCACTCCAACACCGGTAAAGACTGGTGTACTGCATTTTTTCAAGATCTTTGGTCCAATGATATTCCACTCGTCCGTTCTGCGGGTTGACGTGCCAGATTGCTGTTAACTGAGATGCCTTGGAAACGGCTCTGTTGTTGACAGCATCTGATTCTGACGGATTTCTATGTATGTTTGGCTGGGAAAAATGGCTCTCCGAAGGGCGAAACACATGCGCGTGCCAAAGCGCGCACCAAAATTGGCGATAGCTGCAATATTCATCTCTTACCTCATGACGCGCCACTGCAGGCGTGCGGGTAAGAGCGAGAGATCAGCTCTTGCCAGACAACCCCAGCGGGGACCGCTTCCGCCTACTGTCGCTGGGCATTGTGGTTTCCTGTGTTAAAGAGCCAAACTCTATAGCTCCGACAAAAGCGTCATTACCAGATGACGTTACAATGAGCCGAGAAAATGCATGCCTTTTGCAAGGCGCATTTCGGTATAAGCGATATACCAAGGTATAAAATGCCGATTTTTTTGTGTGCTGTTTCAATATAATTATGTGGTCAGAGCTGGGCAAATGATTTGCAATATTAGGTTTGGCGCCAATCACTCATCAGTTACGTCACCTGTGACGCAATCAGCTTTGCCATTGGCTTGGAGCCATCCTAACAGGTTTAGGTATTGGAGCTCTTTTTCCACTAGGGTTGATCCTGGCTAAGGATCAGGAAAAACGGCGAATGAATCGAGCGCCATCGCGGACTTCGTTCAAGGCGGCGGATATATCGTTGCAGCAACACTTTCATTTGCCACATGGGTTCTGCGCGAAAATCTGGCAGATCTTTCGCCTGTCTGATGCCCTTCTTCCTCTTCATCCGCATTCAGCCGGATCGGAGAGCGTCCTTCATGTTAGATACGAACTACCTCAAAGAATTGAGGTGAGCCAAGCTCTTCCTTGTCAACTGTCGCCTCGAAAGTGAACATCGATCGCGGCTTTAACACGGGCCACCCCCACAGATATATTGCTGCTTGGTATAGAAGAATATCCCATACGGAAAAAGCGACATGCGGCTTCATTGCGTGGAAAAAAGGGGGAGCCGGATTCTATGAGTACCCCGTGTTGCCGCAACTCTCGCACCAGCCGATCCGCGTCCAGCCCCTTCGGTCCTTCCATCCAGAACGAAGTGCCGCCAAAAGATGAGGATCCTGCTACCACAAGACCTTGTTTCTTGAGATTCTCGGCCATCAACACATGCCGTTTGTGATACTCGGTACGCATGCGATGCAATACGGCGTCGTAATGCCCGAGGGCAAGGAAGTATGCGGCGGTGCGTTGGAGATGCCCCGGCGGATGTCGTAACATCAGCGAGCGCAGAGCACGCGCTTGACGAATAAAGGGTGCAGGTGCAACGAGATAGCCGAGGCGCAAGCCGGGAAAGAGTGATTTCGAGAAACTGCCTATGTAGAGCACTCGGCCTGCCGTATCGAAAGATTTGAGGGCCGGGGAGGGTGGCGCAAGAAAGCTGATCTCGAATTCATAATCGTCTTCAACAATGACGAAATCCTTTTCCGCAGCCGCTTGAAGGAGCTTCATACGGCGGTCGATTGGCATCGTTGCGCCTGTCGGAGAGTGGTGACTGGGGGTGACGAAGACGGCGTCTGTTGCTGGCGGCAGATTGTCCGGGGGCAAGCCTTCGGAATCGACATTGATGGTGGTAACATCCGCACCACTTAATAGAAGTGAAGCGCTAATATCGGGGTGACAAGGGTTCTCGCAAACGGCGGTTGTGCCGTTGCCAAGTATCAGCCGCGTCACTATCCACAAGGCATTTTGTGCACCGACCGTTACAAGGATCTCGTCAGGATTGGCGTGGATACCGCGTCGAGGGAGGGTGCGCGAACAAATATAATTGACAAGTTGCACATCGTCAGCAGCCGCAAAATCACTTGCCATCGAGATAAAGTCTTCGCGCGCCAGTGCGCGCCGGTTGCAATCGCGCCATGCGTTGAGATCGAAGAGAGTCGGGTCCATCTGGCCATAGAGAAACGGATAGGGATAGCGTCTCCAGTCGAGCGGCTTTTCAACCTGGCGCACTACACTGAAATCGAGCGCAACCTTGCGGGACCAGTCGACTTCTGAAGCTTGAGAGGGCAATTGATCGGTTACAAGTGATCGGCCCGGCGGATTGCGTGCGATGCGATACGAGCTTCGATCAACCGCTTCCATATAACCTTGAGAGACCAGTTCTTGATAAGCAAGTGTAACGGTAATGCGCGAAATGTTCAGATAGATGGCAAGTCGACGTGTAGAAGGCAGTTGTGCGCCGGGCACGATGCGTCCGGCGAGAACCGCCGAGACAACTGTTTCTCGCAGCTGAGCTTGAAGCCCCAAACCGCTTTCGCGGTCGATGAAGAAGATTGTCTCGGAGACATGAGTTTGCACGAGGTCCATCCTTCAGAGCGGTTCCAGTTATGGCTGAACCGTTGCAACCGCTCTATCTATTTGTTTAGCCATTAGCCGGAGCAAAACAGCTTCGCGATTTCGGCTCAATTGCTTAATCTGGACTTATTCAACTTCCAATCTGGATATAACGCAAGCGGGAATACACTGCTTATCTCTATCAGCACAAGACCGGCAAAGCCGGCGGGGAACATCAAATGGAGGTTAGCATGCTTTTCAGGACTATTAAGAGCCTGGCGGCCACGGCGAGTATTGTCGCGGGCGCTTTGGCATCGAATGCGGCATATGCTGAAACTCGACTGGTCGTCGGTTATCAACAGATTGTGGGCCCATTCATCGCCGCGATCGCCGACGGCCGCTTTGACGCCGCAGCTAAAGAAGCGGGCTACGCCATAGATTGGCGTCAGTTCAGCTCCGCTGGCGATATTACAACAGCACTCGCCTCCGGCGATGTTCCGATCGGTGTGATCGGTTCTACCGGCACAGCATCGGCGGCGACGCGCGGTGTAGAGTTGCAGCTCTTCTGGGTTCTCGACAATATCGGGAAATCTGAAGCACTCGTTGCCCGCGATGGGTCAGGTATTGAGACACCTGCTGATCTCAAGGGTAAAAAAGTGGCGGTGCCATTTGTTTCCACTTCACATTTCCACTTGCTTGTGGGTTTGAATCAGGTGTGGACGGTCGACCCGAAAGAAGTCGAGATCCTGAACTTGAAACCGCCGCAGATCGTTGCTGCCTGGCAGCGGGGCGATATTGATGCGGCTTATGTCTGGCCGCCAGCGCTCTCGGTGATCCAGAAAACTGGAAAGACAATTTCCGACTCCGAAGTCATTGGTGCGGCCAGTGTGCCCACATTCGACGGTCTTGTGGTCGATAAGAAATGGGCAGAACAAAACACCAAATTCATGGAGGCATTTACTAAAGTGCTGGCCCAGTCTTATGCCGATTATAATGCCGACAAGGCAGCTTGGACGGAGGATTCCGCGCCGGTAAAGGGCATTGTAAAGCTTATCGGTGGCGATGGAGCGAGCACAGTTGAGGCACTCGGACTCCTTTCCTTCCCTAATGCGGATGAACAGGCGTCGGACACCTGGCTTGGTGGTGGAGCAGTGCGCGCACTCAATGAAAGCGCTAAGTTCTTGGCAGAACAGAAGCAGATAAGCAAAGCGCTCGACGATTACTCGCCCTTTGTTAATGCTGATTTTGCTAAAGCTGCCGCTAAATAGCGCCTCAGCTAATCTCGCATCGGCCGTCTTAACTGGCCGGTGCCCTCTTCATCCGTATAGAGCAATTCAAGTGAGCATGAATGAATGTTTGCGTTTGGGGTTGCGTGAAACTCTATACTGCCCTTGACCAAGGTGCAGGGAGGCATATCGTATGGAAACGCTTAGTGTCAGAAATATCGGTCTAACCTACCCGGGGCTTTACTCGGATCAGGCGATAATCGCCCTCAAGGGAGTGAACCTTACTATTAACAGTGGCGACTTTGTCGTGGCACTCGGAGCATCGGGTTGCGGAAAGACAACACTTCTCAATCTCATGGCGGGCTTCATGGCGCCTTCAGAAGGTGACATTTCGCTTGGTAATCATCGCGTCAATGGGCCAAGTGCCGAACGTGGGGTTGTCTTTCAAAAGCATGCGCTTCTGCCTTGGCTCAATGTTATGGAAAATACCGAATTTGGTTTGAAGCTACGCGGCGTCGACAAGGCTACACGTCGGGAGCTGGCCACCAAAAACCTCGCTCTGGTGGGGTTGCAGGATTTCCATAACCACATGATTTACCATCTTTCGGGCGGAATGCAGCAACGCGTGGGAATCGCGCGAGCGCTGACATGCGACCCCGCCATGCTGTTGATGGACGAGCCAATGGCAGCACTTGATGCGCTGACGCGCGAAACTATTCAGGAGCTGTTGCTCAAAGTTTGGCAGCTGACCAATAAGATGTTCTTCTTTATCACGCACAGCGTGGAGGAGGCACTGTTTTTGGGTTCCCGACTGATCGTCATGTCACCGCGTCCGGGCCGCATCACCCATACCTACGATCTTGATTTCAACCGTCGCTTTCTCGAGGAAGGCAACGCTCGCGCTATCAAGTCCAGCCCCGATTTCATCCGTATGCGCGAGGAAGTTCTGGGTATTATTTATGGTGACGAGCGAGCGTCTGCCGATCGGGAGGTGGCCCATGCTTGACCGTGTAACCCGCTCCCCATCCACCAAGCCCGTCAAGGCAGGTAAGATCTTTGGCGCTCCTGGTGACGGTGCCAGTGGCATGATCAGCCTTGCGACAGCCAGTTTCCTTATCGCGCTATGGTTCCTCGTTACCGAAACTGGCTGGATCAAACCGCTCTTCCTGCCTTCACCTCTTGCGGTATGGGACAAGTTCATTCTGGCACTAACGGAAGGAGTCTCGAACTCGACTCTTTGGCAGCACACGCTGGCGAGCATAGGTCGCGTATTTGGTGCCTTTGCGTTGGCACTCGTCACGGCGGTGCCCATTGGTGTTCTCATGGGCGTTAATCGGGTCGTCCGGGGCCTGTTTGATCCGATCATAGAATTCTATCGGCCGTTACCACCGCTCGCATATCTGCCACTTGTCATCATTTGGCTCGGCATTGGTGAATTTCCCAAGGTATTCCTGATCTATCTGGCGATCTTTGCGCCCATGGCAATCGCGGCAAGAGCTGGTGTGCGATCAGTCTCTATAGAGCAGATACATGCGGCTTATGCGATGGGTGCCACCCGTTGGCAGGTCATCAGCCAGGTGATCATGAAAGCGGCTCTCCCCGAAATCTTCACCGGCATGCGCATCGGTATAGGTGTTGGGTGGACCACCCTGGTCGCGGCTGAAATGGTCGCGGCGAACAGAGGCCTCGGCTTCATGGTTCTGAATGCGGCTGAAAATCTTGAAAGCGATACCGTGATCATGGGTATCTTCATCATCGGTATCTTCGCTTTCGCCTTCGACCTTTTGATCCGATACCTCGAAAAAGTACTGATCCCTTGGAAGGGGCGTATCTAAGCCCCACCACTTCTTTCGATCTTGGCCATCGCAGCCCATGCAGGGCGGTCTTACTGCCCCGGCGGAGCTATGCCTTCTGACATACCAAAGGATATAACGATGACACTGACCGCAAATGATCTCAAAGCCTTGTTTGATGCATTTAATAGGCACGACATTGATGGAGTCATGCACTTTTTCGCTGAAGATTGCATCTTCAACGCCGTTGGTGGACCGGAAATCTACGGCACTCGTTTCACGGGGCGTCAAGAGATTTCAGCTGCATTCAGCGGGGTCTGGAAATCGATGCCGGATGCTGAGTGGGGCAATCACAGCCACTTTACTGACGGAGATCGCGGCGTTTCAGAGTGGACCTTCTCCGGCACGGCAGCCGATGGCAGTCGTATTGAAGCAGAGGGCTGTGATCTTTTCACCATCCGAGGCGGCAAGATCGTGCGCAAGCAGGCGTTTCGCAAGAACCGCCCGGTTCTACAACCTCGTCAATAATACCGGAACAAAGCCATGCAACAGCACGCCAATTTCATAAAGGCCGAGCGACAGCCCTTCGATCCGGCCTACGATCCTAACCACTCGTCCAGCCCTGGCATTGGTAAAGACTATGCGCCTACCTACTGGATCGGCACAGCAGGGCCGGCACCAGAGGACGATGGTCCTGTCACGCACGATCTGGATGTCGATGTTGTTATCATTGGCTCGGGTTATACTGGTCTTTCCTGCGCCATACATCTGGCGCGAGAGCACGGTATCAAGGCCACGGTTCTGGAGGCAAACGGCGTCGCCTGGGGCTGTAGCACCCGCAATGGTGGGCAGGCGCAGATTTCCGCCGGACGTCTGAAGCGCTCGCAATGGATTGCCCGTTGGGGTGTCGATGTTGCGCGCAAGATGCATGCAGAGGTTGCCGAAGGCTTCGATCTCTTCCGGGCATTGATTCGGGAGCCGGAGATCGATTGTGAGCCGCAGGATGGCGGTCATCTTTACATTGCTCATCGTGACAAGATGCTGCCGTCGCTTGAAAGTGAAGTCCACCTGCTGAACAAGACGTTCGGCTATCGGGCTCGCATGGTGTCGCGTAACGAAATCCATAGCGATTTTGTTCGAGACGAAGAAGCACGCGGCGCATTGTATGAGCCAGACGGTATGGGCATCCATGCCGCGAAGCTGGCTTTCGGATATCTTCGCCTCGCACGACGGCTCGGGGCTAAAGTACATACTTCCAGTCCAGTGCTCGATTGCACAACCAAAGGGGGGATGCACTATCTTACAACCCCCGGCGGCACGGTTCGTGCACGCGCTGTTTGTATCGCCACTGCCGGTTATACATCGCCAGGCATGAATGCGCTGACCCGCCATCGGCTGATGCCGATACTGTCAAACTCAATTGTCACCCGACCCTTGACGGACAGCGAACGGGAACTGCTCAACTTCAAGACACGCATTCCCCTTACAGACACGCGCACACTGCGCCATTACTTTCGGATGCTTCCGGATAACCGGGTGCAGATCGGCAGTCGCAGCGCCATCACAGGGCGCGACGCAACCAATCCGAAGCATCTCGATTTGCTGTTGAATGGCCTCTATCGCAAGTTTCCGACCCTTCGCGGTATCAAGGTCGACTACTCCTGGTGGGGCTGGGTGGATGTCAGCCACGATATGATGCCTCGAATCTTCCAGCCGGACCCTTCACAAAAGCTGTTTTACGCCATGGGTTATGGCGGCAACGGCGTCATGTATTCAGCTCAGGCTGGCCGTCGAATGGCTCAGCTGGTCGCGGGCAAAGGAAGCAATCTGCAGCTTCCGATTTTTACCTCTCCTCTGCCAAGCCATGGTCTGCTGACGCCGTTTCGACGGATAGGGCAGTGGGGAATGTACCGCTGGTACGCGCTGCGCGACGAAATCCTCTAATCAATTGAAACCAATCCTTTCAGAAAGGAACTCTCCATGAAAATGACCACCGAGGAAGCCTTCGTCAAAGTTCTCCAGATGCATGGTTTAGAACATGCTTTTGGCATCATCGGCTCGGCTATGATGCCGGTATCAGATCTTTTTCCAAAGGCTGGCATTAAATTCTGGGACTGCGCTCACGAAACCAATGCCGGCATGATGGCAGATGGCTTCAGCCGCGCAACAGGCACAATGTCAATTGCCATTGGCCAGAATGGCCCTGGTGTTACTGGCTTTATTACTGCCATCAAGACGGCATACTGGAACCATACCCCGCTCTTGATGGTGACACCACAGGCAGCCAACAAGACGATTGGTCAGGGCGGTTTCCAGGAAGTTGATCAGATGGCCATGTTCAAGGAGATGGTCTGTTACCAGGAAGAGGTACGTGATCCCTCGCGTATCCCTGAAGTGCTGAACCGGGTGATTGAAAAGGCCTTGCGGGGTTGCGCCCCGGCACAGATCAATATTCCTCGCGATTACTGGACACAGGTAATCGATGTAGATTTACCGGCAATCGTCCGTTTTGAACGTCCGATCGGTGGTCCGCAGGCCATCGAGGAAGCAGCAAAGCTGTTGTCGGAAGCAAAGTTTCCAGTCATCCTCAACGGTGCTGGTGTTGTTATTGGTGGCGCTATCGGGGAGTCAATGAAACTTGCCGAACAGCTCGACGCACCGGTCTGCTGCGGCTATCAGCACAATGATGCTTTTCCCGGTAGTCATCGTCTTGCGGTCGGGCCGCTCGGTTACAACGGCTCGAAAGCGGCGATGGAGCTGATCTCAAAAGCTGACGTAGTGTTGGCGCTTGGTACCCGCCTCAATCCATTCTCGACCTTGCCGGGCTACGGCATAGATTATTGGCCGAAGAACGCTGCGATCATTCAGGTTGATATCAACGCTGATCGTATTGGGCTGACCAAAAAAGTATCGGTTGGCATCTGCGGTGATGCCAAACAGGTTGCGCGGCAGATTCTTGAGCAGCTTGCTCCCTCGGCTGGCGATGCGGGTCGTGAGGAACGTAAAGCGGCGATCCATCAAACCCGATCTGCGTGGCAGCAACAGCTCTCCTCAATGGACCACGAGGACGATGATATCGGAACTGAATGGAACGAAGGTGCACGTAAACGCGAACCTGATCGCATGTCACCCCGTCAGGCCTGGCGCGCTATTCAGGCTGCTCTGCCAAAGGATGCAATCATATCGACCGACATTGGCAATAATTGTGCAATCGGCAACGCCTATCCAACTTTCGAAGTTGGCAGAAAGTATCTTGCACCGGGCATGTTCGGTCCTTGCGGATACGGGTTTCCGTCGATTGTCGGCGCCAAGATCGGTTGCCCGGATGTCCCGGTAGTAGGCTTTGCAGGTGACGGTGCCTTCGGGATTTCGATGAATGAAATGGGCTCAATTGGCCGGGAAGGATGGCCCGCAATTACTATGGTGATCTTCCGCAATTACCAATGGGGTGCGGAAAAGCGCAATACGACACTATGGTATTCGAACAACTTCGTTGGCACCGAACTTAATCCCAATCTCAGCTATGCGAAAATCGCCGAGGGTTGTGGTTTGAAGGGAGTTTCCGTCTATACGACTACGGCACTCACCGAAGCGCTTTCCACCGCGATCTCAGAGCAGGAAAAGGGCGTGACGACGTTCATAGAAGTCATCCTCAATCAGGAACTCGGTGAACCCTTCCGGCGCGACGCTATGAAAAAGCCCGTGCCGGTTGCCGGAATTGACCGCGCGGACATGCGCGTCCAAAAGCGAGCTTAATCCAGATTGATTACCAAGCGCCTGCCCGGGCTACCCCGGGCGGGAGCGGCGGGGTGATCTGAATGACCTCGTGACCTTCGCTACCGTGGCATTACCGCACCTTTATCCTTGTCAGCATTCACTATCTGGGGCTCGCCTGATGAAACCGCTTGATCATATCATCGAAACTGCCAAAGCATCGCCGCGCCGGATAGTGCTTGCCGAGGGAGAGGACTCGCGCATTATTGAGGGGGCGATCCGCGCCACGCGGGAGGGGGTCGCTGAGATCATTCTTGTTGGTAATCGCTCGACTATCGAGGTAAGCCTTGCTGCGGCAGGGGCGATACCCGAAGACTTCCAGATTGAGGACCCTATCTCGTCCGAATTAGCCCCGGGATTAGCTAAGGCCTATCATGTTCTTCGCGCGGGTAAGGGTGTTGATGAAGAAGCAGCCACTATGGCACTGCGTTCCCCGCTTGTTTTTGCGGCTATGATGGTGCGCGAGGGTGAAGCAGACGGAACTGTGGGTGGAGCGGTAGCGACAACTGCCGACACAGTACGCGCCGCACTGCAAACAATTGGTCGAGCGCCCGGCACGGGCCTTGTATCGAGCTTCTTTCTGATGATGCTGTGCGCGCCGCACCATGCCAAAAAAGGCATCTTCGTTTTCGCCGATTGTGGTCTTGTGGTCGAACCCGATGCGGCTAGTCTCGCCGATATCGCTGTGAGCTCGGCTCGTTCCTTTGAAACCCTCGCTGGCAAGCCGCCAAAAGTGGCCATGCTTTCCTTCTCAACGGCTGGCAGCGCTGTGCATGAAAAGGTTTCCAAGGTGGTAGAGGCAACCCGGCTCGCCCATGTTGCCGTGCCCGAACTCATGATCGACGGTGAATTGCAATTCGATAGCGCCTTCGTTGAAGCTATTAGCGACGCCAAGGCACCTCAATCGGTGTTGCACGGCGGGGCTAACGTCTTTGTATTTCCCAATCTTGATGCGGCAAATATTGGCTACAAGATCGCCCAGCGTATCGGTGGCGCGACGGCTATCGGGCCTGTCATGCAGGGTCTCGCTAAACCCGCCAATGACCTGTCCCGTGGTTGCAGCGCTGATGATGTGTTCCACATGATTGCCATCACTGTGGTCCAGGCTGGCTATATTAGTTAGAAGTCTTCACGGTTTTCGATAGGTGATGCGGATTTTTTGCAATTGGCCGGAACCTATTTCTATTGTCTTTTTCAAACTAAGCACTACCCTCCATCCTTGTCTGATTGTGACGCGGAGGGCAGCATGCAGTGGCTTCAGTCGATACTTCAGCAGGCTCCTGGAAAAGTTTTGGAAAAGTGGAAAAGCTATCCCAAGTGCATCATGCCGTTGATGAAGCTATCTGATTATGCTGCTTCCTGCAAAAGGGAGGCGAACACTTCAGCGGGTGTCTTGAATCCAAGACACTTGCGCGGGGTTGCGTTGAGATCATGGGCGAGGGCAGTCAACTGCGCCTGGTTGACC
>Ga0308157_10001397_pt1 | contig 50472 bp, 56 predicted proteins | sample PhyBR1_FD_201035 | JGI IMG/M metagenome (GOLD analysis project Ga0308157, IMG submission 201035) | Phyllosphere microbial communities from UC Gill Tract Community Farm, Albany, California, United States - DLSLB.R1 | ecosystem: Host-associated > Plants > Phyllosphere > Unclassified | place: USA...
TGTATACTGCGGGGTAATTTTCATAAAGGAACTTATTTCATTTTCTGAAAAAGCACTGGGCGGACTTTCAAATTGTAAATTTTTTTTCATAGTGAGATATTTTGACTTGTAATGTCTAAGCAGAAGCAAATTCTATACTTAAATAACATGTTTATGCTAGCTGCGATCTTCTAATTTTGCTTTATATGGAGCTAAAACCCTGGAATAATGGAGTGTCATGAATTAGCCGCTGATAATTTAGGAACCTTTAATTCCTATTTTAAGTTCATGCTGTTTAAAAAAGAATTAAACTAAACCGACTTTAACCTTATTCCTAACTGTGGAAAAATCCCTCTTTTTGGGTAGAAAGGCTCGTGATTTTAGTTCGTAACGTACTAATAAATAAGGTTCTATAATAAATATTCTGACGGTAAGATAATTTAATATTGACAATATTTTATATAAATAATTAATTATAAATACATGTTGTAGTTAATATTTTAATCATATTATTACATTTTAATTATTAATTATATAAAAAGTTTACTTTATGATATTTTGGGAACATTAATTTTTTTTCTTATGAGTGATCACATAAAGTCACCATGAAATGTTTCAAAATGTTAAATAGTAAGTAGGTATCCTGAAAACACAATCAAATAGGCTGGTTGCCCGGTTAAAAAGCATGTGGCTGTTCTTTTAAGGTGAAGATACATGAATAATAGTAAGGAATGTATATTGTGTTCCTACAAATACAGGAAGCTGGCAACTTGTAAAAATATTAACTTAATAAACCAACCTATTATGAATTCAAGAAACAACAACAGAGGAGGATCTAACTCAAGAAACTCTAGGAACAATTCTCATGATGATATGAGAGATTTGCATGAAGAAATTTACCAGTTAGGGTATGAGCACGGCTATGAAGACGGGTCTGAAGACGAAGAGTACGATGATGACTTCTCTGAATTCGAAGACGATTTCCAGGCACATTCCGATAACGAAGATGATTGGGATGATGAAGACGAAGATGATTGGGATGATGAAGACGACATGGACGACGACGACATAGATGACGAAGATGATATGGATGACGACGATGATATGGAAGATGACGACGATGATGATGACTTTGAAAGAGATTCTCAAGGAAGATTTACTTCAAGAGGACGTTCAGGACGTAGTGGATCTTCATCAGGTTCTGGTCGTGGATCAAACTCATCAGGACGTAGTGGATCTTCATCAGGTTCAGGACGTAGATCAAACTCAGGCTCTAGCCGTAGTGGATCTTCATCAGGTTCAGGTCGTGGGTCAAACGGATCATCAGGACGTAGTGGATCTTCTTCAGGTTCTGGTCGTGGATCAAACGCATCATCAGGACGTGGATCAAGCTCGTCTTCTGGTCGTAGCGGTTCTTCATCAAGCTCGTCTTCAGGTCGTAGCGGGTCTTCATCAGGTTCAGGACGTGGATCAAACGCATCTTCAGGTCGTAGCGGCTCTTCATCAGGTTCAGGACGTGGATCTAACTCGTCTTCAGGTCGTAGCGGGTCTTCATCAGGTTCAGGACGTGGATCAAACTCGTCTTCAGGACGTAGTGGATCTTCATCTGGATCAGGTCGTGGATCAGGCTCTTCTTCAGGTCGTAGTGGATCTTCATCTGGATCAGGTCGTGGATCAGGCTCTTCTTCAGGTCGTAGTGGATCAAATTCATCGTCTGGCGATACCTCAAACCGCGGATTCGCTTCTATGAGTAAGGCAAAAAGAACAAAGATTGCCCGTATGGGAGGTCTGGCTTCTGGCAAAACTCGTTCTGGATTTGGCGGACGCAGAAATAATTAGGAAAAGGAGGGAGATATTCCCTCTTTTTTAATCTTTAAAATGGTAAAATATGGATCAAAAAGATAAAACTCCGGAAAAAAATGCTCCTTCTAAAAGTGAAGAGTCAACTGTAATTCCAATGGAAGATAATAAAGCAGATAAGAATAAAATTAAAAAAGAAGCTGTAAAGACAGATGAGTCTGATACAGAAAAAGGAGAGAACAACTCGAAGCAGCAAAATATGAAAAGTAAAAATAATCAGACAGATTTAGGCAAATTCTTTTTAGATGCTTTGCAGGATATTTATTATGCGGAGGCTAAAATAGAAGAATCTCTTGCAAAAATAAAACACAAGGCGACTTCAGAAGAACTTCAGGAGGCGTTGGAAGATCACGAACTGGTTACTAAAAAGCAGATTTTGCGATTGGAAAAAATTTTCAAACATCTGGGTGAAGAAGCTAAAAAGAAAAAATGTGATGCCATCGACGGAATTCTGAAGGAAGTAGATGAAATGGTTAAAAATACCGAAGACGGTTCAATGACACGTGATGTGGCCATTATCATCGGATCGCAAAAAGTAGAGCATTATGAAATTGCTACCTACGGCGGACTGGTACAGATTGCAATAACTTTGGGACACGAAAAAGTAGCAGATTTATTGGAAACAACCTTGGACGAAGAAGAAGAAACAGATTTTCTGCTAACTGAAATAGCTGAAGAGCATGTAAATTTTGACGCCGCAGAGGAATAATTTTTATTAATTTAGCTGTACTACAAAAAAGTTAAAAAATAAGCTGGTAGCCACATATAGGGTTACCAGCTTATTTATGTAAATGAATACATGGTTTTCTATTGTTTATTTAGAGCATCGGGCAAGCATTATAAACACTATAATGTTGTAACCTAGCTGGGTAGGTATGTATTTCAGCCAATACGCTTTGCGCTTTCAGATGCCTAAGTATATTCAATTTTGAATAAAACGCATTTATTACTCTTGTGGTTTCCTTAATTTAAGCAACGTTTTATTTGTGGATATCTGCTCGGTTTTTTTATCTGTTGAGCCGGCATCATCAACCGTGATATTTGGCTCGTAAAACAGATCAAACGAATAAATACCGGCAGCTAAAGGATCTTCATGCGGCTCATATGAAACTTCACAGTCTTGTTTTAGCGAATTCACGTTACTGAAAATAATTCCTTTTTGTATGTTGTTTTCTTCTACGCCATAAAGTTCAACGTAAACGTCCGATTGTGGATCTTCTGTATGTTCATTGGTATGATTCATAATTTATTTCTTTGAAGTGGCTAAAATTGTTTCATAAAATACAAGCAAAATACAGACCATTATTACCGATTCAGGTTGAAATTGATCACTTCTTGTCTGTATCGATATCGTCAAGTGAAGTGCGCGCACTTAAAACGTCTGATTTTTTTACAACAGTCATTTCACCGTTAAGTTCCATTACAACGGCTCGCACGTCGGCTATACGTTCAATTCGGTATTGCCTTATCTCTGCGTAGATCTCTTCTTCTGTAATCAGTTCTTTTTCCATGTTACTGTTTATAAATTCACCATTGTAAAATAAAAGGGTGGGTGTACTGTTGATGGCTTTCTCCATGGTTTTTGACTTTTTTGCGAAATATGCCAGTAGGTATTGCAGGGCAATAATTACGATTAGTGCGGTTAATCCTTCGGATACGATTACCTTTAACAGAATCATTGACGATAAAGTGGAACCAAGCGTAACTGCCACCACAAAATCAAAAGCGTTTAACTTTGCTAGTGTGCGCTTGCCCGAAATTCGAATAAACAGGAATAAGGTGATATACGATACTGTTGCGCAGACCACAATGTGGTAAAGGCTTTCCCAGTCTTTAAAAAATAAGTCTTTCATAATATGCTGTTTATGTTTTGATGTTACTGTTTGATTAGTAGGCTCTATACAACAAAATAAGCACCCGCAGGTGCTTATTAATTATCGTTGAACTATAATGTTTGTATTGTTACTTTGCCTGCCGTTTAAATAATGAATGGATGCTACAATAAGTAACGGACTAAGTATTGAAATCACTGCAATAGCTAAAACGGTATTCTTTTTCATGATTAGTCAGCATTTGGGTTAAACAGGTGGTATTACCTTGAAAGGATTGAACGCATTTATGCCTTCAAGTAATTTTTCACGGTCGTTACAATCGTACCATCTTTTGGTATTTCTGTCAAAAAAAGACAGAACAGTCATGTAAACATTGTTTATTTTCCAGTTTACTACATACAGCCCGGATTCTTCGGGCTGGCTTTCTGGGAATTTTATCCATCGTGCAATCTTCATAACTTCCTACCTTATGTTACTTTACAATTGTGAAGCATCCATATTTACGCAACCGGTTGCTACGTCGGTTAAAATTTTATCAGCTTCACATTCTTCTGCCAGTGTCTGTTGCAGTAGTTTCGCTGCATCGTTCTCACCCAAAACTTTGGCAAAGGCGAAAAGGGTGCCGTAAGTAGCTACTTCGTAATGTTCTATTTTTTGTGAAGCGGAAATGATGGCAGCATCGCGCACCGGACCGTAAACGGTCTCTTCCAGCATATGGTCGCCTTCTTTCAAAAGTCCGGCAAGTGCTTCGCATTTGATACCTTCTGCTTTTTCCCCTAATATATTAAACACTTCTTCAAGGCGTACTACTTGATTTTCTGTTACGGCAATATGATCCTTAATGCTCGATTTAAGGCTGGGTGCCGAAGCATTCGCTGCCATTTTTGGTAAGGCTTTTACAAGTGCCTGTTCAGCCCAATAGATATCTTTTAGACCGTCTATAAATAACATTCTTAATGATGTTGCTGCATCTTTTCCAGCTTCTACAATATCCGCATTACTACTTTTTGCAGTGGTATCTGTATTTTTTTGTCGTTCGTTATTTTTCATGATTTCCTTGATTATTTGTTGGTACCTAATAGTTCTTCGCGTTTCCAGAATCGGTGCGTTTTAACGGCATCGATAAAGGCTTTTTCAAATGATTTATTATCAGTGTGATTATTGGTAATGATTCCGTCATCTTTTAAATCATCGCCTTTTGCCATAAATTGCGGAGCCGAAAGCAGATCGATGCCGTCACCGTCTGTTCCAATAATTTTACAGTGTCTGTAGGCATCGTTTAAAAATTCCATCACGTCTGGATCTGATGAAAGTGCTGCCTGATTTGTTCCGTCCGGAATATAAACGGCATCAAAAAGTACCGATGAAGACGTGAAAAAACTGAATTTTACAGCGATTTCTCCTCCTTCTTTGGTTGATACAAATCCAAGGTTCGGACCAATAATGCAGGCTTCGGCATCTTCTGCCACCAATGCTTTCTTCATTTTCATAACCGATGCTTCACTAACACCATGATTGCAGATAAATGCAATTTTGCGCGATGCAATGGTTGGTTGTACCGTAGGGTTTTTAATCATGCTTAAAGCATCTGATGTAACGATGTTTTTTGAAATTTCTGTCGGTTCGTTACCGCCAACATTATCTGCACCAACACCGTGGTTCATTGGCTGCTCTGGCTGTGCAGGAACTTTAGCTCCTAAACCTGCTGCGACCTTTTCTGCCAGTTCGCTGTTTATTTTAGACAATAACCCCAGCATACGTACGCGGATCGAGGTTGTTTCAACTTTTCCCAGTTCAAAACGTAATGCTTTCACCATGTGCTGTTGTTCTGTAGGTGTCTGACTTTCGTAAAACATGCGTGCCTGACTGAAATGGTCGTTAAAGCTGTTGCTTCTTGCGCGAACCTTATGGGCATCAACTCGTTCGTTAAAGCTGCTGAATCCGCCTTCTGCAATCATTGCCTGATACGGACAGCCTCCGCCTAACGAATTTGGATGATAACTTACACGGCCTTTGTTTATTTCTTGTCGCATATGTCCGTCGCGCTGATTGTTGTGCGTTGGAGAGGTGCTTCTGTTGATAGGAATTTCATGAAAATTCGGACTTCCTAATCTCGAAAGCTGGGTATCGGTATACGAAAACAACCTGCCTTGAAGCAGTGGGTCGTTCGTAAAATCAATTCCCGGTACGATATGTCCTGGATGGAAAGCTACCTGTTCGGTTTCGGCAAAGAAATTATCCGGGTTCTTGTTTAAAACCATTCGTCCAACAATAGTAATTGGAACCAGTTCTTCGGGAACTATTTTGGTTGGATCCAACAGATCAAAATCAAACTTATGTTCGTCTGCTTCCGGAATTATCTGCAATCCTAATTCCCATTCAGGAAAATTACCAGATTCGATGGCTTCCCAAAGATCCTGACGGTGGAAATCGGGGTTCTTGCCTGATATTTTTTGTGCTTCGTCCCAAACAACGGCATGCGTTCCCAATTTTGGTTTCCAATGGATCTTAACAAAATGCGATTCATTCGCATCATTGATCAATCTGAAGGTGTGCACGCCAAAACCTTCCTGCATACGGTAACTGCGCGGAATGGCACGGTCACTCATCAGCCACATGATCATGTGCATTGATTCGGGCATCAGCGAAATAAAATCCCAAAAGGTATCGTGTGCCGATGCTGCCTGCGGTATCTCATTGTGTGGTTCTGGTTTTACTGCGTGAACAAGGTCCGGAAATTTTGCGGCATCCTGTATAAAAAATACGGGCATATTGTTGCCTACAAAATCGTAAATACCTTCTTCTGTGTAAAATTTAACCGAAAAACCGCGGACGTCTCTCGCTAAATCGGTTGATCCTCGTGATCCTGCTACAGTAGAAAAACGGGTGAAAATGGGTGTGCGCTGTCCGGCTTTTTGCAGAAATGCAGCTTTTGTAAATTGTGGGATAGGATTGGTTACTTCAAAGAAACCGTGAGCTCCCGATCCTCTTGCATGTACAATACGCTCCGGTATGCGCTCGTGATCAAAATGGGTGATCTTTTCTCTAAGGATAAAATCTTCTAAAAGAGAAGGTCCTCTTTCACCGCTTTTCAGGGAATTGTTATCGTCGTTGATTTTTACTCCCTGATTGGTTGTAAGGAATTTGTTGGTTCCGTCTGACTTGTTGATCGACAAATCTTCTTGCTTGGATTCTTGTCGGTTTGGGTTGTTAGGGTCGTTTTCTTTCATTGCTATTTGTATTTGGTTGTTTTGTTAATTAAGTTGGTTGTGTGTTTGAATGTTCAAAGAATGTTCCAATAATAGTTAGGTTTTGATCTGCAAGGGATTCTTAAAAAAAGCAAAAATTTAACAAAATTAAATTGGGGTTTTATTATACATTTTGTGCAGAATTTTCCTTTAATGGAGTATATCCATTTTTAAATCGGTCTGGCTGTTACTTAGATGCTTGAAGTCTGATTATTTGTTGTTTGCATCTTATCAGCCTTTGCGATCCCTACCTTGAACGATATTACTTAAAACGATATTACTTTCATAACAATAAAATTGGTTTCAATTTTGCTTGTTATTAATAAAACACTGTGATCCTTATAAAACTAATAAATCTGCTAAAAGCTATTTGTCTAATTAAAACAAAAAGTTATGAATACAGATAAGTCAGCCCAGGAATGCAATGGTGGTTTATACAGCAACCCGCACAAACAACCTGATTATCTTTCAGGTAAAATAATTGACGGATTAAACGGAAAATTGTTTAATACAGATAATCTTATGGGGCATGCTTTTAAAGGTTGTAGTAAGGAAACAGATTTTAATAGGGAATAGTAGGTTAGGCACCCACAATCAGTACCAAACAAAAAGAGCTGTATGAACATAAACGATTTTAATAGGATACCTGCAGAACTTAAAAAATGTATTCCTGTACAAACAAAGGGTAGGTACAGTGATACCTGCAGCAGTTTGGAACTTAAAGACTTGAATAATCCCGATATTGCTTTTAAAAGCATTAAAAACAGGTTGCTAGATGTGAACAATTGGGCACATTATGCAACCCTTACAGATGCCGATTTTATATTGCTGGATCGGCACGGATACAGGTTGGATCGTTTGGCGGAAGAAGGCGATTTTATGAAGGTACGCTTTTCTAAAGTACAGAAGATAATTGATGCTCAACATGATTTTGTACATGTAAGCAGTATCAGTGCGATACCCAGTATTTTTGGCGATGCGGTGGTAATGCAGTTGCAGCCGGCGCACAATCCTGCCAGATCAGGATCAGAGGTAGATCATTTTTTCACCGGTGACGCATCAAACACCTTGATTCTGTACCGTACAGAATCTGAAATTATACTTTCTGTGCACGGTAGAAACGAACAGCCTAACTTAAAAGTATCTAAAATAAGTAAAAAAGTCCGCAATGTGCTCTTTGCTACCTTGGGAGTTTTGGCAGTGAGTAAGGTACAGTGGAAAACACTGTCACATGGACTACTTAATTATAACGAGAAATTATTATGAGAGAAATGTATGTTTTATTGTACGATGGCGAATGCGGCTTTTGTAATTTCTGGGTAAACTGGGTTATGAAAAACGACCGTAAAGGGATATTCAACTTTGCATCGCTACAGGGAAATTTCGGACAAAAATTTTTAACGGATAAAAAACTGCCGCTTAACAGATTTAATACTCTTTACCTGATACATCCAGACGGAAAAGTGGATGAAAAATCAAATGCAGTCATTAAAATATGCAGTCTGTTGGGTAGCTGGTACAAATTGGCAGCTGTTTTTAAAGTGTTGCCAAAATTGCTGCGTGATAAAATATATGATCTCGTTGCAAAGAACCGCAGCAAGTTAGCATCAGGCAACTGCCCGTTACCAACCAAAGAACAACGCAGCATGTTTTTAGATTAATACACCAGTATATAAACTCAAACCATATTGTTAAATTAAAAAGTATAAAGCTATGAAAAATGAACAAAAAAAAGACGCCTCAAAACCAGAAAATGGAACAATGGTGAAACCGAAAAGCACTGCTGCCGAAGGTTTGAGAGAATTATTTGTTGACGAATTAAAAGACATCATTTACGCGGAACGTGCACTTTTAAAAGCGTTGCCGAAAATGGCAAACAACAGCAGCAGTACAAAGCTTAAAAAGGCTATTGAAGAACATGTGGTGGTTACCGAAAAACAGGTCGATCGTTTGAAACAGGTCTTTGATCTTTTAGGTGAATCAGACCGTGGTAAAAAATGCGACGCAATGGAAGGTCTTATTAAGGAAGGTGAAGGAATTCTAGAAGAAACCGAACCGGGACCGGTACGTGATGCGGCCATTATTTCGGCATCGCAAAAGATCGAACATTACGAAATTGCCTCATACGGAACATTGGTTGCTTTTGCCAAAACGCTAGGCGAAGACAAAGTAGCTTCTTTGCTGGAACAAACGCTGAACGAAGAAAAAGAGGCCGATGTTACGCTTACAGAAGCCGCTTACAATGATATTAATTTTGATGCCGTAGAAGAAGATTAAAAACTTTAATATTGCTCAAAAAAAAAAAAACCACTCTTGAAAAAGGGTGGTTTTAATGTTTAATCTATTGCGATCTTCTTCTTAAACTATGTATTTCGGTTTGTACGCTGTTATAAACCAGTCTGTATAACTCACTGTTGCCTTTTGGTGCCGCTTTTAAAATGGTCATACATTCTTTAAGAAACCTCGGAGCAAAATTTGGATCGGCTGCGGTTATTTCTTTACAGTTGTCTAATATATCTGCATATTTTATGGTTTGTGCATCTGCACTTGTTTCTTCAATACGTTCTGTTTCTCTTTCCTTTCGCTGTTTGCGGTTTAAATGCGGATACGCTTCTTTTGTATAAACATCGGTAAGCTCCACCACAAGTTTTAAGGTTTCATGTGCAGCTTCGGTATCCATCAGTGTCTCTAAATAATGTAACAGTTCGGTTTCTGTAACGGCGGTGTCTTCTAAAACGTCGTGCAGCAGTGCCGCCGCCAGTAGTGCTGTTTTAGAAGTATAGTTCATACAGGTTTCCATAACTCTGATGGGGTGTACTATGTATCGGTCGTTACTGTACTTACGCATTTGTTTGCCATGCGCACGATCTGCAAATTGTTGTATTTTTAAAAGAGTATTATTCATAAACTTATTTGCTTCGTTCTTCTAATGATGCTTTGTATGCCTTGTCGCGTAACTGCTGAATTCTTCCTACGGGTTTAAATGATTCATTATTGTCAAACGGATTAAAAGAAAGCAGTTCCTGCTCCATAGCATTTTTGTCGGCGATCTGCGTGAATATAAATTTCCCTACAGGTAAAAAGGGCGAATCCGTCCATTCCCTGTGCAGTTCGTTCACGGGTTGGTTTGCAAGGTTGTATGCATACTGTACATAAAGCTGTGCTATAAAGTGGCCGTTGTTTTTCATATAACCTTCTATTGACAGGTTATTTGAAGGGTGTCTGTCATGTGGAACAAGTTTCAGTTTAACAAGATGAGCTCCAAATCGGTACACACCAATAGAATGATAGTCGAATGACAATATGGGATCTTTGCGTTTTTTAAGCAAACCCATAATGTTTTTTACGAATGATCTATGCAGCACGTTTGGGATAACCCTGGTTACGCCGAACAGTATTTTCGCAATATTGTAGGTCTTCTGTAATAAATTACCTGTATAGTAACGATTTAACGCGGTAAAGAGCTTTAAAAATCCGGCTACGCTGTTAAAAGGAAATAAGGGAAAGTTTACCAATGGCAAATTGGCAGTTGTTGTACCGGCATCACTTATTTTTATCGAAAAACCGTAAGCAGGGATACCGTTGCCTTTTATAATCTTTAAATGTGCATTTGAAATCCGCAGAACGGCATCCATTATTTTTTTTGGAAACAGGTGTTGATCTTCAAAATCAGGATCAACTGCAAATTTTCCTTCCAAAATACTGTACGTTGTTGCATGGGCATCACGTGTTTTGTATGATACCTTGCTTATAGATGGCGACTTCCTCACAAATGCTCGGATGTCTATTGTTAAATCATCTAAGAGTTGGTGCTCTGCTGCTGTTAAAGCATCTAAATCTGCCGTGTATTTTAATTTCTCCCCCATACGTTATAGTAAGCAAAAGTAGAACCGTTTTCCGCAACCTGCCGTGCTTTTGATGCGGGTATTTAAATACGTGTTTCTCAACCAAATACTTGTAGATTTTAACGACATTTTGTGGAAAACTACATAGCAGTGTAGATCATGAATTTTTAAATATTTAGAGGAATCTGCCGATAGTATTTCAAACATGAAATCTTAAAATAGTGGAAAGGATTTTGCAGTACATAAAAAAAATTAAAGCTATGAGAGCAATTTGGAACGGTGCCATAGGTTTTGGATTGGTAAATATCCCCATTAAATTATACTCGGCTACAGATTCAAGCACACTAGATTTGGATATGTTGGACAGTAAGGACCTAAGCAATATTAAATTTAAACGGGTGAATGCCGAAACCGGTAAAGAGGTGGCTTGGGAAAATATTGTGAAAGGTTATAAAATTGAAGACAAATATATTGTGTTGGAAGACGAAGATTTTGAAGCGGCCAGTCCCGAAAAATCAAAAATTCTAAGTATAAACCAGTTTGTGAAAGAAGCAGAGGTTGATACCGCACTTTTTGAAACACCCTACTTTCTGGAACCTCAGAAAAATGGCGAAGCAGCTTATAAACTGTTGTTGAAATCATTAATGAAAACAAAAATGGCAGGCATTGGTTCTTTTGTTTTAAGGGAGCGCGAAATATTGTGTTTGATCCGTCCGTATGAAGATAAGGTTTTAATGGTAAACAGAATGCGCTATCCCGAAGAATTAAGAAGTTACAAAGATCTGAATATACCCGCCGGAAAAGCCCCTAAGGCCGACGAACTAAAAATGGCAGAACAGTTGATAAAATCGCTTGCAACGGCATTTGATCCGTCAAAATACAAAGACACCTACAATGCCGACCTCCTTAAAATCATCAAACAAAAGGCAAAAGGAAAAAAAGTAAAACTTACTGAACAAAAACAACCGGAAGGTAAGGCTACCGACCTTATGGCAATGTTAAAGGCAAGTTTGGAAAAAACTAAGAAAAAAGCGGGTTAATAATAGTTAAAATTATTTTTTAATAGATCATTAGTTATGGCACTGGAGGATTATAATAAAAAACGGAATTTTAAGGAAACATCCGAACCAAAAGGCAAACAGAAAGCTAGCGGTAAAAAGTTGAAGTTTGTTGTTCAAAGACACGCGGCGTCCAGACTGCATTACGATTTTCGTCTGGAAATGGAGGGCGTGCTGAAAAGTTGGGCGGTGCCTAAAGGCCCGTCATTAAATCCTGCCGACAAACGGTTGGCAATGATGGTAGAAGATCATCCGTATTCATACAGAACCTTTGAAGGATCTATTCCCGAAGGCAATTATGGTGCCGGCGAAGTGGAAATATGGGACGAAGGAACGTATGAACCTATTGAAAAAGCATCTGGAAAAAGTGATGATCTTACCATGCGCGCCGAACTGCATAAACAGTCGCTAAAATTTATATTGCACGGTAAAAAACTGAAAGGGGAGTTTGCGTTGGTTAAAATGAAAAATCCTAAAGACGATAATGCCTGGCTGCTTATTAAGCATAAAGACGAATATGCGGTCGACGAAGACTACGACGCAGAAGAAAATACTGCTAAAAACTCAAAAGTAACGGCTTATCTTGCAGATAAAAGCAGTAAAAAAAAAAAGGAATTAAATAATGGAATAAAACATTTTAAAAATTATGCACCGGCACTTTCCGGTGCGAAAAAACTAACGGAATTTATTAAACCCATGCTGTGCAAAACGGCAGACAAACCGTTTGATGACCAAGAGTGGGCATTCGAAATAAAGTGGGACGGCTACCGCGCCATTGCCGACTTAACTAAAGATAAAATCCGCCTGTATTCAAGAAACGGGGTCGACTTCTCTCAGAAATTCAAAAAAGTGACCAACTCGCTTAAATTTCAGGAACACGATATGGTGCTCGATGGCGAGATTGTTGCCTATGACGATAAGGGAAAACCAAACTTTCAGTGGCTGCAGCAAATTGGTGATAATCCTGATTTGGTGTTAGCTTATCAGGTTTTCGATCTGCTGTGGCTTAACGGTCACTCAACTATGAATTTATCGTATCTGCAACGTAAAGAATTATTGAAAGACGCCTTGGTTGAAACCGATAGTATTAAATTCAGCGACCATATTTTACAGAACGGAAAAGAATTTTTTCAGGCAGCAAAAGATATGGGTCTTGAAGGAATTGTAGCAAAGAAAACAGACGGTCTTTACAAAGAAAATATCCGCAGTTCGGAATGGCTTAAAATAAAAATCAATAAAACAGACGAAGCCGTTATCTGCGGCTTTACACAACCAAAAGGATCTCGAAAGAAATTCGGAGCACTCGTTCTGGGCAAATATCTCAATGGCGAAATGGTTTTCTGCGGTCACACCGGTGGTGGTTTTAATGATAAATCGCTTTCAGATATCTACGATAAAATGCAGAAACTGATTACCGATAAATCGGTTTTTAAAATTACACCCAAGACAAATACTAGAGCTACATGGATAAAACCGGAACTGGTTGCCGAAATTAAATTCACGGAACTTACCAAAGATCATATTTACCGCCATCCCATTTTCTTAAGGCTTCGAGATGATGTAGAACCTGATGATGTGGCATTTAATACCGAAAATCAATCAAAAAAAGAAATGATGAAGAAAGTGGAACCTGAAAAACGAACCGGAAAAGACGAGTTGCTGAAGAAAATAGGAAAGCAGGAACTGAAACTTACAAATCAGAACAAAATTTATTTTCCCGATGATGATGTTACAAAAGGCGATGTAATTGCTTTTTACCAAAGTATTTCCAAATATATTTTACCACACCTTAAAAACCGCCCGCAGTCTATGAACCGTTATCCTAACGGGATTGACGGTATGAGTTTTTATCAGAAAGACGCAGCCGATGAAACCCCTGATTGGATAGAAACACAGAAAGTGTTCTCTGAAAGCAGCGATAAGTATATCAATTACATAATCTGTAATGATAAGGAAACACTGGCTTATTTGAATAATTTGGGATGTATCGAACTTAATATATGGACAAGCAAAATTCAAAAGGCAGATAATCCTGATTATTTGGTTTTAGACCTCGATCCGTCAGAGAAAAATACCTTCGAAGACGTAATTAAAACAGCGCAGGTTGTTAAAGAGGTGCTGGATCTGGCAGAGATTGAAGGTTTTCCAAAAACGTCGGGCAGTTCGGGAATTCATATCTACATTCCCATGAACGCAAAATATACTTACGAACAGGTTAAAGATTTTGGGCACTTGCTCATGCAGATGGTTCAGCAGAAATTACCCGATCTTACAACCTTGGAAAGAAGCCTCAAGAAAAGGGACAAGGATAAAATTTATTTGGATTATCTGCAGAACAGAAGAGGGCAGACACTTGCAAGTGTTTACAGTCTGCGTCCAAAAAAGGGTGCACCGGTTTCTATGCCTTTGGATTGGAAAGAAGTTAAAAAGGGATTAAAACCAACCGATTTCAATATCTATAACGCATTAGATCGACTGAAAGAAAAAGGCGATATTTTTAAACCTGTGCTGGGTAAAGGGATCGATATGCTAAAGGCAATTAAAAAATTATCGTCTTAAGTAAGAAGGTTGATACAGAAAGTGAGTTTACAGTTACATAATATGCCGAGTAATCGTTCTATGTACTGGGGAATTTATCGGCACTTTACTGATGTTCAGTAAATTACACGTGTGTTTTTTTTAGTCTTTAATCAACATTTTTAAAGATAATCCAACCGTTCGTTAACGATATTTCAAAGCATTAAACCTGCATTTAAGTCATTAATCAGGAACTGTTTTAATATTAGGGGAATACTTCTTGTAATTTATTTTACCATATAACAACTTAAAACTTTGAAAGATGAAAAGTGATGACAAAAACATTCCGGGAAGTGAAAAGAATAAAAAAACAAGCCCGACAGACATTAAAGGAAAAGATGTTCACGAAGCCAATCAGACAAATTCAGGTGCCGGTGGATCGCAGATAAAAGAAGGTAGTAATCTGTTGCCAGAAGACGCAGACAAAGTACCCGATGAAAATACGGAGGAGGCAAGAAATAAAAAGTCAGGAAAAAAATTTAAAGACGAATAATAACTTTAAAAAAATGTTTTATGAAAGCAGCAGTAATTCACGCACCGGGTAAAATAACCTGTGATAATACAGAAGATCCGAAAATTAAAAATACTACCGATGTTATACTTCGTGTAACATCAACAGCTATTTGCGGATCCGATCTACATATTTTTTCTGGTGGATTTCCGCAACCTAAGCCCATGATTCTGGGGCATGAATTTATGGGAGTGGTAGAAGAAGTTGGCAAGGATGTAAAAAATCTTAAAAAAGGTGACCGAGTGGTAGTACCTTTTCCAATTGCATGCGGAACCTGTTATTTCTGTAACAGTGATCTTCCCGTTCATTGCGAAAACAGTAACCATGAACACTACGGTCCCGAAGGCGGATTGATTGATCAGAAAGGAGGCGGACTGTTTGGATACACCGATCTGTACGGTGGATATGATGGTGGACAGGCACAGTTTGTACGTGTTCCATATGCAGACATCGGACCCCGTAAGGTGCCTGATTTCTTATCAGATGAGCAGGTTCTTTTTTTAACGGACATTTTTCCAACTGGTTATTCGGGTGTAGATTGGGCAGAAGTTAACGGTGGTGAAACTGTTGTAATTTTCGGTGCTGGTCCAGTGGGGATAATGGCCGCTAAAAGTGCTTGGCTGCGAAATGCAAAACGCGTAATAATTGTTGACACGCTGCAATACCGTTTAGACAAGGCTGCTGCAACTGCAAACTGTGAAACAATTTTGTGGGACAGTGGAGCTAAAGAAGTGGTAGAGAAGATAAGGGAAACAACAAAAGGTCGTGGAGCAGATGTCTGTATTGAAGCTGTAGGTTTTGAACCGGATCGATCTATTTTAGACCGGGCAAAAGCGGTAATAAATTTTGAAAAAGGATCTATTAAAGTACTTGAAGCTTGCATGAGTGCTGTGAGAAGAGGTGGGATAGTCAGCGTTTTAGGTGTATATCCAACATATTATGACAATTTCCCTGTAGGTCAGTTTTTCGATAAGGGAATTACCTTAAGAGGTGGTCAGGCTGTCGTACACAAACATATTGACAAGCTGTTGAAGTATGTGATCGATGGAAAAATTGTGTTGGATGATATCATTACGCACAGACTACCTCTTACTGAAGTGGCACATGCTTACGACATTTTTAAGAACAAGAAGGAAGATTGTGTAAAGGTGGTTTTAGATCCTTGGGCATAATTTTCAATTAAACAGATCAAATAGATATGCCAGAAGGTCCTAGTATTGTTATCGCAAAAGAAGAAATGAGTGTTTTTATCGATAAAAAGGTTGTAGAAGCACACGGTAATTCTAAAATTGATAGTGAAAGGTTGGAAGGTAAAGTTCTTTCTGATGTTAAATCATGGGGTAAGCACCTGCTGCTGTGCTTTGACGATTTTACCGTACGTATTCATTTTTTGCTGTTTGGCAGTTATCTGGTAAACGAAACAAAATCGGCAAATGTTCGTTTGGGACTTCTTTTCAAGAACGGACATATGAATTTTTATGCTGCTTCTGTAAAGGTATTGGAAGGAACTGCAGATTCTCTTTACGATTGGTCTGCCGATGTAATGAGTGAACAGTGGAATCCGAGTTTGGCAGTTAAAAAACTTGCTGATAAAAAAGAAGAATTGATTTGTGATGAACTGCTGGATCAGGATATTTTTTCAGGAGTAGGGAACATCATCAAGAACGAAGTTTTGTTCAGGGTGGGTGTACATCCAAATTCATTGGTAGGCAAAATTCCGTCTAAAAAGATGAAAGAAGTTGTTGAGCAGGCGCAAACCTACAGTTTCGATTTTCTGCAATGGAAAAAAGAAAACCAACTTAAAAAGCATTGGCTGGTGCATACTAAAAAAGAGTGTTCTAAATGTGGCCAGTTGTTGGTGAAGGAATACACAGGTAAGAAAAAACGCAGAAGTTTCCTTTGTACAAATTGTCAAAAACTGTATGTATGAGTAACATTAAATTCCACATCGGATGTTCAAGCTTTGCAACACCTTCTTGGAAATTGGTGTTTTATCCGGATGATCTGCCAAAAAAAGACTGGTTCCAATTTTATTGCACGCATTTTTCAACGTATGAATTCAATGGCTCGTTTTATAGGTTTCCCACCGTAGAAAGTTTAGATAAATGGTATCATAAAACTCCGGATGATTTCAGTTTTAGTATCAAAATACCGAAAGTGATTACGCATACAAAGAAACTTGTTGACTGTGAAATAGAAGTGTCAGATTTTTACGAGATTGTTTCTAAAGGACTAAAAGAAAAACTGGCGTGTGTATTGTGGCAGTTTCCCCCAAGCTTTTTGTACAGCGAATTGAATTTAGCTAAGCTCATAAAACTTTTAAATTCCGATTTTAAGAACGTTGTGGAATTCAGGCACAAAAGCTGGTGGAACAAAAATGCTGTTGAAACATTACAGCAGACGGGTGTAATTTTTTGCAATCCCAGTTATCCCGGTTTGGATGTTGATCTGATAGATGGTGGTGAAATTGGATATTTCCGTATGCATGGTGTCGCAAAGCTGTTTTATTCTGAATATTCGCACGAAGAAATACAGGCACTTTACAATATAATAAAGGCAGCATCTTATAAAGAAGTATATGTGTATTTTAACAACACGGCATCTACGGGAGCTGTAATAAATGCAGTGCAGTTTATGAAACTGAAGGATAACTTGACATAAACCCTATAATTAAACAATGACAGAAATTTGACTATTTCAGCAACTTTTGTCAATCAATAAGTAATTTAAATTTTAAATATACAGAGCTATGAAAAATGAACAAAACAAAGAAACAACACCCGTAAAAAAACAACAGAACGGCAAACCTGAAAACAAAGACAATTTAGACAGCCGCGGTCATGAAGAACAAAAAAGAAAGGGTGATGATGTAACTTCGAACGAGAAGGAAACAAAAGAGAAAAAATAATTTAAAAGGGTGAACGCCTGGTGATGGTCGGAAGAAATTCCGACCATTTCTATGTCAAAAACGTTGTTAGGATCATCTGCTGCTTAATATTCGATCTATTGACATAGAGGATTTCTTTGTAAAGTAATAAAGTGAATCATGGCACAATAAATGTTGTAGAATAGCTGAAAAAGAAAAAGATTTTTATGAAAAACGAAGAGAATTATCAGAAAAATTTGGCTGGCAAAACAGTGGTGATTACCGGCTCAAGCAGTGGTGTGGGTCGTGCGGCGGCAGAAGCATTTGCCCGTGAAGGCTGCAACGTAGTGATTGTTGCCCGAGGACAGGAAGGTATCAATGAGGTTGTAGAACTTTGTAAAGCACTTAATACACAGGTTATTGGTATTGCTGCCGATGTTTCTATAGCAGCCGATGTAGAAAGAATAACCACAGAAACACTTGCAAAATTTGGCAGGATCGATGTCTGGATAAATAATGCAGGAGTTATGGCAAGCGGAAAGTTCGAAGAAATTCCCATGGAAGTCCACGAACAGGTTATAAAAACAAATCTTTTTGGTTATATGCACGGCGCCTATAATGCCGTACAGGTTTTTAAAGAACAGAATGAGGGAATTCTGATAAATAATATTTCCATTGGCGGATACATGCCTGCACCTTACAGTGCGGTATATTCGTCTACAAAATATGGGATCAGGGGTATGATGGAAGGTATCCAAGCCGAAATATCCAACCATAAAAATATACATGTATGCAATATCTATCCACAGCTGCAGAATTCTACAGGCAATCTGCATTCGGCTAAATATTCGGGTTTTAAAATGAATATTTCACCCCTTGCATCAGATCCAAGAGATACCGCAGACGCTATGGTTGCATTGGCAAAAAATCCTAAAAAAGACGTCTTCCCGGATTTTAAATCTCGAGCAATTACCACAATGTACAAAATTTTTCCAACGCCCTTCAACAATGTGGCATCGGCGGTTGTACGGTTGATGATGAAAATTAAGAAAGGTCCTGAAGTGGAAGGTAACGTATTAAAGCAGTCGCAGGAACCTCTTAGAATATATGGTCGACCGGAATTGAACAATGATTCGGGTAATTTAAAAAAAGCCGTAATCATTGGTGCCGGTATTGGCTTTGCTTTTATGTTTTTTAGAAATAGATTACAAAAGTAATACAATATTTTATTGGTGGATTACATCAGTACCCATTGCAGTTTCCGTTGAATTGTAATATATTCATACATTATTTAAGCCTCGGTCTTTGCTGGTTTACAGTCTGGTATAATAAATAATTTAATAAAGAGTTTTAAATAACCCATGGAAGAAAAAGCAAAACTACGCAGCAGTTTGCGGTATTATTTTATTTCAGCATTAAGATTTGTGGTCGCAACTGTGCTGATACCTTCGGGTTTGTTGAAGATACAGGGAAAAAGGTTTTCGGAAATATGTCCCGAAATGTATGCAGGCTCTTTTTTTACAGAACTGCACCATACAGGAACGTATTGGAAATTTTTAGGATTTTGTCAGCTGCTTACAGCATTGTTATTATTTACCCAGCGTTACACGGCATTGGCAGCACTGCTATTCTTCGGTATCTGTTCCAATATTCTTGTTTTTACGTTAAGTGTTGGTTTAAATGACAAATCATTAATTATGATCTTTATGGTTGCCGCAGCATTTTTGCTGATAGGGTGGGACTGGTACCGGATAAAACCTTTATTTAATACATCAAAAAATATTCATACTTCCTCTAATATCCAAACCGCTCCTGTTTCATTACAGATAATCGGTCTTGCAGCTTACGTGGCGGTAACGGTCTTCTTTTTGCTTTTTGATACATATTATTAGCATTCAATCAATTTAGTATAAAAAAGCTGAATCTAAATTACACTGTCCCCGGAAAGTAAATAGATACGATGCAGTATGACTTGCTGTATAAATCTATTTCATTTTTGATTAAAAACTGAATAGAGATTAAACTAGCGGTATGACGTTTTGATCAGCCTGTCCTGATTCTCGGGAAGCGTCGAACCACTGCATGAAGCGAGAGCAGATCGGGGTGTGAAACACCGTTTCGATCAAATCGAAGATTCACGATTTCATTAATTTATAAATAGCAATTGATCGTATATAGCTTCAAAAGTGAATTTCGAACGATTAAAAGATCGCCGCAATAAAAGCGTTTTTGGTACTTTTTCGGGCATGAAACCTAAAAGATTCATGTTTCTATTAAGAGGACATAAAAGTATAGAGAAACTGAATGTTTCAACCATGAAGAAAGGAAAATGAATAGATATATAGTACTGACACGTGAATAAAACAACAAAGAAGTAACCCAAAGCTCCTTTTGGGCTTTGTGGAGTACCCATTTAAGCTTTGGGTTTATTAAATTTTCAGTCAAAAACAAATTGAGTAATAAAGAGGATCCAGCGACATTAGATTTTCGACGAGTGTCAAAAATGTTGAAATTTCCGTGAAAAGAAATACTGTTTGAGAACTTGTTCGAAATCGAAGATTCATGAATACGTTATTATAAAATAGCGAGGAATGAATAGTTTATTTCTTTTAGGAAATGAAACATATTTTGACCGGTGAAAAGCTGAAGTCTTGAAATCAAGAGCAGCCCAATTTGCAGTTTCAGCCTAGATGACTTTTCTCGAAGATTCACGAACACTAAAACAAAATAGTATCGGTGAGTAATTTTTGGTTCGTTTTGCATCAAGGCAAAATGAACGGAAGAAGTTAAGAATCGAGGCGCCATTATCATTAAATCGAGCGTTGACAAGTTGCAGTAAGCGCAAAATCATAAGAGAGCAAAGCGAAATCGAAGATTCATGAATACATTATTATAAATAGAAAAGAATGAATATGTTTTTATGATTTAGCTTACAAAACGTAGTCGACCGTTTTAATGATACGGCAAGATAAAAGAAATAAGATTTTTGCTTCTTTTGATCTATCAAACCGTAAGATTCACGGCTTCCAAGCTGTAAAATAATTCTAGGACGTAAAAGAATAGAGAAACCGAAATATTTATATTCCGAATACAGGATCTAGTGTAGTAGGCCAAAAACAAGAAGCCTGTCCTGATTGCCATCGATATTAAAGCACCATTCCCCAAAAAAATATAACTTTACATGTTTGTAAAATAAATATATGAAGGCTGCAGAAATATTGGATAAATTATCCGCAACAAAAAAAAATAAGATTGCACAACTGAACGTACGTGAAGTAGAACAGCAGACAGACGGAAGTTACATCGCATTTGTTGATGATGATGCTGAAAGTTTCGATGTTTCACTCACATTAAAAAGCACAGAAGTAACATGTCACAGTTGCGATTGCGGTATAGCAGAAACTTTCTGCATACATAAAACAGCATTGCTTTTAAATATTACAGACAGCATAAAAGGAAAAATACCAGGTAAGAAGGTACGCACAAAGAAAGCGGCAAAGCAAAGTGCGGCACAACAGATCCTTCAAGATCTTACCCTTCCTCAAATAACCGCGTGGCTTCACGATTATTTCAGTAAAAATAAAGAGGCAGAAATGATGTTTCTGTTGGAATTCTCGGCTAAAACGATAAATTTCGAAATAAAAGAAATAGAAGAGATTATTCAGAAGGCATTCACTTCCGTAATGGCGAAACGTAAAAAAATAGAATTAAACGAACTAAAAAAAATCATCCAGTACCTTGAACAGTCTCTGGAGCCTGTTTTTCAGTATATGCAGTCGCTAATTGCACAGGAAAAAGCCTTCCTTTTTTTAGAAGAGATCATTGCAAGCCTTAACAACAAATATTATAAATACAGGGTACCGGGTACAAGGCTGCAGAAATACCAGCTTGCAATTATTGAAAAATATGCGCTGATGTTGAACAATTTGCAAGACAGTTCCTTATGGAAGGCACAGTCCGATTATTTAGTCGGCCGGTTTTTTGAAGTTGATTTTGGAAAAGGGGTAATAGTAAACACTGTTGCCAGTATATATGCAAACGCCCACAAAGAACAGAAAGACGATCTTTCATCATCGATAGCCCGAAATTTAAACGAGTTTTTAAACGAAGGTTTCAAACTGCCCTTGGAAGCAGAACAGGTATTGTTACAGATCCTTGTGCCTAACGGAGATCTGAAAAACTGTCATGCCTATTTTTCCATTTATCCTTACGAAAACGAATTCAACATTATGTTGTTGGAGGCTCTTAAAGACATTGATCCTGATAGGGCACTACACTATTGCTATCAGGCAGTAGCACTGAATACCAAAGCAGAATACAATGTTCCGTACCTGAAAATTATTAATTATATCATGGAAGTGAACAATATAACCAGAAAATAATTGAAGCAGCTAAAGCACCAATTGTTTAGTACGGAACAGAGGGATGCTGTTCTAGTGTTTGTAAAAGAGCGTTTTTTTGCTGATTTAGAGTCTGTTTTAACAACCTTATGGAATAAGGTTTATCATTGTTACCCTGACAATTTAAGGGCCAAATTTTTTCAGACATTGGAATAAATGAATAGTTAAAACACCAGTAAAAAAATTCTACACTTTGTATACTAATTCTATACGATTTAAGTATATTACTTAACCATTATGCCTTAAGCACACTTTTTTTATTTGCAGATTTAGGTCTTAATAAAAATTTAATTTTAATCATATAATGATGTGTTTTTTAGTTAAATAACTGAATTCTTGTAGAAAATTATTCTGGTAATAGTGTCTTAATTCTACAGTTTTGTATGATCTTTAGTCGTTTCAAGTGCAATTAAAAAGAAGGCTGCTATTATTGGCACAATTTTTCATACTTTTTAATTAAAAGAAAAGCCATGGAAATCGAAAAAATACAAGTTGTAAATGCCTCTCATATTTGGGGCGCAGAAACTAAGAAATTAATCCAGATGAGATTGAATATCGGTGATCTGAAATTGAAATCTACAAATGAAATCGAAGGGTTTTCACACCGCATTAAAACACTCATTCCAAGCCTTTATTCTCGCAAATGTAAGCAGGGTGTCACGGGCGGATTTTTCAGAACACTAGATAATGGTATTACTATACCAGAGGTAGTTGCGCATATCGCTGCAGAACTGCAGACTCTTGCAGGTAATGAAACGGACTTTAGCACTGCAGTAATATCAGAAAATGACGAAGTATATAATATTATAGTATCATACATACATGAAGATGCAGGTATGTTTGCGGCAATGGTGGCTGTTGAAATTGTAGAAGCACTGCTTAAAGGTACACCGTACTTTATCAGATACGATATTGAACGTCTAAAAGAAATAAATAAAGAAAGTAGGCTTGCGTCAATTACTTCAAAAAACAAGCAGCAGTATTTCAGGTTAAATCATCACGAAACAGTTAAGGTGGGTTATGTTAATAATCAGCACAGCAAGCAAATAAACCAATCATTGCAGCAAGCCAGATAGTTTTGCAAAAGTTAGCTGTGTTGTATTAATTTTTTGAGCCTTTAAGGACTTAAAAAATAAGCACTTTGGCAATCAGTAATTATTAATCTTGTAAATAAAAATCCAATGACTAAAGTTCTTAGATGGAAAGAATTTCCTCTATGCCAGCCAGCACAGTCAGGGTGGTATATGATCAATTGTAAAGTTAATAATATGTACATAACAGTAATGTCATTTTTTGACACTGCAACGGCTTCATGGTACGAAGGGACTTCTAAAGAAAGAAATTTTGTAGGGGTCGCGGCATTCAATCCTAAACAGATTAGTGGCTAGCTGTTGAAATTAGTATTGCTTGTGAAATTCATGACAAAACTATATGCTTCTTTGGCTTTCCAAACAATGGTTAAAACAAACATTTAATCTTAAAAAGTAGAAATTATGAGACATTTGATAAAATTTGGAGCAGTATTGGCTGGAGCTGCAGCAGGCGCAACAGTCGGAGTTTTACTTGCACCTGGAAAAGGAACAAAAACACGCCATAAGATTTTAGATAATTTAAAGGCAGGCATTGGAGCTGTGAACGCTTCAAAGAGCACTTTTAGCAATATGCTGTTGGATTTTGTATCGGAAAAAGAAAACAATTTCGATAAAAAACTTAAAACGATTACCGATCGTGCTTCAAATCAAAAGGAAGAGGTGATCGCAACATTGGAGCGTAAATTATCTGAATTAAAAAAAGACGCAGATCATGTGAAACCGAATACAAAAGCAGATATAAAAGATGATATTGTCTACAAAGCGGCATACGAAACTAAAACAGATATTTAGATATACAGTAGACAGCATGGCAAATGAGATCAAAAAAAGATAAAACTTGAATTTTAAAGGAATAAAAATGCTAATGATCTCTTAAGAATTTTGCTTATCCGTAATGAACCGAGTAACTTTAATATATAATTTTAAAAAATGTAATGCTATGGACAGATTAGAATTAGAAGGAAAATGGAATCGTGTAAAAGGAGTCGTTAAACAAAAGTACGGTGAATGGTTTGACGACGATAAAGCTTTCGCAGAAGGAAAATTTGATGAAATTTTAGGTAAGATGCAGGAAAAATCAGGTAGAACGCGTGAAGATATCGAGCGTGAAATCAGAGATTGGGACGAGCGCAGTATCTAATTTATCGGTAAATTTTATCAACGCAGTTTATATAAACCACCTCAGTCGGGGTGGTTTTGCTTTTAATAAATCTTGAAGGCAGGTTGGTAACACGAAAAAATTTAAATCTAAAAATTAAATAAAAAAATCCAATCAAAAACAAATTAAGTACCAAACAGGATCCTGCGCCATTAGGTCAAAAATGATAAGCATGTCCCGTTTACAGCAGGCATTCAACTAACGAAACCGCAAAGTTCATGGCTTCCAAGCTGTAGAAATATTAAGATGACATAAAAGTACAGAGAAACCGAATGTCTCAACCATGAGGTAAGGAGAATGAATAGCTATGTAGTACTAACCACGAATAAACCAACAAAGAAGTAACCCAAATCCCTTTTTGGCTTTGTAGAGTAGCCCCATTTAAGCTTTGGGTTCATTAAATTCTCAATCAAAATCAAATTAAATATTAACCAGAATCAAAAACCGACATTATAAAAAAGCCGTTAAGCGATGAATGTTTTTGCACGTTAAGAACAAAATGCTGTTTTGAGAGCTTGCTCGAAATCGAAGATTCATGAATACATTATTATTAAATAAAAAGGAATGAATAGTTTATTTTGTTTAGTGTAAAAATTTGAAGAGTAGGTTTTTTTATGGAGTCTTGACCTTTTTGGTTCGTTTTTGTGTCAAGACAAATCGAAGATTCACAGCTTCCAATACGTAAAATAGTTCGTTGATGTAAAAATGAACAATAGAAATTAAGAAGCGAAATGTCTAATTGTAAATAGGAATTGTAAAATAAAAACAAATCAAAAAACATAAAGCCAAATCCTTTTTTTTGACTGTGTAGAGTAGGCCCATTTAAGCTTTGGGTTAACTAATCACAACTCTTAGAACTTTATTGAAAACTGAATAGAAAATAAACTCAGCGGTATGAGCTTTTAGTCAGCCTGTCCCGATTCTCGGGAAGTGTCGAACCACTGCATGAAGCGAGAGCAGATCGGGGTGTGAAACACCGTTTCGATCTGGTAGCTTGAAAAGTGAATTTCGACCGATTAAAAGATCGCCACAATAAAAAGATTTTTGCTTCTTTTCATCAGAAATCGGAGATTCACGGCTTCCAAGCAGTTAAATAGAGCATCAAATTAAATACTAACTAGAATCAAAAACCGACATTATAAAAAAGCCGTTAAGCGATGAATGTTTTTGCACGTTAAGAACAAAATGCTGTTTGAGAGCTTGCTCGAAATCGAAGATTCATGAATACATTATTATTAAATAAAAAGGAATGAATAGTTTATTTTGTTTAGTGTAAAAATTTGAAGAGTAGGTTTTTTTATGGAGTCTTGACCTTTTTGGTTCGTTTTTGTGTCAAGACAAATCGAAGATTCACAGCTTCCAATACGTAAAATAATTCGTTGATGTAAAAATGAACAATAGAAATTAAGAAGCTAAATTTCTAATTGCAAATAGGAATTGTAAAATAAAAACAAATCAAAAAAAATAAAGCCAAATCCTTTTTTTGGACTTTGTTGAGAAGCCTCAGATAAACTTTGTGTTCATTAAATTCTCAATTAAAATCAAATTAAATATTAACCAGAATCAAAAACCGACATTATAAAAAAACCGTAAACCGATGAATTTTTACAAGTTTAAAAACAATGCTTATTACGGATTGTAAACACCATTAAAAAGAATAACCCTCCATCCATCAGGATCTTCATACGTTTCACTTTTATCTTTCCAATACGGATTTTCAGGTTCAACAGGTAGAATTCCCATTTTTTTTATTCTTTCGTTGGCTGTTTTATAAGCTTCTGTATCGCTGTAGTAGAAAACCATAAGATGCTCTTTTGTAGGTTTGGGTAATTCGGTATAATGTTCGTACTGTGTAAACTCCAGATGATGCGTTTTATCTGGCATTGCCAGCATAATACCGTCGTATCCTGCATGCCCTTCAAATGATCCCAATACTTCTAAACCGAGGACTTCTGTATAGAAATTCTTAATTTGTTCCAGATTGTTGGTTGGTCTTGCAGTTCTAAACTGTACTGCCTGAAGTTTTTTTCCATCTGTTGCTTCTTCAGTAATTGCACTGCTTTTACAGGAAAGTAGAGAAGCGCCTGCAAATAATGTTGCTATTGCCCCAGTTAATTTTTTTATCATGGTAAGCTGCTTTAAAATTAAGTAGCAAAGTTTCGTAATAAAGTAATTTTAGGCAATTGCAAAAACGCGGTTTGTATTAGCAGTTTTACGGTTTCGTCCGAAATTCGACTGGAGACAATCCTTTTAATCCTTTGAAAAAGCGTGAAAAAGAAGCTGCAGATGAAAAACCAAGCTGGTACGAAATACTTTTTATACTCAGGGTAGAATAATTAAGCAGTTGTTCCGCTTCTAAAATAATCCTGTTCTGAATAAGCGAAAGGGCCGCTGTCCCCGTATGGTTCTTTACACACTCGCTCAGGTATTTTGCAGACAGGTTCATTAAACCGGCATATTCTTTTACCGTTTTTAGGGTACTGAAATGTTCGTCTGTTAACTTGCGAAATTGGTATAAGATCTGATACTGCCTGTTTATAAGCTTGTCGGAATTTATCAGACATAGTTCACATACTCGGTTGTAATCGTAAAGGATCTGTAAAATATACAATCTGCTGACTTCGATACAGAAGGGCGACTGTTGATCGTTTTCTTCTTTTATTTTAGTGATCTTATAAAGGGTATCGCTAAAATCTGCGGTATTCAGATCAAAAATAGGCGCATATTCAGGACTTATGTACAGCAGTTCGTCCATAATTTCAGTTTTTACAAATCCCTTTTTCAGAAAATCCTGTTTGAACAACAACAGAAACGCTTTAAAATCTTTTGAAATATCGCTGATTGAAAATGTTGTGTGTGCAGGAATGACAGATAGGGAATGAGAAGAGGTTAGAAACCTGTGATGACCTACTGAAGTTGTGCAACTACCGGCGGTACAAAGTAATACGGTCTGAAAATTTAAGGTTACTGTATCAAATGAGAGCATTTTATGGTCAGTAGTAAGCACACAGAAATCTTTTTCCGAAGGATCTTTGGACTTTTCTGCTATCATTTTAAGAAAATCTTCGATTTCTAAAGATTTCACGGTCATCGTATTTAGATTTTTGGTGTGAATTGCAAAATTACAAAACCTTTTTAAATGTAATCGATTTGAGACTATTTGATATAAAAAGTCCCCGAATTAGGGACTTTTAGTTTTTAACAATATAAAATAGTAAAGCAGGCATCCGTATCAGATCAGATAGCAGGAAATATCTTTTTCCTATGGGTGATTCCCCAGTCTTTAAGTGCACAGATAATAGGTGTTAAACTGTCTGCATAAGTTTCAAGCTGGTACGAAATCCTTACCGGATAATCATCAATGACAATTCTTTTGATCAGTTGGTGCTGTTCCAGATCTTTAAGTTCCTTTGCCAGCACTTTTGGACTGATACCCGGAATGCTTTCCTGAATATCGGTAAAACGATCATTGCCGGCACCGACTGAAATAATAATCGGAATTTTCCATTTACCATTGATAACGTCTAAAGTATCTCTTACGGGTAGTATGGTTTCCATGCAGTCACAATGGACTTTTTTTTGTGCCATTTATTTAGATTAAAGATTGTTAGGATAGTTTATCTCGTTCATTACTTCAGCAAATAGCTTCGCAGATTTAAGTCTGGCTTTTATGTCATAAATGGTCGATACCATAATCAGTTCTTCTGCCTGGGTGTCTTCCAAAAAGGCTTTTGTCTGTTGTTTTACTGTTTCTTTTGTACCCACAAAAGAATACTTAAGCATTTGATTTAAACTTGGATGCTGAAAGATATCTTTAAGATCTTCGGTCATTTCAATTGGTGCATGCAGAGGTTGTGAAGTTCCGGTTAAGATACCAAAAAACATTCTGATCAGTGAGGTGAATAATTTTTGTGCTTCTTCATCGGTATCGGCAACAATAACGTTCACTCCTGCAATGGTGTAAGGTTTTTCCATTACTTCGGAAGGTTTAAATTCTTCGCGGTATATTTTCAGTGCATGCATCAGATGATTGGTAGCAAAGTGGCTTGCAAATGCGTACGGAAGTCCTTTCTGTGCCGCCAAATGCGCGCTGTCGGTGCTGGAACCCAGAATGTAAATCGGAACGTCAGCACCTTCAGCGATCGGTGCCCGTACTTTTCCTTTGTTGTTTGCTTCCGAAAAATAATGTTCGATCTTCTCTATTTCTGCAGGAAATGAATGTGCCGCCTTCATAAAGTCAGATCTTATGGCTTCTGCAGTAAGCATATCTGTTCCCGGTGCTCTTCCCAAACCTAAATCAATTCGGTTTGGATATAGTTGGGCAAGGGTTCCAAATTGTTCTGCGATAATTAAAGGCGAGTGATTCGGAAGCATTATTCCTCCGGATCCCATTCTTATAGTTTTGGTGTTTTCAGCTACATAACCAATTAGTAGGGAGGTGGCGCTACTGCCAACCGAAGCCGAATTGTGATGTTCTGCAAACCAATATCTTTTGTAATCATGGGCTTCTGCTACTTTCGCCAGTTCCAGCGAATTATGAAGGGTCTCTCGGAATGTGCTGCCTTCAGAAACGATGGCAAGTTCTAAAATGGAGTATGCTGTATGTTTGTTCATTTTTTTAAAATTTATGTATAGAATCAGGAAAGTCTGTTTCATTACAAAATTACTTTAAAATGACTAACTAAAAGATAGTAGTTACCTGAAGGAAAGTGCAATTAACTTATTGTTTGGAATAATTTATGAATATAGTTTAAAAGAATGAATGACTTTTGCGGTAACCAATAAAAAGATTGGTTGTAAACAGAACTTGTTTCAACATATATAACTTAAATACAGTTCGGACAAATTCCCGAAACAGTAAAGTTTACATTGTGTACTTTATATCGTTCGGGTAATTTGAACGACGGTTCAACATCTTCAATACACGTTACAGCACTACATTGTTCACAATTAAAATGAATGTGGTTGTGATGATGCTTAACTGTTGAACAATCATGACAGGCTGCATATTTAACCACACCATCAATTGTCACTATTTTATGAATAAAATCTTCTTCTATCAGTCGGTCTAATACCCTGTAAATTGTAACCCTATCGCAAAACCCATCTAAAAGTTCATGAATTTCAGAATGCGATAAGGCGTTTTTTGATTGAGTTAAAAGATCAGATATTTTGGTCTTTGCTAATGTATTTCTGCTTTTTTTCATATTTTTTATTGCAACTTAATTGCATTTACAAATATAAAACTTATTTTTGCAACTTAATTGCATTAAGAAAGCTAACTAATAACAAAAAGATGATTAAAAATCAAAATGGTTATTGTTACAATAAGGAAATATCCATCTGATGGAAACATCTGAAATATCATGAGAAAAATAAACAGGCGTGAAATATTGAAATTAGGTGGGTTGGCTTTGACGTCGTTTGCATTGCCTTTTCCTTTAACTGCATGTGCAAAATTTGATACTATGGAAAAAGAAAATAAATTTGATGTAATCATCATAGGGGGAAGTTACGCAGGATTATCCGCTGCTATGTCGCTAGGACGTTCCCTGAAAAAAGTACTTATAATTGATAGTGGGAAACCTTGTAATCGCTACACACCACATTCCCATAATTTTATCACGCATGATGGTGCTGTTCCAAAAGAAATTGCATTAAAAGCCAAACAACAGGTTTTAAAATATGATACAGTTCAATTTTGTGAGGATACAGCTTTGGAAGCTAGAAAAATGAATACCGGTTTTGAAATTACTACAAAAACAGGTAAAATAGTTGCTGGTAAAAAATTACTTTTTGCTACCGGTGTAAAAGATCTTTTCCCAGATGTAAAAAATTTTGAAGAATGTTGGGGAAAGTCTGTTATTCATTGTCCGTACTGCCATGGATATGAATTCAAAGGAAAGAAAACCGCTATTCTATCAAATGGAGAAAGAGCTTTCCATGTAGCTGCTTTAGTTAGAAATCTAACGGAAGAAATTACAATACTTACTAATGGCATACCTGATTTTAAAGAAGAACAGCTTGTAAGATTGAATAAGAATAAAATTCAGATTATTGATAAAGAACTGGTTGAAGTAGTGCATGAAAACGGAGCGGTTAATGCATTGATTTTTAGTGATGGATCAAAAGAATTTTTTGACACTGTCTATGCGTCAATTCCTTTTGAACAACATTCGGATATTCCTCATTCTTTAGGATGTGAATTCACTGAAACAAAACACATCAAAGTAGATATGTTTCAAAAAACTACTGTTCCGGGTGTTTTTGCCTGCGGAGATAATTCAAGTCCCATGCGTTCGGTATCGTATGCGGTTGCAACAGGCGGAATTGCAGGATCTATGATTAATAATGAGCTGACAATGGAAGGTTTTTAGATATTGGGATTTTTTAAAATTAGATTAGTAAACTTCGGATATATAATAGGATTTCCAATAAATCTACTGAATCAATAATGATTTTGAAAAAAGCTCTATTGGAAATGCCCTAAAAAAGTAAACACTTTTTTGGGGCATTTTTATTCATAAAAAACAGAAATATAATTTCTTTTAATCTAAATTTTCAATAACAATTGCTGTAGCACCACCTCCGCCATTGCAAATGGCTGCCACACCGTACTTTCCTTTTTCTTGTCGTAAAACCGAAACTAAAGTGCAGATGATTCTTGCTCCGGAAGCACCTAACGGATGGCCTATAGCCACAGCACCACCATACACATTAACTTTAGCGGGATCCAATCCTAATATTTTCTGATTGGCAAGTGCTACTGCAGCATAAGCTTCGTTTATTTCAAAAAAATCGATGGCTTCCAATTCAACGTTCGCTCTTCGCAAAGCTTTTGGAATAGCAACAGACGGTGCAATGGTAAACCATTCAGGTGCCAGCGCGGCATCGGCATATCCTATAATTTTTGCAAGAGGTTTTAAGTTGTATTTTTCAACTGCTTCGGCAGATGCAAGCAGTAGTGCAGCTGCACCATCGTTAAGATTGCTGGCATTTGCTGCCGTAATGGTTCCGTCTTCTACAAAACTTGGTTTAAGCTTTGAAACCTTTTCAGGAATTATTTTATAGATATCTTCATCGTCGGTTACAACAACTTCGTTCTGTTTAATTCGTAGTTTAAACGGAATAACTTCTTCTTTAAATTTGCCTTGCGTGGTAGCATTGGTAGCCTTTGCGTAAGACTGCAGTGCATACTCATCTTGCTGCTCTCTGCTGATATGATATTTTTCTGCACATAGTTCTGCTGCGTTCCCCATGTGTGAGTGGTTGTATACATCTGTAAGTCCGTCTTTTAACAGCCCGTCGGTTAAAGTCTCATGTCCCAGTTTGTTCGCTTTCCTTATATTGGTGTAATGTGGCACGTTGCTCATACTTTCCATTCCACCTGTAATCACTAGGTGTTCCAGTCCCAGTTCAATTTGTTGTGCGCCAATTACAGTAGCCTTCATGCCGGCTGCACATACTTTATTTACGGTGGTGCAGTCAGTCTCGTCAGGTATACCGGCAAATTTTGAAGCCTGACGGGCGGGTGACTGACCCAGATTTGCAGAAAGAACATTCCCCATATAAACAGCATCGATATTTTTGGGATCGATACTTGTCGCGTCAATTGTTGCTTTAATTGCGGCAGCTCCCAATTCTGTTGCCGAAATTTCGGCAAATTTGCCTAAAAATCCGCCTGTTGGTGTACGTTTGGCGGCTACTATAAATACTTCTTTCATTTTAAATTTATTTATATTTCACGAAAAATAACGGTGGAATTATGTCCTCCAAATCCAAAGGCATTGCTCATGGCGGTCTTTATATTTTTATGCATTGGCTCTTTGGTTACGATCTGTATGCCATGAGGAATCTCACTGTCCGGGTTTTCAACATTGATGGTTGGTGGAATAATGTTTTCGTTTATCGATTTAATGGCAAGAATTGCTTCAATAGCCCCCGCAGCTCCCAGTAAATGCCCGGTCATAGATTTAGACGAACTAACCCATAAATTATCTGCTCCCCTGAAGGTTTTGTTTACCGCATTTAGTTCTGCAATATCTCCCACTGGAGTTGAGGTTGCATGTAAGTTCAAATAATCAAGTTCGGTCGGATTAAGTTTTGCTTCTTCCAACGCAAGCTGCATTGCTTTGGCAGCTCCTAATCCTTGGGGATGCGGTGAAGTCATGTGGTACGCATCTGCTGTCATTGATGCGCCTACCAGTTCGGCATAAATTTTTGCACCTCTTTTTTTGGCATGTTCGTATTCTTCCAATACAAGAGCACCTGCACCTTCGCCCATTACAAAACCGTCGCGGTCTTTATCAAAAGGTCGGCTGGCAGTAAGTGGATCAGCATTTCGTACAGACATGGCTTTCATGGCAGAAAATCCGCCTATCGAAGCTGCAGTTATAGGTGCTTCTGATCCGCCCGTCACAAAAACTTTAGCTTTTCCCAAACGGATATAGTTGAATGCATCCATCATTGCCGTGTTGGCAGTAGCGCATGCTGATACGGTAGTGTAGTTGATTCCCTGCAATCCGAATTTCATCGAGATCATTCCAGAAGCCATGTTTACAATAAGTCGTGGTACAAAAAACGGACTGAATCGCGGCACATAATTTCCGTTTACATAGTTTTCTACTTCTTGTTCAAAGGTTTCCATACCGCCCTGACCAACACCCCAGATAACTCCTATATCAAACTGATCCATCTGCGGGATGTCCAACCCGGAATCTTCCAATGCCTGCGAAGCGCTGTAAAGGGCATATTGCGTAAACAGATCGCTTCGTTTTATCTCGTAGCGGTCAAGATAGGTTTCAGGTTTGAAATCTTTAACTTCACAGGCGATTTGCGTCCGGAATTTAGATGCATCGAAACGGGTAATGATTCCCGCACTGCTTTTTCCGCTTACGGCATTTTTCCAAAAATCGGCTATATTGTTTCCAAGTGGGTTTATTGTTCCCATACCTGTTATTACAACTCTTTTCATTGTTCAATTTTTGTTTGTGTTTTGAATAGATTGGATGTTCCTTTGGCAAGCATTCTGCTTTTGTCACTGTTCCAAATTTCGCATTGTACATTTAAAAACTGCTTGCCTTTTTTTATGATACGTGTGCTGGCGATTATTTTTTCGTCTGCTTTTGTCGAAGAGAAATAATCTACCACAAGATTGATTGTGGTGTAGAAATCGGGTTCGTTTAGTGAAAATACGGTGGCACCGATGATATCGTCGATAATTGCTGCGGTCACACCACCGTGTAAATTTCCAGCAGGATTCAGCCATTCGGCTCTTACAGTATATTCAAATTCCAACGCTCCCTGTTCTGCCCTTAAAACAATCGGTTTCAGCCAGCGCATAAAAGGGGAGGGCGATGCTGTAAATTCATTTCCTATAAAGGATTTTATTTTATCTAATGCAGTCATTTTTTCTATGATTTAAATTCTATTTATATACCGATTGGTATATTTTTGATTAAAAAAAATTAAATTAATATTTCGTTTGCTATAATCTTCTCAACTCTGTCTAAAACTAGATATAGGCTGTCTGGTTTGTCTGTAATCTTTGAAAGCAGAATTCCACCTTCAATCATCATGATAAATAAGCGCGAATATTCCATTGTGTTAATAGTTGGTTTGAATGTATTTTGTTCGATACCTTCTTCCAGAATTTTCGCAACATTATTTACCCAGTTTTCAACTGTTTTTTTTACGCGCTCTTTCATTAAGGGCATCACATCGTCGGCATCTGTTGCGGCATTCATAACAGGGCAGCCTCCGTTTTCAAAAAGCTCTTTCCAGTTTTTTCGGTAAAAGTCAATAAGAGCCGTTAATTTAGACTTGGCATCACTGTGACCCGAGATCCAGTTTTCTTTTTTTTTCCATAATTCACCTGCGTTATGCTTAAACACAGCAAGTGCTACTTCTTCTTTATTTTCAAAATTTCCGTAAATACTTCCTTTTGTAAGTCCGGTTGCATTCGTTATATCTGACAATGATGTACCTGCAAATCCTTTCTTGTTAAAGATAGTAGCTGTTTTTTCTATAATTAACTGACGCGTTAGGTCTGCTTTTGACATTTTATTGAATTAAATTAGTATCAAATATAGTTAAATATACCATACGGTATATTTTATTTATGATATTTTTTCGATTACAAAATATTACATGCTCTGTTAAATAATAAAAGCTCCTTATGGAGCTTCTATTATTTCTTTGATTCTTCTAAAGATACCTTACGGAATTCTTTTAAAAGTTTCTCTAGGTTTAATGTCGATTTACGGGCTCTTGTTCCTGCTGCTTTGTTTGCTTTTTCTGATTGTAATTGTGCGTCTTCGTTGAAAGCTGCCATTTCAGCATTGATTTTTCCGATTAGTTCTTGCATGATATATTGTTTAAATTTTAATAATGATGCAAAAATAACATTTTTCTGTTTTTACTGTAGATTTTGTTTCACACCTGTGAAAGTATATTTTTCCATGCTACTTTTTACTTCTTATTATAGATACAAATTTTAGAAGGACATATTAGCTCTGTATTCATTTTTTTTGTAAATTAAATTTCTTTAAAATTTTCTAAAAATGTCTTTATCATATACTTTTTAGAACTTCGTCTATTCCTCTATTAGGAGAAGCAATAGGAGAAAATCTTAAGAAGATTGTGGATAAATTTCCAGACAATGAAGCGCTAATCTGTGTTCATCAGAATTCCAGGGCTACTTATAAAGAGTTTTATGATCAAACTACACAGGTAGCGAAAGCACTTATTAATATAAATGTTAAAGCCGTTGATCGGGTTGGAATATGGTCTGCCAATCGCTACGAATGAACGCTTCTACAATATGCGACTGCAAGAATCGGGGGTTGCTTTGGTAAATGTCAATCCGGAATACAGGACGAGTGAATTGATTTTTGTAATTAATCAGTCTGAAATATCATATATCTTTTCTTCACTTACTTTCAAATCAAGTAATTATAAAAGATGATTGTTGACGCTAAAGAATTTTGTACTACTTTGAAAACGGAAGTTTTTTTTGAAGATGATTGGAATGATTTTTTGAAAGGAGATCAAAATATATCTGATGAGATATTACAGAATTATGAAGAAGCTGTTCAATTTGTTCATCCAGTGAATATTCAGTATACTTCGGATACCACAGGTTTTCCAAAAGGCGTAACACTTTCTCATCACAATATTTTAAACAATGGTTATTTTATCGGTATCAGACTAAAGTACTCTGAAAAAGACAGGGTTTGTATACCAGTACCTTTTTACCACTGTTTTGCAATGGTCATCGGAAACCTTGCGTGTACTGCACATGGGGCTTGTATGGTTATTCCTAATGACAGTTTTGATCCGGAGATTACATTGCAAGTCGTCTCTAAGGAAAAATGCTTCACTTTACGGAGTTCCTACTATGTTTATAGCAGAACTGCCAACAAGTAATTTAGAGTCTTATGATTTCAAGTCTTAGAACAGGGGTTATGGCAGGATCGGTTTATCCTCCTGAAATCATGAAGAAGGTTCAAGGTATAACGAATATCAAAGAAATAAGTTATTTGTTATGGAATGACTGAAACCTCTCCTGTCTCAACACAAACATTAATAGGAACATCATTAGAAAAAAAGGTATCAACTGTAGGAACGGTTCAGGATCATTTGGAACTTAAAATTGTGGACAATGAAGGTAAAATTGTTAAGAGAGGTATCTCGGGAGAACTGTGTATAAGGGGGTATTCTGTGATGTTAAAATACTGGAATGATCCAGAAAACACTAAAAAAGTTTTGGACGATAGTCGTTGGATGCGTACAGGTGATTTGGCAATTTTTTTTTGACTTCAAAATTGCCACGATTTTGCCACAGAATTATAAGCATTTTTGAAAATTTTAATGGTTTATACACCTATAAAAAAAACCTGCAAATCTATCAGATCGCAGGTTTTATAGGCCTTTAAGCAAAATTATAAAGTGATATGCTTAATAACTGGCGGAGAAAGAGGGATTCGAACCCCCGGACCTGTTACAGTCAACAGTTTTCAAGACTGCCGCATTCGACCACTCTGCCATTTCTCCTTAACGTTGTTTCCTTCGTTAATTGTGGTGCAAATATAATATGTTTTTATTAATCTGCAAATAGTGAGATGAAAAAAATTAAAAATTAATATGATCTACAATTTCCAAACCGTAACCAACCATACCAACGCGTTTGCTGTGTTCGGAATTACTCATTAATTTGATTTTTGAAATGTTGATGTCGTGTAATATTTGGGCACCAATTCCGAAATCTTTCTTATCAAGCTGAATTTTTGGAGCTTTCACAATAGCATCAGTTTCTGCCTGTAATTCTTTTAATTCGCCTAAACGTTTTAATAAATCAAGGGTGTTGTATTCTTGGTTGATAAACAAAATCGCACCTTTTCCTTCACGGTCAATCGCTTGGAACATCAAATCTAGCTTTTCGTCTTGATTATTGGTAAGATTTCCTAAAATATCGTTATTAACTTGTGATGAGTTAATTCGGGTTAAAACCGCATCGCCATTGTTCCAAACTCCTTTTGTCAGGGCAATATGAACCTGTTTGTTGGTAACTTGCAAATACGCACGTAAGCGATAGGTTCCGTATTTTGTCTGTAAGTCGAAATCTTCTTTTTTCTGAATCAAACTATCGTGTTTCATTCTGTAGGCTACTAAATCTTCAATCGAAATCAGTTTCATATCGAATTTTTTAGCAACATCTACCAATTGCGGCAAACGAGCCATTGATCCATCTTCATTTAAAATTTCGACTAAAATTCCAGCTGGTTTAAAACCTGCCAATCGAGCTAAATCAACCGCTGCTTCGGTATGTCCGGTTCTTCTTAAAACACCACCTTCTTTAGCGATTAATGGAAATATATGTCCGGGTCTGCCTAAATCTTCTGGTTTTGTATCGTCTTTTACTAAAAATTCAATGGTTTTTGATCGATCGTGTGCCGATATTCCCGTAGTACATCCGTGTCCGATTAAATCAACCGAAACCGTAAAAGCAGTCTGGTGCAAAACCGTATTGTTGATTACCATTGGGTGTAAATCTAATTCTTTACAGCGTTTTTGCGTTAACGGAGCACAAATTAAACCGCGACCGTGCGTTGCCATAAAGTTGATCATTTCTGGCGTTACTTTTTCTGCTGCAGCTATAAAATCGCCCTCGTTTTCACGATCTTCGTCATCTACTACAATAATTATTTTCCCTTGACGAATATCTTCGATAGCTTCTTCTATGGTGTTTAATTTTATATCAGACATTTTATGTGTTGTTTTGTTGTTTCTTTTTAAATTTTGTTTTCAGATAATTTGTAACAGGATACAACAAGTTGTCTATACTGTTAATTCCCCTGTCTTTTGTGGCTTTATAAGTTAATGTAATTGCCATTGGCAACAATATCAGCGTAGATAACCAGGCACCTAAAAAAGGTGTAATACCGTTTTCTTGTGCCAGTTTTTTACCAAATGTGTTTATAAAGTGGTACGAAATAAATATTAAAACGGCAAAAACCATTGGTAAGCCTAAACCACCTTTTCTAATGATCGCACCTAACGGAGCACCAATAAAGAACATTAAAAGACACGAAAAAGCAATGACGAATTTTTCGTAAAAGGCAATCCAGTGGCGGTTAATGTGCTTTGTCTTTTCGGTTAATGCACTTTTATTATTGGTAATGTTGAATCGGATATTTTCTGCTACTGCTGATGCATTCGCGTACAAACTTATTTTTTGAGATCGTTTTTTAATAGACAGTAACGAATCTAAACTAATGGTCTTGTAAACAATATCGCTGTCTTTTTCTGCATTCGATAAAAACAAACGATTGTTACTGTTATCGGCATCAACCTGCGTTTTTATTTCGTTTTTAAAATTCACGTTTAACGAATCAATCGTATAGTTTAATTGCGAAATATTCATCATAGTTGCCGTATTTGATATTTCCTGCATTTCATCATCAGATTTATCAAATTCAGATACATCGATACTCATGATGTAATGTTCAAATTCCGATTTTATAAAAGGTTTCGTATCAGAACTGCGTCGCGATGTTACATCTTCATAGTAATTTCCATCAAATAAATGTAGTTTCAAAATCGGACTGTTTTCGTTGGTTTCGATCTTTCCGGTTTTCGCTTTAATCACGGTTTTATTCAAACTGCTTTGCTGATTGATAACGTGTATGGTTACGTTGCGAAGTTTCTCGTCTTTCTCGCCGTATTTTTCATCAACCTTAATATTCATTGCGCCTAAATCGTTAAACTGACCCGCAGCAATTGCCATTGCTGGTTTGGTATGAATAATGTCACGGCGCATGTTTACAAACTTAAATTCTGATTTTGGTGCTACATTGTTCACAAACCAAAACGAAACGCCCGATAAAATCAATATGAAAACAATTAATGAACGCATGGCTCTTTGCAATGAAATTCCAGACGATTTCATGGCTGCGAATTCGTAATTTTCAGAGAAATCGCCAAAAGTCATGATCGATGCCAGTAGTACCGACAAAGGCAGCACCATTGGAATCATTTTTGGTGAATAGAAAAATAAAAATTTAATTATTGTAATAAAATCAAGGTCTTTACCAGCTAATTCGCCAATAAAGACCCAAACTCCTTGTAATACAAAAATGAAAAACAAGATTGCAAATACCGAAAAAAACGTTTTTACAAAACTTATTAATATATATCGATCAAGTATTTTCACGCGTTACTTTAATCTAAATTGTTGATGTAATAATTTGGATATTTAGATTTTGTAAAGGTAAAAAGGTTTTTTGACAAAGTTTGATTTGTTTTAAAAGATTTTATGGTAATAATTGATTTACTACCGCCTTTGTAAACATCGGTTCTATTGTAAATATTTTTAGTTTTTGTATCGATACCCAAATAAACCTCTTTTACATCTTTGCTGTTGGTAGGCGTAAGTTTGATAAACTGAATAGATTTACCGTTTATGGTTTGTTTTTTATCCCACGCATACGTGTAACCTTTTTTGTAGAACGATAACAGACTTGCAATGCTAACTGCTTGTGAATCGGCAGATTTTGCACTGGCAACCGTTACTTCTTCATCGTTCGGATTAATGATGTACATTTTAGATCCGTCAAAAATCTGGGTAATTCCCATAAAATCTACCACGTATTTTTCGCCTTGAATGGTTGCTTTTCCTTTGGTATCTTGTTTTCCGTTGTTAAAACTGAAATCAATTACCATATTGTTGTAGGTTTTTGTTTTTGCAGAAACTTCGTCTAACAATTTTTTTGCAGCAGCGGCATTTTGCGCGTAGCTTGATACACTTATAAATACAATTGAGATTATTGCAGCTAATTTTTTCATTACATTCTGTTTTTTTCGTTGTTTAAAAATTCGTCTAAAGAAACCAAATCGGTAATGTTTACAGATCGTGCCTTGCTTCCTTCAAAAGGACCGACAATTCCGGCTGCTTCCAACTGATCTATCAATCTGCCGGCACGGTTATAACCTAATTTTAGTTTTCTTTGTAACAAAGATGCCGATCCTTGCTGGGCTGTAACAATAATTTCTGCAGCTTCACGGAACATAACATCGCGGTCTGCAATGTCAATATCAAGACTTGTGCCACTTTCTTCACCAACATATTCCGGTAAGAGATAAGCATCACCATAACCTTTTTGAGAGCCGATAAATTCTGTGATTTTTTCAACTTCGGGCGTATCAACAAAACCACATTGTACACGAACGGTATCGTTTCCTTGCGTAAAAAGCATATCTCCGCGACCAATCAATTGATCTGCTCCCGGACCATCTAAAATAGTTCTTGAATCGATTTTCGAACTCACTCGGAAAGCAATTCTCGCAGGGAAATTGGCTTTAATGATACCTGTAATTACGTTTACCGACGGGCGTTGCGTTGCAATAATTAAGTGGATACCAATTGCACGAGCCAATTGAGCCAAACGGGCAATAGGTGTTTCAACTTCTTTACCAGCTGTCATAATTAAATCGGCGAACTCATCAACAACCAAAATAATGTAAGGTAAAAAGCGGTGACCTTGTTCTGGATTTAATTTTCGTTGTTTGAATTTTTCGTTGTATTCTTTAATGTTTCGAACCATAGCATCTTTCAACAAAGAATAACGGTTGTCCATTTCAATACATAATGAATTTAAAGTATTGATAACCTTTGTGTTATCGGTTATAATTGCATCTTCGGTATCTGGTAATTTCGCTAGAAAGTGACGCTCAATTTTATTAAACAACGTTAATTCTACCTTTTTAGGATCTACCAAAACAAATTTTACTTCGGCTGGATGTTTCTTGTAAAGTAATGAGGTTAAAACGGCATTTAAACCAACCGATTTTCCTTGTCCCGTAGCACCTGCCATTAATAAATGGGGCATTTTAGCTAAATCAAATACAAAGGTTTCGTTTGAAATAGTTTTTCCGATTGCAATTGGAAGTTCCATTTCGGCATTTTGAAATTTAGGCGATAAAATCAGCGATTTCATTGAAACGGTCGATGGTTTAGTGTTTGGAACTTCAATACCTATGGTTCCTTTCCCTGGAATTGGTGCAATAATACGGATTCCCAAAGCTGATAAAGACAATGCGATATCATCTTCTAAACTCTTGATTTTTGAAATACGGATTCCGGCATCGGGTACAATTTCATAAAGCGTTACCGTTGGACCAACGGTTGCTTTAATCTGTGCAATTCCGATTTTATAGTTGTTCAGCGTTTCTAAAATACGGTTTTTGTTTTCTTCTAATTCCGCCTGGTTTATAGTAATTCCGCCAGTAGTGTGTTCAAAAAGTAATTCACTTGTTGGAAACTGGTATTTTGACAATTCTAATGTTGGATCAAACAAACCGAAATTCTCTACTATTTTTTTAGATAAATCATCATCGGCAAGCGGTTCTTCTTCTTCAATAGTTTCAATAATGAACTCTTCGTGATGATCAGCGTTTGCTGAAGTATCTGTAATAGAAAAATCGTGAACAGATTCTGGTTTTCTCTCTGTTTTCTTTAGATCGAACGATACTTCATTATCGATTTTAGCAATGGGGATTTCTTCTTTAATAGGAGTAGGAGGAACGATGATTTTGGCATCTTCTCTTACAGGCTGATTGATATTTATTGGCTGAACCGGTTGTGTATTTATTATTTCTTCGGCTTTTTCGATATTATCCTTGATTTTTGCATGCGTGTTAGAAACCACATTTGTAAATGCTTTCGGAGTCATTTTTATTCTGAAAATCAGATAGAAAATAATCAGGAAAAGAACCACAAGCATCGCACCGATCTGTCCGATATAATCTTGCAAGTAATCGTTCATTTCAAAACCGACAGTTCCACCTAAAAACGGATATTTCGATCCAAAATGACCCAATGCAATTGATAATACAATAATGGCAAATAAATCCCAAAAAATCATGCGGCGTAATTTGGCTGCGTTAAAACGGATTCCAAACCATAAAGCAACTTCGCCAAATATTTTTATAAAAAGGAACGATGCAATACCAAATCCTTCGAAAATAAATTTATGCGCCAACCAGGCACCCAATTTTCCAACCCAGTTTTCGGGTTCTATTTCGCGGTTGTTTAATTCGGCAACCACACTTTGGTCGTAATTACCCGAAGTAAAGTACGAAATGAAACTGCACAGTAAAATTACAGAAAACATTAAAAATAAAGTTCCAAAAATAAAGCTTATGCGCGCTCCGTTTGTAGCGGTTTGCTTTGGTTTAGGCGGCATTTGCTTATTGTTAACCTGTTTTGTATTTTGTTTTTTAGCAGTCATTTTCTAAATTAATTTTGGTAAATAAATAATCGCGCCTATAACAACTGCCGTTAATGCGGCAAATGTTACAGCACCCGCTGCAATATCTTTAATAAAACCTATTTTTTTGTCGAAATTTGGTTGAATGTAATCGCAAATTGCTTCAATGGCAGTATTTAAACTTTCGGCAGTTAAAACCAACCCAATTGCGAGTATTTGAAACATCCATTCTACAGCGTTGATTTTTAAATAAAAACCAAGAATACACATTAACGCACTAATGGTTAACTGAACCATAATGCTGTGTTCGGTGGTTATTAATAAGTAAAATCCTTTAACGGCGTAGGTTACACTCTTAATTCTGCCCGAAATAAAGGATGTTTGTTGGTGTTTCATTCAAAAGCAATTTCGGCAAAATTACTGAATTATTTATCATTGTAGAAATAAAAAAACCACGAGTTGTTGCTCGTGGTTTATATTCGTGTTTAAGATTTTTATTTATCTATAGATCCCAATACGCGCTGCATAAAAGTATTTAAAGCTTCTTTTTTAGGCGTTCCCGCCTTAATAAGCTTATCTACTTCAACGGCACCGTACATGTTCGAAATTAATTCGGCAATTACATCTAATTCTTCATCTTTTAAAGACGGAACTTCACATAAAGCCTCTAAAACTTCAATGGTTTCATTGATATAGTCTTGATCATTTTCCTGAATAAATTCAGTTAAATGTTTAATTACAGGTAGTTTCATAATTAAGCTAATTTGTTAACCAATTCTGCCAAAACATCGGCTTTGTTAGTCTGTGTTTCATCAACCAAAGCACCATCGTTAAAAATAGCGAATGTTGGTAAATTTGAAACGTTAGCTAATTTTCTTGATTCAGGAAATTTCTCTGCATCAACAATTACAAAAGTTACATCTTCTTTTTCGGTAGCCATTTTCTTGAATTTTGGTTTCATAATGCGACAGTTTCCGCACCATGAAGCCGAAAATTGTACAGCTACTTTAGGGTTGTTTGCAACCAGTTCCTGTAAATTATCTTGTTCTAATTCTAATAACATAAATTTTTTTGTTTAAGGTTTAAACTTTGAACAAATTAAAGTTTTGCTAAATATTCTGCAGTAGAAAGGCGGTTTGCGTTCATAGCTTCTTTACCTTCTTCCCAGTTTGCAGGACAAACTTCTCCGTGAGTTTGTACGTGTGCGTAAGCATCAATTAAACGGATGAATTCGTTTACGTTACGTCCTAATGGCATGTCGTTAACTGCTTCGTGGAAAATTTTTCCAGTTTCGTCAATTAAATAAGTAGCACGGTAAGTTACGTTCGATCCTTCGATTTGAACTGAATCTAATTCTTCGTTATAAACTTCAGAAGTAACATCTAAAATTCCTAAAACGCTTGATAAGTTTCTTGTAGTATCAGCTAATAAAGGGTAGGTTACACCTTCAATTCCACCATTATCTTTTGCAGTATTCAACCAAGCAAAGTGAACTTCGTTTGTATCACAAGATGCACCAATTACAACTGTGTTTCTTTTTTCGAATTCTGGTAAAGCTGCCTGAAAAGCGTGTAATTCTGTAGGGCAAACAAAAGTAAAATCTTTTGGATACCAGAATAATAATACTTTTTTGTTGTTCTTCGTTGCTTCTTCTAAAACGTTGATTCTTAAATCGTCACCCATTTCAGAGATTGCGTCAACTGTAATGTTTGGGAATTGTTTTCCTACTAAAGCCATAATTTTTATCTTTTTAAGTTACTGATTATTTGTTGTTTCTCAATTTTGTAGTACAAAGATACCTTCAATTTTTAAATGAACTATAAATTTTTTATCGTTAAAATTTATCAAACAATAAATTTTGGTTATAGTAAATGAATTTCAAATAGCTTGTAATCTTTCTGTAAAATTAGTTAGATTTACCAAAATAAAAAATAACAATTATCATACTTTTTACAGTAAATGAATATATTCCGTAAAAAAAATGTGACCGATATTTTAGCCGAATTGCAGGCGAATGAAGGTAAAAAAGACAGCTTGGGCAAATTCTTAACACAGAAAGATTTAATATTTTTCGGAATTGCCGCTATTGTCGGTGCCGGCGTGTTTAGTACCATTGGACAGGCAAGTTTTGATGGCGGTCCGGCAGTGATTTTTCTATTTATGTTTACTGCTTTGGCTTGTGGATTCGCAGCAATGGCGTATGCCGAATTTGCGTCGATGGTTCCTGTTTCGGGTAGTGCTTATACCTATAGTTATGTGGCTTTTGGGGAAGTTATTGCGTGGATTATTGGTTGGTCACTGATTATGGAATATGCCGTTGGAAACATTACATTGGCAATTTCGTGGAGCGATTATTTTACCGGATTGTTAAGCAATATGGGGATTCATTTACCGCAATGGATTCAGATGGATTACCTGTCCGCACACAAAGGTTTTGATGATGCTGTTGCATTGATGACCAGCGGAAAATCGTTTGAAAACCTGCCGAAGAATTTACAATTGGCACATACCGCTTGGACAACTGCCCCTCAAATTGGCAGTTTTCATTTTGTGGCAGATATTCCTGCATTGGCAATTATTGTGCTGATTACATGGTTGGTTTATCGCGGTATGAAAGAATCACGTAACGCAAGCAACATCATGGTTTACGTGAAGTTAGCGGTGATTGCGTTGGTTTTAATTGTGGGGATTTTTTATGTTGATACCGATAATTTCGATCCTTTTGCACCAAACGGTTTATCTGGAGTTTTAAAAGGAGTGTCGGCAGTTTTCTTTGCCTATATTGGTTTTGATGCCATTTCTACAACTGCAGAAGAATGTAAAAATCCGCAGCGAGATTTGCCTCGAAGCATGATTTGGTCTATCGTTATCTGTACTATTTTATACATTGCCATTGCATTGGTTTTAACGGGTATGGTTAATTACAAGCAGTTAAATGTGGGTGATCCGTTGGCGTATGTTTTTGATCAGGTTAATTTGAAATGGTTTGCCGGAATCGTGGCTGTAAGTGCCGTAGTTGCTATGGCGAGTGTGCTTTTGGTTTTTCAGATGGGACAACCGAGAATCTGGATGAGTATGAGCCGTGACGGATTATTGCCACCGAAGTTTTCTAAAATACATCCAAAATATAAAACACCATCGTTTGCAACCATTTTAACCGGATTTGTTGTGGCAATTCCTGCTTTGTTTATGAATTTAACAATGGTAACCGATTTATGCAGTATAGGAACGTTGTTTGCCTTTTCGTTGGTTTGTGCCGGTGTTTTGGTTTTGCAGGATAAGGATATTCCTCGTGGAAAATTCCGTATTCCTTATTTAAACGGAAAGTATATTTTACCTGTCGGGTTTATTTTAGGATTGATTTCGATTTTTATCTGGAATAAGAACGGAGCAGAAGCATTTGTTTATAATACACCTCAAGTTTACGAACCTACCGATTTTGTTACGCAACTTTCTAAAGACGATGCAATAAAAATGTCTTCTTATGTAGAAACTGCTTATCAATTAAAACCAATTGATTTTAATAATGATTTGGAAGCGATGCTTTCATCTGTAAAAGAAAAATCGGCAGATCAATATGTGGTTTTGATTGAAAAAGCTCCGGTAGATCAACAATTAAAATTCGAAACAGGTTTTCATTTGTTCAAACATAAAATACCTATGTGGTTATTTTTAGTAGCGATGGTTTTCTTGTGTATCTGGAGTTTTAGAAAAAATCTTTCCTTGATACCAATGTTAGGATTAATTTGCTGTATTTATATGATGGCAGAATTAACCATTTGGAACTGGCTATATTTCAGCGTATGGCTACTTATAGGTTTACTGATCTACTTTAGCTATTCGCGATTTAACAGTAAGTTGAATTCTAAATAATAAAAAACCTTATTTTGTCATTCCGTAGCAATCTTTAAGTATATATAAAAATAAAGCACTCAATTTAGAGTGCTTTATTTTTATTTTGATAAACTTATCTATTTCGATCTTCTTCGTTTTAATTCTTTATCCAGTAAATCCAATTCGCGGTTTGTTTGTCCGGCTACCGATGTGTTTTCATTTGCACGACGTATTAAATAAGGAACAACATCATAAACAGGTCCAAAAGGTAAATATTTAGCAACGTTGTAATTGTGGTTTGATAGGTTGTAGCTAATATTATCGCTCATTCCGTACAATTGCCCGAACCAAATGCGTTTGTCTGTATGCGGAATATTGTTTTTGGTCATTAATTCCATTAACATATAACTGCTGTCTTCGTTGTGTGTACCAGCAAACAATGCAATTTTATTGTCCAAATTTTCTACCATGTAGGTAACCGTTTTGTTAAAAGTAGCATCGGTTTGAGCCTTCGTAGCGCAAATGGGCGAGGGGTAACCTTTTTCTTCGGCACGTGCACGCTCTTTTTCCATATAAGCACCACGAACCACTTTAAATCCAACATGAAAACCTTCTCGTAAACCAATGGCATGTGTGTTTTTAACAAAATCAAAACGATCCCAACGGTAAGTTTGTGCCGTGTTAAAAACAATACACTTTTCTTTGTTGTACTTACGCATCATATCCAAAACCAAATCATCGGCAGCATCCTGCATCCAGCTTTCTTCGGCATCAATCAATAATAAAACATCCTTTTCGTAAGCCGTTCTGCAAATAATGTCAAAACGCTCTACAATTCGGTTCCATTCCTGTTGTTCAGCATCGGTAAAAGGTAAGTTTTCTCCCTTTTTTTCAAATAAGAAAAATCTACCAACACCTGTAGGTTTAAAAACAGCAAACGGAATTGCCGTGCGTTCTTTCGCAAATTCAATGGTTTTCAAGGTCATTTGCAACGCATGATCAAACTGTTCCTGAGTTTCTTTTCCTTCAACAGAATAATCTAAAACCGACGAAACACCTTTTGTGTACATTTTATCAACCACTTTTAAGCAGTCTTCTTCTGTTACACCACCGCAAAAATGATCAAATACGGTAGATTTTATCAGTCCTTTTACAGGTAGGTTTGTTGATATGGCAAAACTTGTTAAAGAGGTACCTATTTTAACTAATGCATTACTGCTTATTAACTTAAACAAGTAGTATGCTTTATTTAGTTCGGTGTTGTTTTTTAATGCAAAAGCAACCTCGGTATTATCAAATATCTTCTCCATTAGGTTTAAAGTTGTGCTGCAAAGATACAATAGTTATAAAAATTGCTTTATTTTTACATCAAATTTTTTTTAAGCATGCAAATACAGGCAGCAGATTACATTATTGGTTTTGGAGTTGACTATTATTCGGCTCTTTCACAGTTGATTAACGATAAAAAATACAGTAAAATTGTGTTGTTGGTCGATGAAAATACAGCACAACATTGTTTAAATTATGTGTTGCAATGGCTGGCTGTTGATGTTACTTTTGAAATTATTGAAATTGAACAGGGCGAAGAAAACAAAACCATTGAAACCTCTACTGCTGTTTGGGAAAGCTTGGTTGAGTTGAATATTGACAGAAAAGCACTCCTTATTAATGTAGGTGGCGGAATGGTTTGCGATTTAGGCGGATTTGTTGCATCAACCTATAAAAGAGGAATCGATTTTATGAACATACCAACAAGTTTGCTGGCAATGGTTGATGCTTCGGTGGGAACAAAAACCGGTGTTAATTTAGGCGGATTAAAAAATATGATAGGCAGTTTTTCGCAACCGCAAATGGTTTTGATCGATACTGCTTTTCTGGAAACATTACCCGGAAATCAGATGCGTTCTGGTTTGGCAGAAATGTTTAAACACGGTTTAATTGCCGATGCATCATACTGGAATCAACTTAAAAATTTAGGCGAATTAACAACCGAAGATTTATTGTTGCTGATTTATCATTCGGTTTCCATTAAAAATGAAATTGTTTTGCAGGATCCATTTGAAGAAAATGTTCGAAAATTATTAAATTTCGGACATACATTAGGTCATGTAATCGAAACATATAGTCATTCGGGAAAAGGCATTCAGCCTTTGTTACACGGCGAAGCAATTGCAATAGGAATGATTTTAGAAGCATTTATTTCGTACAAAAAAGACTTGTTAACAAAAAATTCATATTTAGAAATAAAAGAAACTTTAAATTTGATGTTTGAAAATATTGTTTTTACCGAAAATGATATTGAAATTTGTACCCATTTACTAATACACGATAAAAAGAATGTAAACGGTATTGTGCAGTTTACGTTGTTAAACGGTATTGGTAAAGGTGTTTTTAATGAAGTTGTTGAAAGTGAGTTGATTACCGAAGCTTTTAACGATTATTTGTACAATTAATTTACTATTAACGTTACTAAATTTTGTAAGTGAACAAAAATTATAACCTTCCAATAATAAATGTTTTAAATCCGTTGGTTCAGAAAATCAGTCGGGTTATAAAACAATTGGGTTTATCTGTTACTTTAAATAAACCTTTAAAGGCTGTAATTGTAAGTAAAATCTACAATCAAAAATTATCGATTGCTTTTGCCAATCTACGGGTTTGAAAATCGTATTTATATCAAATACACTTAACTAATTAGTAATTTTTTAAAGCAGATTTTTTATGAATACAAAATATTTCGACTTAATAAACCAAACATTTTACTTTCCACAAGAAGAGTTTTCATTAAATAAAGACAATTTAATGTTCCATAATATCGATTTAATGAAATTGGTAGAGCAATATGGAACACCATTGAAGTTTACCTATCTTCCACAAATTTCAAACAATATAAACAAGGCAAAAGGCTGGTTTAGAAAAGCAATGGAAAAGCATAAGTACGAAGGTAATTATTACTATTGCTACTGTACTAAAAGTTCGCACTTTGAATATGTTATGAACGAAGCTTTTAAGAACGATATCCATGTGGAAACATCGTCGGCTTTTGATATTAATATTGTAGAGAATTTACTGGCGAACGGTAAAATAAATAAAAAGACAATTGTAATCTGCAATGGTTTTAAACGCGATCAATATGTAGAAAATATTGCACGTTTAATTAACGGCGGACATAAAAATACCATTCCGATTATTGATAATTATGAAGAATTGGATTTACTTCAAGAGCGTATTAAAGGAAAATTTCAAATCGGAATCCGTATTGCATCAGAAGAAGAACCAAAATTCGAATTTTATACGTCGCGTTTGGGTATCGGTTACAAAAATATTCTGCCTTTTTACAGAAAAACTGTTGCCGAAAATACGAATGTGGAACTTAAAATGTTACATTTCTTTATTAATACCGGTATTCGCGATACGGCGTATTATTGGAACGAATTGGGTAAATGTTTAAAAGTTTACACAAGTCTTAAAAAAGAATGCCCAACATTAACCGGTTTAAATATTGGTGGTGGTTTCCCAATTAAAAATTCGTTGAATTTTGATTACGATTACGCGTATATGGTTGATGAAATTGTCAATCAGATTAAAATGGCATGTGAGGAAGCAGATGTAGATTTACCTAATATTTTTACCGAATTTGGATCGTTTACAGTAGGAGAATCGGGTGGAGCGATCTATAAAGTATTGTATCAGAAACAACAGAACGATCGTGAAAAATGGAATATGATCGATTCTTCTTTCATTACAACGTTGCCAGATACTTGGGCAATTAACAAACGATTCATTATGTTGGCAGTAAACCGTTGGAACGAATCTTACGAACGCGTTCTTTTAGGTGGAATGACTTGTGATTCTGATGATTATTACAATTCAGAACAAAACTGGAATGCGATCTATCTGCCTAAATTCAATAAAGAAAAACCGTTATATATAGGTTTCTTCAACACGGGTGCATATCAGGAAACAATTGGCGGACAAGGCGGTATTCATCATTGTTTAATTCCGCAGCCAAAACATATTTTAATAGATCGTGACGAAAACGGAATTCTGGCAACCGAAATTTTCTCGGAACAGCAAACTGCAGACGATGTTTTAAAAATATTAGGATATTCAAATAATAAACAAACAAAATAATAAAGAAAAATAATAGAATTATGAAAGGACCAATTTCGCAATTTATCGAACATAATTACCGTCATTTCAATGCAGCAGCTTTAGTTGATGCCGCAAAAGGTTACGAACAACATTTATTAGAAGGCGGTAAAATGCTTATTTCGTTAGGTGGCGCAATGTCAACTGCAGAATTAGGTGTTTCGTTGGCAGAAATGATCCGTCAGGATAAAGTACATATTATTTCTTGTACAGGTGCCAATTTAGAAGAAGATGTAATGAACTTGGTGGCACATTCGCACTACAAAAGAATTCCGAACTGGAGAGATTTAAC
>Ga0308157_10001398_pt1 | contig 50450 bp, 55 predicted proteins | sample PhyBR1_FD_201035 | JGI IMG/M metagenome (GOLD analysis project Ga0308157, IMG submission 201035) | Phyllosphere microbial communities from UC Gill Tract Community Farm, Albany, California, United States - DLSLB.R1 | ecosystem: Host-associated > Plants > Phyllosphere > Unclassified | place: USA...
CCCCAGGTCTTCATCATCCAAGCCGATTCGCAAGCATGAGCCCTCGACTCGCAGTTGACGATATCAACGGGATGTTTGGGAGAGTGTAGGGGAGTCGCAGCTTTGGCCGTGGGTGACCACGGCAGGCTGCTTTATTGATGACAAGCGGGGATAGGGCGCATTGCTCATGCTACCCCAGCGCACAGTACAGGCCGTTCAATGGTTGGTATAGGTCACCCAGGCCAGTGGTGGACGATCCTCATAGGCAAAGACCACGATTCGTGACAGCTTGATAGCCATGTCATCGGGGCTGCCTGTTACCGAATGGGCCCTCGATCCGACGTGCCAAATGTCGTGTTGGTTCGAGGCGGAGCATGTGGTGCTTTAAGAATGCTCAGGCCCAGGTTGAGGTGCAGGCTCATCTTTGCCCGGATAGCTCTTCCCGCGCCGGAAGTAATTGTCCTTTTCGGCAATCCTGAAGCCGACATCCATTTTGGGCCTGAAGCCTGGGTTCAGAATCTTTTGCTCGGTGAACGCTTTGGGTTTGCTGAGCTGATCCAAGACTGCGTGTGTCTGGTCACTTTCAGGGCTTTGTACGAGCTCCAATGCGAACTCTTGCAGCTCTTTGAACCCCTCTGGCGTATCAGGGTGGAAGCGACGCCCAACATTGGCTGCAGCCTTGACCAGTCTTTGCAGGAAGCCAGGATCATGTTCGGTCATGGTGACACCTCAACTCAAAGCCGATCATCGTGCAGATCGGCACCTCTATTTTTACCCTAGCATGGGAGATTTTCTGGGTACAACCAACATGCTGCGTTATGGCGCGAGCGGTTACAGCCGATGGTGGCCTTACGCTCGGAACGGGTCATTGCAGCGCGCCAGGAATCTCGCGTTAGTTTTGTTCAGCAAGAAATATTCCTGTGGTACTTTCCTTCTAAAAAATGTAACCCTGCCGTTACTTTCTTTAAGGTGGCTGAGTCGGCATTCCCCGTAGAATTTTTTAAGGTGCTTACCGCCTTCCGTAGCTGCCCTGAGAAGCATTTCTCCGCTGGCCCCAATGTCATATGCAGCCTGCACTACGCAGTCGAGCAGCATTTTTGCGACCCCTTCAATGCGAACGCCATCCAGAAATCGCTCGTAGGTTTCCTTCGGAGCATTCGATAGATACCAAGTGAAGGCTCTATCAGCGCGAGAGGGCGCGTTGCAGCGGAATTTTGGGACGAGCGTCAACATCCCCACGGGAAAGTAGTCGTAGGGTGTAACATCAGGTGTGTCGGGCACCACTACCACGCAAAGTTTGAGCGTCCCTCTGTGCTGTTGCCCTGTAAACGCTAGATCATGAAGGTACGCGTAGTTGAGGATCTTGTACCAGTCCCAGCCAATATCAGCTCGAATCCTGCCGTTGGGATTCTCGATTGAGGTGCAATAGTTTTCGTTGATAGCAGGCTGTGCTTGATACATCCATACGTCAACCAGATACGGGGTGAGTGGCACTACCTTGATCGTGACAAACTCATGCGAGCTTTTGACGGGAAGGCGCTTTACGGGATTTTGAATCAGGGGCATCGAAGGGCTCGCCACGGATTATCATGGAATTCGCCATGGGATCGTGGGGCGCCAAGCCCTCTAAGTCAAGGCTTTGTGCCTGCTTCTCTTCAGCGCGTCATGCGTGGCGTTGCCCTGATCCGCGTCGAGCTCGGCCAGCTACGCCCGGCTGCCCTCGGTCACTTGGCGCTCCGCCCCTTCCAAGGCCGCTACCAGTTCATCGAGCGCATCCCGAAGGCGACGATCTTCCCGTGGGTCACAGCTCGACGGCACAAAAGATTGGCAATGCCTAAGCAAGGAATCCAGGTCATTACGGTTTAGGTCAAAGGTTACAAGCACGGTCTGCCCCTAGGCTGCATTAAGAGTTGTCAGGGCTCCAAATGGTGCTGAAGCCCCTCTATGAACGCCATCAAGAACTCCTGATCTCTATAAGCGAAGCCTGCCGGTAGCAGGGTCGAAATCGGCCTATCGCCTTCGTCCAGGACTCTATGGTGGCAAGCCAGCCGGCGCGTCACCTGGCCCTTGGCTTATCAGATCTTCAACATTGAATCCAGCCTCTGAGAAACTCTGACGCTGCGGGCTGGATTCAAACCCCACACTCACCGAGTATGTTCTTAATGTAGGGCTTTACAGCGGCATTGGAGCGAAGTGGCTTTGCGGGAGCGCTGCCGCTGACAGCCGTAACTGGATGACTTGACGCTGAAGTAACCTTTTAATCCAGAGGCTCTCGCAAGCTCAACAGTCAAGCAAACTGCGCCGTGTGGTCTCTTTGCCTGGGGCTACACCAGTGAGGATATGGGGAGTAAATGTTCTCCCTACCGGGGCAATCTCGGTCATGGCTGACCTATTCAGCCGTGGGCGACGCTGCCTTCATCGGAGGATGGTTCTTGCATGTGATCAAGTCAGTACGTTCACAGAGCGGTACAGGGTAGTCTCGGGGGGTGGCATCGAAATACGCTCATCAATCCTCAAGGGAGTGCCACAGCCTGCCTACCGTGGATTTGGGAATGCCAAGTCTTGTGCTGACCGACTTCTGGGTTTCTCCAGTTGCCTTGGCCTGGCGGATAGCCTCAAGCCTGTCAGGATCAATTGGACGACCCGGTTTCACCCTGGTGACCTTGCCCTGATCGAAGTGCTTTGTGAGGCTCTCCCTTGAGCCGAGCGCGTCAAGCTTCTCTAGCTCTGTCCGCAGGTGCTCGAGCATCTGTTCATCGGTAAGTCCGTTCGAGAGCGCAGACGCCAGCACTACCAGTGCGGCGGGATCGATTTCGAGTCTCCCCGCTATAGCCTCAAGCTTGTCGATCGTGATGCTTGACCGTGCATTTTCAATATTGTGCAAATGGCGGGCTTCCACTGTGCCGGACATCTGTTCTTGCGTGAACGCTTTGGCGTGCCTGATCCCGCGTACCAGGGCTGCCAGCGCCGGCATCAACGCCATCGTTCTTACCTCGCAAATGCGAGGATGAAGCCACGTTGATCAGTCCCATACTATGCAATATAGTGCCTTTATCGGGATGTCGCATTGATATCGCGACACAATCAGAGCAGGCCCATACATCCATTGCCCGCTGCAGGTGTGGGTGGGCTTGCTGTAACCACTGGGGTGGTCTCACCGCAGTGAATCGCAGTCCGCACGGACAGATCAGCTCGCAGCCGCGCGTGTGCGAGCACGAAAGGAGAGGAAATATGTCGGACGCGAGTGTCATGAAAGGCGTGCTTGAGGTTGTTGGCCCTCACAACAATCTTCCGGAGGGCAGTGAATACACCTACCTGCGTTTCAAGGAGTCGTCTGGCGCCGTGCGCATGATAAAAAAGGTTGGGGTAGGGCACTACATCGCGTCTTATCTCAAGCCGGGCCTTGAGGGTGAGTTCCATTTTGTGAAGCTGGGCCGGTTGGGATTCATTTTGTACGCTATCAAAACAGCGGCTGGCGAGAAGCTGTATGAGGCAGACGGATTTAGCAGCTGGATCAGGAAGATGCGAATCAGTGGCGGCGTACTGGCCTTGCTGTTCATTCCACTCAGCTTGGTAGGTCTGCTGTTCGGGGGATATCTGGGTATCGTCGTACCGATCGTTTTTGTTTACTTGATGTGGAAACTGATCATCGGATTTCCCAAGGTGCTCAAAGACAGTTACCTAAGGGGTCAGCTCGCTGCCAGTGGATTCATTATCTAGCCCCTGGTTGGCTCACCTGATCAGCGAGGCGCAGGGTACCTGACCGTTCTTCGATGAGATGACCATCACGCGATTTTCACATCCAGCGGGGTATGGTCATTGGGCTCCTAGCAGATTTCCCTGGCCCGCATTCCCCATCGCGGGCCTCTTTTTGTCTAGAGGTTGGGAGCCCTTGTTCCTCAGCATGGGGCTTACTGGCTAGCCGTTAGCAGTATTCGGGTGTGAGCCTGCATGCTGGGATGCCTTTGTCGACTCAGGGATTGGAAGGTCGTCCGGATCCGAAAAGGGGATTACTCAGCTGTCCTCATCCGTTCGCCGCCAAAGATCGTGAACGGTTGAAGTGCTCATCCCCAGCCTTTTCGCCGTTTGAGTTTGTGTCAGGCCCTCGGCTTTGCACGCCAGCACTTTCTTGAGTTTGGCTTCATCAAACCGCTTGCCGGCTGGCCGCTTCGTCAGCTCGCCTTCAACAATCTGCGCTTGCAACATGTCAGTAATGCCCAGTCGCTCGAGCTCGATCAGCTCCTGATGAGCTCGTTCAAGAATTGCGGACGGCGACTCGTGGGCTTCCACACTCTGGGTGAGTGCGGTGAGCGCTGTCGGGCTGATGCCCAGTGCGTTGCTGAGGGCGTGAAGCTTGTCGAGGGTCGGAGTAGCTTTGCCCTTCTCCAGCGTGCTGAGATGATCTGCGCTCAGCGCATCCGCTAACTCCTCTTGCTTTAATCCCTTTACCGCTCGAATCGATCGTAAAACGGCGGCCAGTGCCAGCTTAAGACTCATGGCTTATCAACGCCCAAAGCCAAGCATGTAGCCATGTTGAGTATTCCGGTTCTACATTGTATAGTCTGGCTATTCGGAAATTCGGGGCTGCGTGGTGATCCATGTGCGGGCCGGAGGGTAAGGATGCGGAGGCGCTATTGGCACGACCTCGGATGTCGATCAATTTAGCGTTAAAGCGAAGAAGGGTCGCGGTTTGCTTGGAAGGTGCGGGCTAGGGATCGGTGCTGCAAAGTCCCGCCCCAAATAACCAAGGCTTCAATAGTGCTCAAAATCGATGAGTCGAGCTGAAGGGGCGGGACGGAACGGGACGATGAAGCTACGAATTTTTTCTGACTTGCACCTCGAGTTTGCCCTCTTCATTCCTCCGCCTTGCGACGCAGAGCTGGTCATCTTGGCCGGCGATATCGCCAGAACAAGAGGCGTGCAGTGGGCCGACGAAACATTCGAATCCCCAGTCCTCTATGTAGCCGGGAATCATGAGTTCTATGGCGGTCATGCGGAAAACACGCTCATTCATATGAAAGCGATCAAGACCGCGCACGTTCATGTGCTTGAGAATGAGGTCTTCGTGCTGAACAACACGCGATTCCTGGGAACGACAGGGTGGACTGACTTCTCAAGCACCGGTGACGTGGATGCGGCGAAGCGCATTGCGCTTGAGTGCATGAATGACTTCAGGGTCATTCGTACAGGCGAAACCAACCGTTGTTTGCGCCCAGAGGATGTCATCCAACGTAACAGTGCGGCGCGGGACTGGCTTGAGCAGGAGCTGAGAAAGCCGTTTCCTGGAAAGACAGTGGTTATCACCCATCACTGTCCTGTGAATGAGGTCGCGGGGGAAAAGCTTGATAGTCATCTGACCGCTGCATACACCAATGAGTGGGGAGATCTTGTTGAGATGGCTGATCTTTGGGTATTTGGTCATACGCATCGTCGAATCGATACCGTGGTGGGGAGGTGTCGATTCGTCTCAAACCCTCGTGGCTATTCCGGGGAGGACTGCGGCTTCGCCCCGTCGTTGGTGGTCGAAGTCTGATGCATGACGAGGGTGAAGATACGCGTGCTCTGAAGTATGCGTCCTACATGATCAAAACATTTGGTACTTCACTGGAGGCCTGCCTCTTCTACCGGTTACCCACGGTCATCCAGAGAGCCAAAGAGGCGATACCCTCGGGAGACATTGTTGGCTTCCTTGCTTGCGCGCTTGAGCGGCCACCGCGGATGACCGGTCTCATCTTTTGTGATCACAGGCATACCTATCCAGAAGGCCTTCCAATGCATACACCGCCAATCGTGAATCGCTTCTACCGGAAGGGGTACCTGGTGGTGGAGGCCGAAACAGGTGGTCTGTTTGTCGTCGCGCACTGGTACTACGAAAATGGCGAGCTTGGGTCTTTTTACTCGGTGCAGTGATGGTTGAGGTTCTGGAGGCTACATGTGGGTGCCTTGGCAACAATCTCGCTGGAGTGACCCTGAGCAAGAGGTGACGGCTTCAATCAAGGCACTCAGAACTTTGGAGGTTCACGGGGGACGGGTATCGATAAGTCCATCGGAGGTGATTGACCAGCCCGGTTACCTCGAAGCGCGACGGCGAGCGGCGGCGCTCGTGACGCGTCCTGGAGAGATAATCAAATCTCTACGGTTTGACACCTGGACTGATGTCGATTCCGTCGGCATGGACGCGTACATGGATTGCGTGCGGTGCACCCTTATCCAGTTGCGAGCCCGAGGAATACCTCTTGGACAAGCATTGCAGCGTATTGCGGGCGAACTCGGATTATAAAGGTGTGAACAATCATTCGAACCGTAAGATTTTGAGGCCAGCTTTACGCTGTGCTGTAACGTCAAATCAGTGGGGCAAACACGTGGACGAACATCTGATCTCAGACATTTTATATGGCCCGGCGCAAAGCTTGTGTGGGTCAGGGCTCAGTGATAAAGATCTTGCCCGCGTTGCTGCAGAAGAGTACGCAGAGCAGGATGTGTGCGTTGTTCGGCACTGGCTCCTGCTTGATGTCCTGCTGCCTGAGGGTGATCAATCTCAGCTAGACAGGGAAGGGCTGCAATCAACAGTTCTATATGCCCACAGCGTCGTGCATGACTGCCGTAAAAACACGGCGGTTGGAAAGGACATCATCACGGGTTACGAGTCTGAGTCGAGCGGTTGGCTCTTCCGGGCTGACGAGACGACCTACATCCTCGCCGGCCCTGGAGGGAGAAAATACGTCAGCCAGCCAGCAGTTACTGCGCTACGCGCACATGCGAGCAGAGGCAGTTCTTGATGGATGCTCTGCACAGAGATCGGTTGCTCGGCGACGGCACAGCCGGTTTAGATCAGTTGATCTGAGCCTGAAGGATAAGCTCAGCGATCGCCCAACGGGATTTGCGACGCATCGGATTGTGCACAGTGCCAGATCTGTTGCGTCGAACGAATCGGCGAACGTTAGTACTCAGTGAGAGGGCGTGTGATTAGTCCAAATGACGTCGTATTATTTTTAGATTTCGACGGAGTACTTCATGCGGATGCTGCTTTTCGAACCAAGCGAGGGATTGAGTTGAGGGCACCTGGAGCCCTCATGATGCATGCGGGTATCCTTCAGGGCATCTTGGAGGACTTTCCGTGCGTCAAAATTTCTCTGTCGACATCATGGGTTCGTATGCTTGGGTATCAAAGGGCACGTGCTGCGTTGCCTGCTGGGTTGCAGGAGCGGACAGTATCAGCCACTTGGCATTCACGAATGCGTGTCACCGCTCGTGAGGGTTACGACCTCTTCAGTCGCTATGAGCAAATATGTGGGGCTGTCGTGCGCGCAGGTATCACACGCTGGATCGCGCTTGATGACGATCCAGAGTTTAGCTGGCCGGCTAATGATGCAAGGCTAGTGAGATGTGATCCCCATCTTGGCTTAGGGAGTGAGTCCACACAAAACGAGCTACGGATCAAGCTCAGCCTGCTCGAACATCGTTAATGAGGTGTTGATGAGGGTAGGCCGGCACTCATAACCTCGCTGGCTATCATTGAGCAAATGCTGCAGCGGGCATGGCGATGTACTCCATCCCCAACCAGGCGACCACGCGCATTCGGGAGGCTGGGAGCTATCTGGTACTACAGCTCATCTGCGAGGTGGGCGAGTCGCTCAATGCTGTTATGAAGTTCGGTAAGCGCCTAGGTGATGCGCATGTGTCCTTGAGGAGTTTGTGGGCTGAGATCAGTACAGCCCCTAGCGTGCGGCTCGCTCTTCACTCTGATCACTTCGACGTTTCGGGCGATCGGCTACCTGATACACGTGACCTTGTGGGGCATCCCTGTGAGGTCATTATGCGTTGCGTACGCGCTTTTCCGTACGCTTTCATAATCTGCTGGATTTGGGTACGACGTGCTAGAACTACCGTGTCCATGACCTTCTCGTCCTCGGCCTAGACTCAATGTAGCAACGCTCTGTCAGCAGCTAGCAACCAACCTGGTATCGGCAATTCCTAGTATATTGATGGCTCATTGCCCTATGGCTAGGCAGTCAATATGAATGATTCGGGAATTCATTTCGGTGCGAGAGATTGATCGGGACGTTTGGCTCATTGCGGCTGACGACCCAGCCTCTTTGCAGTGTACTTTGAGTGCTTCGCTTGATCGCTATGCCCGTGTGCCCGGCCTGGACGACCTGGTGCGGATTACGCCTGGCTGTATCGGAGAGCGTGCATATGCGGCGCCGCGTGATGTCCTCCTCACGAAATCGAGGACACATGTCTGGTACTGCGATCATGGCTGGCATTTGGAGCTGCGCATGAAGTTTTAGACGTACCTCTTAAGAGAGCTGCAACGGCAGTTGGTAGCGAGCGGTAAGGGACAGAAGGCCTCACTGAAGATCTGTTAGCGCATGACTTAGGCGTATGAGATCCAGCCTTCCATGTCATTCCAGAGCATCAGCACATCATCGGGACGCGCGATCAGTTACCAAGCATTTTGGTAACCTAGCGTTAAGCTGCCGACGACAGGCTTCAACCCCCTCTTCAAGCGCAGACCTGTGCGCTTGCTCTGCTGTATTGTCACGCGCGCGACCGTGTAACCGATTTCCGGCGCGCGTATGTCAGTTCACAATGAGCCCAATCAAGTACTGACTGACTTTTGAAGTCGCCGGAGTCTCTACTGCCTATGATTGCAGTCGGTCTGAATAAGCTCTCAAACTCCGTGCTTGCTTGTGGAGCGGGTTTGTGTGGGTAGATCCTGTTGGAGCAGATGAGAGAGTCCTTCAACGCTTGGCTATTCGATCCCTTGCTGGCGATTAGCTGCGTTGCAGTTTGAGTTCTCGCTCCTTGATATTGGCAATAGGGCTTAGAGTCGAAGCATCCAAACCATCAAGGGGTATTTTGGTGGCGAGTCGGGCAGGGAAATCCGGGTTAGCCAACGCTGCTTTACCAATCGAAACCATATCGGCACCCTGATCTAGAACGACTTGTGCATGCTCGACGTCCTGAATGCCGCCGTTCGCAATCAGAGATGGTCGTGGAGCAAAGCGTCGGGCGAGAGCGACCAGACTTGAGCACTCCTCAGCAAAAGCGGGCTTCCATGCTTCAAACTCGGTCACATGGATAAAATCAACACCTGCGTCTTGAAGGGAGCCGAAGATGGTTTCGGCATCCGCCACACCTCCCGACCATTTGTGTCCGAAGTTGTTAACCTTGCCCTGGGATATCCTGACCCCCACCGGGACAGATCCCACTGCATCTCGAACCGCTTTGATGACCTCGAGTGTCAGACCAATTCGTCGCTGGGTGCTGCCCGCCCAGTGGTCAGTCCGTTGGTTCGAGTAGTCTGTCAGAAACTGATCTAGAAGATAGCCGTTCGCTCCGTGGATCTCGATGCCGTCGAAACCTGCGATTGAGACCGAGCGTTCTGCAGCCTTGGCGAAGCCTGCAATGGCATCGGCGATGTCTTCATCGCTCATTGCCTTGGGAACTGCGTATTGCCCTTGGCCGTAATAGAAACTCATCTGATCCCCTCTGGGCTGAACAGAGGAGGGGGCTGCAGTCTGATGGGTGAACCGGTTACCTTGACTCAGGGCACCGGCATGCATGATTTGAGCGAATGCCAGGGTTTGATGACTATGAATACGATCAGTGACTGTGCGCCACGCGCGGGCTTGGTCGTGATCAATCATTCCGGGCTGGAAACGATACCCTTGAGAGTAATACTCGTCGGTGTAAATGCCTTCAGTGATGACTAGTCCGAACCCGCCCTCGGCAAATCGCTCGTAGTACTTAGACATAGCACTGGTAGCGCTGCCTGTTTCAGTAGCACTGACACGTGTCATCGGAGCAACCGCTAAGCGGTTACGCAACGACAGTCCAAACATATCAAATGAAGTTAAGATCTTTGCAGGAGATTCGGTCATGGCGTTAGCTCTCGATTTTGCATAGGGCTTGATTAACCAGATTGTAGAAAGCACCGAGGTCACTGACCAAGCTGTGTTACGGTGAAGCCGCCTTAACAGAAAAGGATGTAATGGTGCTCATTGCTGATCTGAGAATTTTTCTCGCCGTAGCTTCCGGCAGCAGCCTCTCGGCTGCGGCGCGCAAGATGGACGTCGGGCCCATGCAGGTCTCGCGGCGGCTTGCAGCACTGGAAGATGAGTTGAAGGTGCGGCTCTTCCATCGCACCACACGATCAGTATCACTGACCGCGGAGGGCGAGACCTTTTTACCTTACGCTCAGACCATGGTTGAAGCGGATGAAGGGGCGAAGGCAGACCTGTGTCCTTCCTCGGGCAAGGCTACAGGGGTGCTACGGATGACTGTACCCAGCGTATTGGGGCAAACCATAGTTTTACCGCTACTCCGCTCCCTGCTTGATCAGCACCCAAACCTGCAATTTGATCTAGAAGTATCCGACACGGTCGTTGACATTGTCGGGGGCGGATTTGATCTAGCCCTGCGAGTCGCACCGCTCGCTGACTCTGAGCTTATTGCGCGCAAGCTGTCATCCAACCCAAGAGTCCTTTGTGCTTCACCCACATATCTGAGCCAATACGGCACACCATCCTGCCTGGCCGACCTTGATGATCATGACTGCATTATTCTGCAGGCCGTTTCGCGATGGCCTTTTTTGATTGATGGAGAGGTACATCGTCGCCGGATGAGCGGGCGTGTCAGTGCTAGTAGCGTCGAAGCCGTAAGAGTTGCTGCAGTCCAAGGGTTGGGTGTCGCAATGCTGACCTATTGCGACGTCTTCATGCAGCTGAAAGACGGTTCCCTAGTAGAAATTGAACTCAGCGACGCAGGCATGGAGCAGCTCTCTGTATGGGCGGTTACTCCGACAAGGCGTTTCGTGCCTATGCGCGTAAGGATTTTCCTAGAAGCGCTGGAGGCCGAGCTGAAGCTCTATTGCTAAGGGGCTCATAGCCCGATCGTGGCTCGCTTCGTGCCCCTCGACACTCATGGGTCACCTTCCGCAAATTGTCATAGCATGGGTGATGAACCCGCTGGTCAATTTCTTTCAGATACTTCTTGCCTGGCACAATACCTTTAAGCTTGCGACAGCTTTGAGGGCGGTCTGTATCCCCTGTCCGCACTAGCGTTAGCCGTTGTGGTGATTGCCGGCATGCGTATTTTTGATTCGGGGCCGTATCGAAAAAAGATCCTAAAGGCGTGATTGTGCTCCAGGGCAATCACGCCTATGCCCTGGAGTGCAAACGATTTGAGTATGAAAGCTCTCAACTCTAGAGAAGGCGTCAGCTGGTCATGCGTAGCTCGCTATAGACGACCGGTCTATTCATGTGTACGATTGTTGGCTTCACGCGTGCCTGTGCAGTGGTTGAATCCCTTCTCTGATCTTTAAAAACCTTCCAGCACGATTTTCCCTTTTGCTTTTCCGCTTTCAATAAAAGCATGTGCTTTACGCAAGTTTTCAGCATTGATCACGCCGAAAGTGCTGCTGAGGGTGGTGTTGATTTTGTTAGCATCGACAAGGGTTGCTATATGAGTGAGCAAATTGTGTTGTTCAATCATGTCCGTAGTCTGATGCATTGAACGGGTAAACATGAGCTCCCAGTGCAGGGACAAGCTTTTCCCTTTCAGCTTTGAAACAGCTAGCGATTCTGGATCGTCGATCAGACCGAATTTGCCTTGTGGGACTAGGCATTCAACTATCTCGTCCAAATGAAGGTCGGAGTTGTTAAGGCCAGCGACGTAGTCTACCTGAGAGATCCCAGCTGCAATCAACTGCTGGGACATGGACTTGTTATGATCAATCACAATGTCAGCACCCAGTGACTTAACCCATTCCTGAGTCTCGGGGCGCGAGGCGGTAGCGATGATTGTAAGATTAGTCATAGTCCGCGCAAGCTGAATCAATATCGATCCGACCCCACCCGCTGCACCTACCACCAGAATACTTTTAGGCGCTGCAGTATGGGACTTGGGAACCTCCAAACGGTCAAACAACAGTTCCCAAGCTGTGATGGATGTCAGCGGCAACGCTGCAGCTTGCGCGAAGCTCAGACTGCTCGGCATCCGGCCAACAATTCGCTCATCAACGGCGTGTAACTCCGAGTTGGCACCAGGTCTGGTTAGGTCGCCGGCGTAGAAAACCTTATCTCCAGGGCTAAACAAGGTTACTTCGGGGCCTACTGCTTTTACGACTCCCGCGACGTCCCAGCCGATGATTGTGGGGCTACCGACCCCGGGGTAGAGCCCTGAGCGAACTTTCACATCGATCGGATTTACAGAGATCGCATGAACCTCCACCAGCAGGTCACGAGCTGCCAGAAGGGGGGGAGCAATATCAAGATCGACCAGTGACTCAGGATCGTGGATAGGAAGATTTTTAGAGAAACCGATGGCTTTCATGAGGCAAACCTTGAAGAAATTGAATTCATATTATCAAGGCGCTTCATGATTTTCGGTATCAATGGTTTATTCACACTCTTTCAATCTGAGGTTGAAAATGTTTCGTACTGAGGATCTGTCTCTTTTCGTAAAGGCTGCCGAATTAGAATCGCTATCCAGCGCTGCTCGCAGCCTAAATACGTCGCCGGCAGTTGCTAGTTCAGCCATAAAGCGCCTTGAGGAGCGTTTGGGGGTACGGTTGTTTGTACGATCCACCCGTAGTATCTGTCTCACTACCGAAGGGAGTGATTTTTATTCTCATGCTCGTAGTGCCTTGCAAACGCTGGAGGATGGTTATTACAAGTTGCAAAAGGATAGCGATATTATTCAAGGCATCTTAAGAGTTTCAGCTCCTTCAGATCTAGGGCGAAATATCTTAAGTTCTTGGTTGGCGGATTTTCAGAATTTGTATCCAAGATTGAGGGTCTGTCTCCAGTTGGGAGATGGAGTCGCGGATTTATATAGGCAGCCTGTCGATATTGCTATTCGTTACGGGGAATTGCCAGATTCCAGTTTAGTTGCGCTTCCATTGGTTCGTAATAATCGCCGAGTGTTGTGTGCTGCGCCGTCTTATATCGCTCGAAAAGGCGTGCCCGAATGTCCTGAAGATCTGTTTCAGCATGAATGCATTCTCTATGAACGCTCCGAAAAGCTTCACGATAAGTGGACATTTATGAAAGCCGAAGAAATTTCCACTGTACAGGTTTTCGGCAGACTTTTTAGCAATGATGCGGACGTTGTTAGGCGTTGGGCTATTGAGGGGCGTGGCTTGGTGTACAAGTCATGGTTAGATGTAGCGCTGGAGGTTCAGCAAGGGCAGTTACAGATTGTGATGCCTGGTTTTGTCGGGGAAACTGCACCTTTGAGTATGGTTCTTTCCCATAGGCTGCAGTTAAACAAAAAATTTAGGGTGTTCTATGAGTATTTAAAAGGGCGTTGTTCTAACTTGCCTTCTATGAGCTTTCGATAGTTGGAGAGATTAGTGGGCTACTTAAAGTTGCGTCGCCATAATTGGTTGGCTGCTGAATTAACGCCTCTCGCGAAATATGATTTGCTGAAGAGGCTGAATCATAAATTTAATTTGCGTGTAGTCATGATAATTTTTGTTTTGTATGTCATGGGCCTTGCTCTATCATTTTGTTTTTACAATAGGTGATACGGAAAATGATCCAAGAGTACATGCAGCGGTTAAGAGCTGAGTCAATCATGGAGGTGGGGGGAGGTCAGTTAGTCGATTTTATTCCTGAGCTAGCTGCCATCAATCCGAATCAGCTTGGAATAGCTTTGATGAATTCATCAGGCCAGATCTGGAGTGCTGGAGAGGCAGAGGTTGGATTTTCAATTCAGAGTATTTCTAAGGCGATTGCCTATATTTATGCGCTGAAATATAGCTGTGAGAATATTACAAGGCGGGTACGTAGAGAAGCAGCTGGTCACGCTTTCAATTCGCTTATAAGGTTGGAGGAGGAGCGTGGTATACCTCGCAATCCGTTTGTAAATGGCGGTGCGCTCGTGGTTAGTGATATTTTATGCGCTATAGCGGATGACCCAGAGACAGATTTGATTTCATTTGTCAGATCGTTGGCCGGGAATGCGTCTATTCAGTCGGATAGGCGGGTGTCTGATTGTGAGTATAGATGGGGAGCAAGAAATACGTCTATTGGTTATTTGCTAAAGTCTTTCAATAATCTTAATTATGATGTGGAGAAAGTGCTGAGGCTTTATCTCCACAATTGTGCGATAAATATGAGCTGTTTGGATTTGGCTCGATTCTTCGCATTCTTGGTTAATGATGGGCGATGCCCCGTCAGTCAGGAGCAGGTGATTAGCCCTGAGCAGGTTCGCATAGTCACTGGATTGTTCTCGACGTGCGGCTTGTATGAGGAGTCAGGCGCCTTCATGTGTGAGGTGGGAGTGCCTACTAAAAGCGGTGTGGGTGGTGGGATTGTCGGCGTCCTACCCCAGGGATACAGCTTTTGCGTTTGGAGCCCAGCCCTTAATGAGCATGGCAATTCGGTTGCGGGGCTGCACTTTATTAGACGTTTGGTGAAAGGGCTGGCGTCTTTTGAGAATAAAGATTCGCTGACTTAACTCTGCAATCTTAACTACTATTAAAACACAATGCAGGCGTTGCCTGCATTGTGAGCACTCATAGCGTTGCTAAACGCTCTGAGGTTTTGAGGCTCGAACGTCGACACCTTCCCAGCGCGCGATCACCAAGGGTGCAATCGCGTTCCCAAGAACGTTCAGCGTAGTGGTACCACTCTCGATCACCCTGAAAATCCCTGCGACCAGAGCGACGGCCTCGAGTGGAAGGCCAGCTGACGCCAGGGTTGCAGACAGAATGATAATGGCGAAGCCGGGTACACCCGCCGCACCCTTAGAAGTCAGTACCATGGTCACAACCAACAGGATCTGCTGGGTTATGGACAGATCAATGCCGTAGAGTTGAGCGATGAAGATTGTCGCAACACCGAGGAAAATAGAGGCACCATCAAGGTTGAAGGCGTATCCAACCGGTACTACGAAGCTCACGATTCGCCGCGGGACGCCATACCGCTCCAACTTTTCCATAAGCTGCGGCATCACTGCTGCTGACGCTGCGCTTGAGCATGCCAGGATGAGTTCGTCTTTGAAGTAGCGAATCAACTTGAACAGATTTTCGCCCAACAGGTAGCAGATACCACCCAGTATGACAAAAGCAAACAATGCCAAGGCCAGGTAGACAACACCAATTAGCTTAAGGAGTGGCAACAGCGAAGCGAAACCAAATGTCGCAACAGTAGAGCCAATCATACCGAATACGCCGATTGGTGCATATGCCATGACATAGCTTACCAGCTTGAACATGGCATCAGCGGTTCCCTGTAGCGTTGCAACCACTGGTGCGCTCTTCTCCCGGGGTATAGAGTTCAAAGCCATACCGAACAATACAGCAAAGAAAAGGATGGAGAGCAGCTTTCCTTCAGACAGCGACAAGAAAAGATTATCCGGAACAATGTTCTGCAGGATAATCAATGCGCCTTTTGACGGCTCGGCTTTCATCACTGTATCGGCGTGGCTCATGCCGGCAATGTTCGTGCCTGCGCCCGGCTCCAAGATATTTCCAAGCACTAACCCTACGATGATTGCCAAGGTTGTGATTGCAAAGAAATAGCCAAGAGATTTGGCGCCCATTCGACCAAATGACTTGTTGTCCCCGCCGCCCGCGATACCGAGTACCATGCAACAGAAGACGATTGGAACGACAATCATCTTCATCATCTTGATGAAGATATCTCCTAGTGGCTTCAGGATTTCAGCGCTGACCCATTGCTGGTGCTCTGGGTTAGTGTTGAAATACCATCCTACCAGGATGCCGAGAAACAGGCCGGCAACTATTTGCCAGACGAGTGGGATCTTTTTCATGTCTCTAGCCTTTTTTATAGAAGGTGTGCTGCTTTTTGGCAGTAGCTAGATGCGCAAGCGATCCGCCCACGCGAAGTGGGCATGCTTTGATCGCATGCCCTATTTCTTTACTTAGCGAAAATTTGGCTCATGTCTTTGAACGCCTTGAATTCAAGGGCGTTACCGCATGGGTCAAATAGGAACATGGTCGCTTGCTCACCTACTTGGCCTTTGAAGCGGATGTAGGGTTCAATCACGAACTTAGTGCCGAGTGCTGTGAGGCGCTCGGCCAAGGCTTCCCACTCGTCCCACTTAAGAATGACGCCGAAGTGCGGGGCCGGCACGTTGTGCCCATCAACTGGGTTGCTGAGTGCATTTTCTTGGTACGACATCTTAGGGTGTTCATGGATCACCAGTTGATGGCCGTAGAAGTTGAAGTCAACCCACTGCGCAGCAGAACGACCCTCTTCAAGGTTGAATACTTCGCCGTAAAACTTACGAGCGGCTGGAATGTCGTAAACTGGGATTGCAAGGTGGAAAGGGGACAGGCTCATCAGAGACTCCAAAATAGTTATGTGTTGTCTGTACAGTTGGAAGCAGTATCAGCTTTCAACGCTTTCAATATGCGTGAGCAGTAAGCGGCACGCCTCAAGAGGACAATCGACTCCAGCTCGCCGCTAGGGAAGCTTAGTATCGAGCTTTGCTCTCTTTATTTGCTGGAGAAAGGTCAGGCAGCGCTGCACTTTCTTTACTTCTTCCATGATCCAGCCCTCAAGACGCCCCTGTCCAATCGCAGCATCCACTACGTCTTCGAGGTGTGTCTGTCGGATAGATTGGCTAGAGCAATTACTATGGCGCATCCTGCCACTGAAATTGCTCCGAGCCGGTAAACGTTTAACTGTAATTCCAGAATCCAAATTTCCCAACGTTCAACTGAGTCGCGCGCAAGCTTGTTTTATTCGGTGGCATGCTTCTTCAAGACGGTTGGTGGAGGTTGCAAACGAAATGCGGAAATATCCTTCGAGGCCAAAGGCACTACCTGGCACAACCGCGACTTGGGCCTCTTCAAGTAAGTAGCGGGTGACCTCAAGATCGTTCTTGAGTACTCCGCCGGCTGGTGTCTTGCGCCCGTATAGTCCACTGCACGAAGGGAACAGGTAAAAAGCACCCTCCGGTCGACGGCAACTCAGTCCAGGAATGCTATTGAAGGCATCGAGGCAAAGGTTACGCCTTTGTTCGAAGGTGGCATTTCGCGAACTCAGAAAATCAATAGGGCCGTCCAATGCTGCAATTGCCGCAGCTTGAGAAATTGAGCAAGGGTTGCTGGTGCTTTGGGATTGAATTGTCGCCATGGCTGCGATGAGCTCACTCGGGCCGCCCGCATACCCGATCCTCCAACCGGTCATTGAGTACGCCTTGGACACGCCATTCACTGTCAGGATCCGATCTCGAAGGCCTGGCACCTCTCGCGCGATCGTTGTGAATTCCCAGTCGTCATAGCGCAGGTGTTCATACATATCATCTGTCAAGACGAAGACCTGTGGGTGATTCAAAAGCTCTACACCAATGAGCTTGAGCTCTTGCGCTGAGTATCCGGCACCAGTCGGATTGCTGGGAGAGTTTAGGATCAGCCATTTGGTTCGTGGCGTGATCGATTCTCGCAATTGCTTAGGGGTAACCTTGAAATCTTGATCTTCGGGGCATTTGACCTCAACCGGCGAACCGCCGGCCATGCGCACCATGTCGGGGTATGACACCCAATAGGGAGCAGGGATGATTACCTCATCACCGACGTTCAGCGTTGCTAGCAGCGCATTGTACAAAACCTGCTTGGCCCCAGTGCCTACGCTGATTTCAGACGACTGGTAGGTAATTCCGTTCTCTCGCTCAAACTTGCGAATGATGGCCGATTTTAGCTCCGGAGTGCCGTCAACATCGGTATAGCGCGTGGCGCCTCGGTCGATCGCTGCTTTAGCTGCCTCGCAGATATGCTTCGGCGTTGGGAAGTCCGGTTCCCCTTGGGAAAGCCCAATGATGTCGACACCCTGGCGTCGCAGTTCAGAGGCCAGCCTGGTGATCGCAAGGGTTGGCGATGGTTTTACCGCGTTCAACAGATTCCCTAGCAGCTGCATTTCCCGGCCTTTAATTTTTGTGGGGGATGGTGCAATTCTAGTGCTGGTCAAACGATAAAAAAATCAATATATTTTTCTTAGAAATACAAAGGAAATCTATCAGTGATTCGTGAACTCAAAACCCTCATAGTTGTAGCGCGGGAGGGGACATTCGCCGCCGCGGGCAGTAAGATCAACCTCACGCAGGCGGCGGTCAGCGCCCAGATGCAGCGCTTGGAAGCGGAGCTTGGTTTCGAGCTGTTTGACCGGAAGGGAAGAAGCGCTCATCTGAATCGTCGAGGCCAGCAGATTCTGCTGCAGGCACAGGAAGTGATTCGTCTCTGTAATAATCTAGGTTCAGCTGCTCCTGGGGCGGCGCCGTCCGTCCAGGTTGACATCGGTGCTATTGCGTCCTTCCAGCGCTCACTTCTGCCTAGTGCTCTTGCTCAATTTCATCGTGCGCGCGCAGAGTGCCGTACCCGAGTAATTCCGGGGCTTTCCTTGGAATTGTTGAGCGCAGTCGACTCTGGTGAAATCGATATGGCGGTGATCATTCGACCGCCTTTCGCACTTCAAAGTGACTTGTGCTGGACAACGCTCGCTAGCGAACCCTATCGACTCATTGTGCCTCGCAATCTGCCTGCCGCAGAGTGGGCTGACATACTTGTCTCTCAGCCGTTCATCCGCTACGACCGATCATCATTTGGGGGGCGTCAGGTTGATCGCTTTCTGCGTCAGCTCCATATCAGCCCTCGGGAGGTATGCGAGCTGGATGAGCTAGAGGCGATCACTGAACTGGTTGGTAAAGGGGTAGGGGTAGCGTTGGTACCCCAGACCCTGACCCGCAAGCGATGGCCCTCATCGGTCAGAGCACTGGATCTCGGAGCCAGTACCTTTCATCGAGATATTGGGCTCGTCCATCATGCGCATGTGGTGCTTAGCGAGCAGGTAAAGCTGCTGGTAGACCTAATCACTGAAATGGCAACGCGCGAAGGGCTAGCTCTTCATGATCGGGATATACCAGAGCTCGGTAAGCCTGGAAAAGAATGATGCCCCCAGGTTCCGTGATGGGCCAAAAGCGACATTTCGTTCGGAGAGGTGACCCTCAATCAGGGCGTGCGGGAATCATTCGTTGCGCTAACGCTGCGATTTTCTTGAGTTGTGCCTGGCTATCACCGTCTCGCGCCTGGATAGCCATACCCTCGAGAACGGTATTGAGGGCAGCAGCTAGGGCGCTGATGTCTGTCGAAGCAGGCAAGTGATCCTGCTCGATTCCCCGTGCTAGCCTGGCCTTGAAGCACTCTCGGCCTTCCATCCGCATAGCCCTGAGAGCATCAATTACCTCGACCGACTCAGGGGAAACGTTGATGGCTGACAACACGACCATGCAGCCGCATGGAGCATCTGGAGCGGAAAGTATGTGGGCTGCCGCTTGAAAGAACTCGTCAACGCCCATGTGCAAGTCGACAGACGTTTCCAGGTCGTCCCAAGCTTTCGCCCAATAGATTTCTTCATAGTAATTGACAGCCTCCAGAAACAGCTTCGCTTTGTTGCCAAAGGCTGCGTACAGGCTTGGAGGCTTGATTCCCATCGCGGAGCAGAGCTCCGCGACGGAGGCGGGCTCGTAGCCTCTTTCCCAAAAAACTTCTAGCGCCCGTTTCAACGCCTCGTCGCGGTCGAAGCCGCGTGGGCGGCCTTTACGCGCAGGGGCTCGGACTGCGTTGTCATGTGGCATTAGTAATAGGTCTCGAGTCATCCAATAGGGTTGACAGATGCGTAGTGACCACTATAAAACATTTCTGTAGCGATCGCTAATCTGATGGTCTAGCGGTTGAATTTGAGCGTGTCCCGTTAACAAAGCGACATGATGCCTGACTGCGCCCACCAAATCACCCCGTAGGCAGCAGCACCTGAGCCTAGCCCACTGGGTCATGTTGGTACTGTTCAGACAGTCCATCAGTCGGCAACAAAGTACAACAGGCCGGGTGATTACCAGGTTTAGCATTATTGAATGCCTTATGTGCGTAGTTATAAATAAGATAAAAAACTGACTTAAAACAGATCTGTAAGATAATTTATACATTTCAGACGAGCTGTATTATTTAGCTGGATCCCAACATAAAAAGAGGTGTCAGCAGTGCCTGCGATTGAGTTTTCTTCAGTGATTGAAAGCACGGTCGAGCAGGTTTGGCGGCTGTTGAGGGATTTTAAAGGAATAGGCCAATGGCGTGCAGAGATTGTGGGAGGTATATCGGATTTCCGATACTCGACCGGACAGTATGTGCGCGAAGTGATGGTCTCACATGGATCAATTTCCCGAGAGCGAAGGTTAAAAGTTTGTGATCATGAAATGAGTGTTTCCTTCATGTCGGTAGGCTCAACGTTTCAATACGGAACTTACAGGGTATTTGTTCAGGTACATCCGACGACCAGGCGTGCTGCGAGTGTAGTAAGTTGGATTTGTTACTACGCGCCTAGATCCGCGAGTGAAGTGAAGTCAATGGAACATATCCTTCATTCTTACATCATTGATATTCATCATCAATTGAGCAGTTCTTTAACGCACGCAATGTCGCGAAACCAGTCTGCAAATACGTCTTCCAGAAAAGTCTAGCGATCAACCAAATAAAGATACTAAGAGTCACAGATAAATTTCTAACGCTGGCCAGGATGGGAGCGCGTCCAGAGAATTTGACCGCAGCCCGAGCTAGAAGTCTAAGTTAGACAATCTGTCTGAATGACGTTGTTCGGTTTGTGAGGCGGTTTCAGGTAATGGGGGTTGACATAATATGTAGTGATCGATATAGAATGAGTAGAGCATTCTGTATCGATTGATATAAAATTGATGATGGGTGCTGGGTAAGGCAAGTTAAATATTGCGTAGACACCTCAAAAACTGAAGGAAAATACAATGGGAATCGACGTAAAGAAAGTTCCAACTTCAGATTATGCCGAAGTGAAAAAGGTTGTACAAAAATATGTAGATGGTATCCGTGAGGGCGATGTTGAAACCTGCGCTCAAGCGTTCTATCCGGAAGCGATTTATTACGGTATTGATAGTGGCCAGCTAGCGGGAGGTAACGTAAGTACATTTCTAAATTTCATTGAAAATAACGGGCCTGCTCCTAATGTTGTTGCAAATATTGATATCATGGCAATCACTGCAACCATGGCCGTAGTGAGAGTGGATTTAGAGAATGACTCGATAGGCGCTGATTACAACGACTATGTCACATTGATGAAAAGTGATCAGGGGTGGAGAATTATCTCCAAAGCCTATCACCAGTTCCCATTGTAAATCATAGTCAGTATAAGTACTTATTGTTGAGGATTTTTTGTTATGCCTAGCTTGGAATATAGTGCAGTAATTGATGGTGATATTGATCGAGTATGGACGATTATCAAAAAATTTGGCGAGCTTGGTAATTGGCATCCTCTGATCGCTAAAAGTGAAGTAGAAGGTGGGCAGCCAGATGGTCTGGTAGGTGTCGTGCGGCGCGTAGAGCTGTTGACTGGTGAAGTATTACGAGAGCGCTTGGTTACCGTTGATGATATGACTCGAACCCTCACGTACGCTTTCGTTGAAACCCCTCTGCCTGTTAAAAACTACTTCGGTACTATACGTTTAACGGCGGTTTCCGATGAGCGCAAAGTCTTTGCCCAGTGGTTCTCGCGATATGATCTCATCGATTCGTCGCAAGAGGAGCAAATGCGAGCGGTTTTCATGGACGTTTACAAGTTGGGTATTACTAGTCTCGCTAAGCTAGCTAGGCCATAAGCGGGTACGGAGAGTTTATGAGCAGTTTTTTGTATATCGCACGCGTAGTGACGATGCTCGGGGTAGGCCTATTGTTGGGCGGGAATGCGATTGCTGAGTCAGCTAAATCTAGCAAGCCCTCAACCTATGTAGAGGAATACACAGCGATAGCTGAGGTGCTCAGTAAATATAATGAGGGAGGTAGGCAGGCGAAAAGCAGTATCATGAAGCCTGCATTCAATGAAAAAGCTACGATCTTCGGGTTGGAGGAGGGCAGATTAGTAGGTGGGCCTATCCAAAATCTTTATGACGTAATCGATGGCGGCGAGTTCAAAGCATCACCACAGGCTCATGCAGCGATTGTAAGTGTTGATATCGTAGGTGATGCAGCATCGGCTCGCGTAGATACTGATAATATTTCAGGCTACCGCTTTACTGACTTCTTTCAGTTGCTGAAGGTGGGCGGAAAGTGGACGATTATGAGTAAGATTTATTACTCTCATCCCACCCCAGATAAATAAATGTTAGTCGCTTTCCAGAAATAGCTACCCTATCTTGAATAAATTATATTCCATAAATACGACCGGCCTAATCGTTTGCTTGGTGCCGTAAATAACCGTGAACCTGCAAGTGCGGGTGCGCAGTTCGAGAAAGGGAAGCACTGGTTTTTCAAGTTTTCCATCGGTGGCCCAGTTTGCGCGGTCACCGGTGGGTTTGGAGTCATGCTGCCCATGCTCAGGTCGCGCCGCGTCGCCTGTCGTTGAAAGTTCTGTGGAATGATCGATGTTGGTTTATAATGTCTTTGCCACTCACCATCCCTGTTGATCGCGCAGTAAAAATAAGCCGGCATTGGATTCTACGGAATGACGAGATTCTAAATCAGCTCATTTGTTTATGCTGTTTGCTGATAAGCCGCGACGTTAGCAGGGATTACTCAAACGTTTCGTAGGTAAGGCAAACTAATGAATCTACTGCAAAGTCAAAACATAGATCAAATTTTGGCCTTGATGGAGGTATATGAAGCAGGTTCATTCACAGGCGCTGCGAAGTCGATGGGCAGGCACTCGACGATCATTTCCAGGCGAGTGTCTGAGCTTGAGGCCAGGTTAGGAGTTAGACTGGTAGAGAGAACCACAAGGTCACTCCAGTTCACAGAAGCTGGACTCGCTTATGTCGAGCGCATTCGAGGAATACGCAGTGCTTTGGAAGAAGCAGATCGAGAGGCATCTGATAGTGCCACCGAATTGAGAGGGGTGTTGAGAATCGCTGTACCAGGAACATTTGGCAGGTTATGGCTAGCGCCCTTAATTGCTCGGTTTAGTAGTGACCATCCAACTCTTAAGGTGCATGCTCAGTATTCGGAAAGATTTGTCGATGTCATCCAGGAGCGTTTTGATGTTGCGATTAGGATTGGGCAGTTGCAAGACAGCTCGCTTCATGCAAAAAAGATATCCGATAGTCTGCGAATTGTTTGCGCATCACCTGAATACCTTGCGCGTCATGGTCGACCAAACTCACCTGATGAATTGCTCGATCATGCTTGTTTGGGGTTCACCGAGTGGGCCAAGTTTCCTACAGTGACGTTGAATTCGGGTAGCGAAAAACGAGTTTTGACACCGAAATACAAGCTGGAATGCAATGATGGTGAGGCCTTGCTGAAGGCTGCGCTGGATGGGGCAGGGGTGATGATTGGAAGCGAGTGGTTGGTTGGTAGCAGTATAAAGCATGGAAAGCTAGTGCATTTATTATCCCAGTGGACGGTAGATGCGTCGTCAGGAATTTATATCGTCAGACCCTCTATTAATTTCCCTCCTGCTAAAGTGAGAGCCTTCAAAGTATTCATTGAAGACTCTTTTTCGTCGGGTGTGCCATGGCGGTGATTCCTCGGAAGGGGCGCCTCTCGACACCCCCTTTAGTGTCAGCTATTGCTAGGGAAGGCCATAGAGAGGGTGTCAAATCCTGAAATCTCAGGCCAGCGTTGGCTTACAGTCTTCAGGTCAGTATAAAAGCGGGCTGCATCGGGGCCAAACATATGGGCGTCACCGAACTTTGAGCGACGTAGGCCGCCAAAGTTATGATGGCCTACCGGTACAGGCACTGCTACGTTGACGCCCAGCATACCGGCTTTGACTTCTGTAACAAAGCGCTGTGCTGCATTACCACTGCCAGTGTAGATGACGGCACCATTTCCATATTCGTGCGAGTTGGTGACTGCAATGGCCTCATCAAGAGAACCAACGCGTACTATCGCGCGAACTGGGCCAAACACCTTTTTTTTGTACATTTCCATAGAGGTGGTCACATTATCCAGCAGGCTGGCACCGACGTAGAAACCATCGGAGTTCACCCCGTGGCTCCTACCATCAACGAGCAATGACGCGCCGTCCTTGAGTGCGGTTTCAAGGGAGGCTTCAATCACTTGTTTTGCATCGGCGGAGATAACAGCGCCAAAATCGGCGTCGTTATCATCGTAGGCGCCCAAGCGAAGAGATTTGATTTTTGGGACGACTAGCTCAATGAGCCGTTCAGCTGTCTCGCGGCCCACAGGTAGCAACAGTGAGATTGCCATACACCGCTGGCTTGATGATCCGTATGCGGCGCTGACAAACGCTGAGGCAGCGGCTTCCAGGTCAGCGTCTGGCATTACAACCATGTGGTTCTTGCCGCCCGTATAAGCTGCAACGCGTTTGTTGAAAGCAGAGCCCTGATGGTAAATGTACTCTCCCACTCCTGTGGAACCTACGAAGCTGATGGCGGGGATGCCTGGATGCTGTAAGATCGCGTCGACGACTTGCTTGTCGCCGTTGACAATATTCCACACACCATCTGGCAGTCCTGCTTCTTTCCATAGGTCGCTCAAGAAAAACGCAGCTCCAGGCACTTTCTCGGATGGCTTAACGATCACAGCATTGCCGCACGCGATGGCCATGCTAGCCATCATGAGTGGAACCATCACTGGAAAGTTGAAGGGCGCAATACATCCCACAACGCCCACAGGCTGACGGAATGAGTACACATCTATACCGCCACCAACATTCAACGAAAACTCGCCTTTGGACACCTGCGCAGCATTGGTCGCATACTCAAGTGCCTCTAATCCGCGGCTTAGCTCTCCCTTGGCGTCAGCGATGGTTTTGCCATGCTCGAGACCTGTAATTTTCGCAATCTCTTCGGTATGTGCGATCACCAACTCGCGCATTTTGAAGATGACTTGAAGGCGCTTTGCCTGTGAAGTTTGGGCCCAGGCTTTGCCTGCTACCTGCGCGGCCTGCGTCGCTTGATCCACCAGAGTCGCGTCCCCGTAGTCGAGGTCATATAATTTGGCCCCGGTCGACGGATTGAAAACTGGGCCTGTTTTCTGTCGTTTACCTGCTACGGCTTGTCCAGAAATGTAGTGACTAATTTCCATTTATTAGACCTCTTGCTTAAATTGATTGTTGTGTTGCAGGAGACTGATTTGAGAGTTAGTAATGCGCGTGGTAAAGCGTTTGAATGTAGGAGAAGTCCAGGCGTAGCACATTTTGAGTATCAAGACTCTCGATGGCAGGTAGGGAGCTCACTAGGTCGTAGAGGTTCTTGCTGAGAGAGCCTAATGGAGTAAACGCGTTTGTTGACTGAGCGCAACTGAGGGCGAGTGCCAGATCCTTAAGCATCAACTGAAGCTGGAATCCCCCCTGGAAAGCGTTAGAGGAAGGCGCGTCTGCTTGTACGCCTGGCCAAGGGTTCCATCGCTCGGCCAAGAAACTTCCGCCTGAGCTGGTTTGAATAACTTTAGAAAGTAGAGCTGGATCTAAACCATTTTTCACACCGAGAGCCAACGCTTCAGCGGTGCCCGCCATAATTATCGCGGCCAACATGTTGTTGCAGATTTTCGCTGCTTGACCGCAGCCATTTGTACCAACGTGAGTTATCTTGTCACCCATTGGCTGGAGTAGCGGAAGTACTCTAGCAACAGTGTTGTCGCTACCTCCAAGCATGAAGCTAAGCGACCCTTTTGCAGCTGCTCCTGGGCCGCCTGACACCGGCGCATCGACAATCTGAATGCCAGAGGCCGCTGCAGCTCGAGCAACTTTTCGTGTGGTCTCCACTGAAATCGTCGAGCAGTCAATTAACGTAGGTTTTTTCAAGGCGATACTGATAATGCCGCACTCGCCCAGATAAAAATCGGCTACAGCCGCATCATTGGGCAGCATAGTAATAACTGCATCAGCATCATTCACCGCATCAGACGCTGAAGCGGCTATTTTTGCTTGTTTGCCTTCGAAGGCTCTACATGAACTCTGATTGACATCGTAAAGAGTGACGTCAAAGCCATGGTCAATCAGGCGGTGGGCCATTGGAGCGCCCATGGCACCCAGCCCTACGAACGTGATCTTCTTCATCTGGATTCTCTTGTAAATATTGTTTTGTCTTCTCTCATTGCATTCAGTGATGTGCATCAATGTGGTTAAACCATATTCGTGCGAGCAGGCGCTGTCCAACTTGAAGTAAAGCGTGCAGTGGGAGCGGGACGACTTTCTATCGAGTTATCCACTGCTTCCTCAGCTTGGGTCAGAGGATTTCACTGCAAAACCGAATTTCTATAGGGTATATTGCTGATGAGCGTCATTGGTTCATGTGGTGCATTAATGTTCTGCGCTTATAAGGTTGGAATAGAATCCATGGGTAGCTTAAAAGTTTGTTTGCAGGTCGCTATGTTAACTCTCGCGTTTAGATCTGATCTGTTCGTGGGAGCACTTGTCAGCTCCGAACAAAAATAAAAGGTGAGCGCTATGGCTGTAAATATTGAGAGTACAACTCCGGCAACGGTTGTTTCTGTTGAGAAATCAAGTGCAAAAACTGTTTTCGCTGCGGCAATGGGAACCGTATTTGAATGGTATGAGTTCACGCTGCACGGTGCTATGACATATATTATTGCTGCGAAATTTTTCACGGGTCTTCCGCCTGCGGTGGCCTTTATATTTACATTGCTCACTTTTGCTGTTGGATTTATTATGCGACCGCTGGGTGCCGTATTGTTTGGCAGCGTCGGTGACAAGCTGGGTCGGAAAAAGACTTTTGTAATTACTATCGTACTGATGGGCGCGGCCACTACCGGTGTTGGTCTATTACCCACCTATGACATAATAGGCGTCTGGGCGCCGATTTTGCTTATAGTGATGCGGATCGTCCAAGGGCTGGCGATCGGCGGGGAATATGGGGGGGCGGCGACCTATGTCGCAGAGCATTCACCAGTAGGCCAGCGAGGCCTCAATACCTCATGGATCGCGGCAACGGGTGTAGCAGGCCTATTAATGTCCTTTGCTATGGTATTGCTGTGTCGTACATTAACTGGGTCTGAGTTTGACGTGTGGGGATGGAGAATTCCGTACTTATTCTCTGCAGTCCTGCTTGCCTTTTCCTTAGCAGTGCGGTTAGGCATGAGAGAATCTCCTGCATTCGAGAGGATGAAAAGGGAGGATCGGTTGGCCGAGAAGCCGGTTAAGGAACTATTTACTCAAATCAAGAATATAAAGGTGATGCTGGTTGCGCTATTTGGCGTCTGTTGCGCAATGTCTTGCTGTTACTATGTGGCTGTACTGTACCCATCTTTCTTTATGACCCAGGTGCTTAAGGTAGCGCCGCAGCAAGCCGGCTCTGTAATCTCCCTTGTTCTCTTGACTGCGATGCCGGTTTTTCTCATTGCTGGCTGGGCAACCGATCGATTTGGTCGGAAAAAAGTGTTCGTCCTAGGTTTGCTTATGACTGCCGTGGTAATTTTTCCCGTATTCAAATCTTTGACATACTATGCCAATCCAGCTTTAGCTGAGGCCGTCAAGCATAGTCCAGTTACGGTTGTAGTAAGAGAGAACGACTGCTCCTATTTCTTTGGTCTCGGGGGAGGCGGAGAGGAGTTTTCCATCTGTGACACTACGAAGCAGGCGCTATTCACAGCGGGTGTAAGCTACAACGTGAGCTATACGCAAGATGGTGAGCCGCTGATTACGATTGGAAAGCAAGAGATCAAGCCGGTTTCTCTATTTTCAATTTCTGAGCAGAGCGTGCAAAAAACTGAGCTGCTCGAAAAAGCGATCTCGTCCGCACTTGCCATCTCAGGTTATCCGGTGAAAGCGGATTTAGAACGTTTCTCCACATGGGGAGTATATTTTACTTTATTACTCTTGGTGTGTTGTGGAGTTATCACCTATACTCCGGTGAGCGTTATTCTGGTAGAGATGTTCCCAGCAAGAATTCGATATACGGGTATTTCGTTTCCTTATCACTTGGCTAGCGGATGGGTTGGCGGCCTATTTCCAACAGTTGCGTTTGGGATGTCTTCCTACGTAGGAAATATTTATGTCGGGCTTGCATATCCACTTTTCTGGATTATTGTGGGTCTCGTTGTGTCTGTGCTGTTTCTGAAAGAGTCGAGGGACGTCGATATCTACACCTAAATACGTGCAAGAAAATCCCATATGCAATCCTTTGCCCCTTTGGGGCCCTGAGGGTTCTCTTTATTCCTGTTGCTAAAATTTGGTGGACGATATAGAGCGCCCTGGGCGCCGCAACGCAATGAGTTGCGACCAAATTGAGCACAATACGAGCGTTAGAGCTTTCGTCGCATGCATGCTGAATTTCGCTGGCGCGACCAGCGGTTTGGTGGGAGTACTGAACAAAGGGCTTACTTAGGACGATGTTCACGATGTTGTTTGGCGATAAACTGCAAACGGCATTCCGGATGTCGGCGGGTAGGAAGTAATCTACAACACGCCGCATCGTACGCACGTGAGCGCCTTCAGCGGACAGTGCCCTTCAGGAAAGAGAGCGTCTCAATTCTCGCTCACCCGGACTTCCGAAAAATACTGCTCCCAATGCGGGCGCATACGGAGGGTGAGCGATTCCTTTTGAGTACAGCGGCTTACAACCAGATATCGCAATAGACGAAAGTTTCCCGAGAATGAAGTGGATATCCAAGCAGGGATTGGAATTGATAACCGCGTAGTGAAGGATTTTTAATGATACCGGCTTTGAAAACCCCGTTCTGGCACAGCAAGCTCTCGGCGGGCCTGGTTGTGGACGGAACTGAGGGCAAGAGCAGTTAGTGGATATAGGGCGCACTCTATCAGCTGGTGCACACCCTCTCCGCCATCGCTAGCAACCTGGATGAGCCAAAGCAGTGGCATCGGGCATTGACACGCCTACTCGGGCCATCCACTTCAGGGCCGAGTTTGAATGCTGCAACCCGAAATCTTTGGCATCGCACTTCTTTGGATTTCTCCACCTCAGGGCTTGGCCGCTTTTACCAGGTCGAAAGCATTTCTCTCACTGGGCGCGGGCGTGAAAAGGTTGGATTTTTCTTTCCTGGTACGAGCTGTGCTTGCATAGGTAAATGGCTAACTTCGTAATCTAGCGGCCTGTGTCTGCCCGCTAAGCGTTCAAATAGCTGATCATGTACATAGACTGTTGCTCAGCACTGGCTGGCCGACATTCGATCTCGCTTCCATTTGGATGGCACTCAGTTATTAAAATGAATACAAAAAACGTAAAATCTAAACCCGAAAAGCTGCTGAATTAAGTGTGGTATTTTTGGAGTCGCATAGAGTGTCATTAGACACTCATATTTCTTTCTGAAAAAGGCGCGCCAAGCGGCAGCGGCCTTCGGGGGTAGTAGCCTGTTAGGTCACGCTGCTGAAATCGACTTCATATCAATCACGAAACGGTACTTAACGTCGCTCTGTTGCATACGCTTGAATGCCACCTCGATATCTTTCATATCTATCATTTCAATATCAGAGGTAATTCCATGCTCAGCGCAAAAATCGAGCATTTCTTGCGTTTCCTGGATGCCACCGATCAAAGAGCCGGCCAGCTGTCGACGCTGAAAAATGAGGTTGGCTACGTTTGGAGTTGGGTGTGGACTGTCAGGTATGCCAACCATCACCATGGTTCCGTCACGCTTCAGAAGGCTCATGAAAGCATCGAGATTGTGTGGAGCAGCAACCGTATTGAGAATCAAGTCAAAGCTTTTTGCCTGCGCTGCCATTTGCTCTTCTGATCGCGAAACGACTACTTCGTCTGCGCCCAGATCCCGAGCATCCTGAACTTTGGCCGGCGAGGTGGTGAAAGCGACTACGTGCGCGCCCATGGCATGTGCCAGTTTGATAGCCATGTGGCCTAGGCCACCGATGCCCACCACCCCGACTTTTTTGCCCGGCCCTGTACCCCAGTGACGAAGTGGTGACCATGTGGTGACGCCCGCGCAAAGAAGTGGTGCTGCAGCGGCGAGATCCGATTCTGCATGGTTGATCTTAAGCACGAAGTGTTCATCGACGGTGATTCCTTCTGCGTAGCCGCCGTAGGTATTCTCGCCATGGCCGTCCAGCCAGCCATTGTAGGTCTGCTGCCATCCGTGCGGGCCTTCGCAGTACTGCTCTAGCCCTTCGTCACACGAATCACAATGTCGGCAACTGCCAACCATACAACCAACGCCTACGATATCGCCGACACTGTGCTCCGAAACCGCGGCCCCTGTGGCGGTAACCCGGCCAATGATCTCGTGGCCAGGTACCAATGGGTAGCGCATTCCGGGCCATTCGCCGCGCGCTGCGTGCAGATCAGAATGGCACACGCCGCAGTAAAGAATCTCGATAGAAACATCGCGTTTACCCGCTTGGCGTCGCGGAATCTGCGTCGGCGCTAGAGGGGTAGTGGAGGATTGTGCTGCATAAGCTTTGTAATGCATGGAGTTGTCTCCTAAATGTTCATAGAGTGAACGCCGGAAGAGATGCCTCTGTTCCAGCGCACACAGGATGTTGCCGTTGTTCGGGAGTCGACCACTCAGCTCGAGTAGGTGCTTTCTGCTTCCCAGCTACCTACAGGCTGGCTATGCAGCTTCCAGAATGCCTCGGCAATACCAATGGCTTCTGTGGAGTTGGGCTTGACATAGGCCGCCACCGTAACCGTCGCGACATGAATCCCATCTGCTTTAGCGGGTTCGAACAAGCCAAGCGCCAGAGCGCGAATCCCGGCTTTGCCCAAGCTAAGAGACAAATAGTCAGGATTCGGCGAGATGCCAAAGAATCCTCCGGTAAGAAGGATTGAGCCGGCGCCGCGCGCCTTCATTGGGCCGTAGACAGCCTGAGCTGCTGCCAGGGCTCCACCAATATTGACTGCCAGGTCGCTGTTGAAGGTGTCAATTGGTTGATCGGTGAGGCTTGCCTGACGGATTACTGCTGCGTTGTAGTGCACTACATCGACTGCGCCAAATTGCGACTCGACTTGAGCTGTCAGCGACAGCACTTCGGTAGCGTTGCTAGCGTCAACCTGGCGGACGTGCACCTCATGGTTCTGTCCCTTGAGGCGTTCGGCCAGTTCAAGGGTCTTTTCACTGTCGCGCGCACAAATCACGACTCGGAAGCCTTCGCGAGCGAACCGCTCAGCGGTAGCAAAACCGATACCAGGGCCAGTGCCGATGCTCAAAAACGTTTTCATGACGATTCCTTGATTTACGATATCTAATCAAGGCTAACAGGTGCACAATTAGAGATAATTGTCACATATCGAATAATTATGATGCAAAATTTGCAGGAAATGATCGCCAAGGTCAGCCTAGAAGAGCTTTCTACCTTTGTAGCTGTGGTGGAGGCGCTCAGCTTTACCGAAGCCGCAAAGGTGATTGGTCGTGATGCAACCATCATTTCCCGGCGAATCGGACATTTGGAGGAGCGCCTTGGTGTTAGGTTACTTTCTCGCACAACGCGCCGCGTTGCGCCGACTGAAGCGGGAGCGGTCTACTATCAGCGAATTCGTGCGCTGCTTGATGAGCTGGATAGCGCTACTCAGGAGGCGAGTAATTTTGCTGCAAGCCCACAGGGGCTGCTTCGTGTCTCATTGCCTGTCACCATTGGGCGCAGATGGGTTGCCCCATTGCTGCCACGATTCATGAAGGACTACCCTAAGATAAGGGTAGATGCGCGCTTTGCTGATCGCTACGTTGATGTGGTGGCAGAGGGCTTCGATGTCGCAATTCGCGTGGGAGTACTGCGTGATAGCTCGCTGGTAGCCCGCTTGATTGCCCCCTTTCGAAATCACCTCTATGCGTCTCCTGCCTACTTAGACAAATACGGTCAGCCGCATACACCAGATTGTCTGGTTGACCATCAGTGTCTCGGGTTTACCAATCATTCGAGTTGGCCGGACTGGATCTTGAAGCTAGGTGCACAACGGAAGACCGTAAGGCCTTTAGGGCAATTTGTCGCTGACAATTCAGAGTCGTTGCTTCTTGCAGCCATTGAAGGTGCTGGAATCATCCTCACACCGGATTGGTTGGCAAGCGCCGCGGTGAGGGAAGGTCTTCTTGTTCAGGTGCTCCCTGAATGGCAGGGGTCGGAGGAGGGGGGGATCTATGCAGTTATGCCTCCAGGGCGCTTGGTGCCTAGTAAAACGAGGGTTTTTGTCGACGAAATTACACAGGCGATTCAAGCTGATTGGCACGCCTGAACTGACGGCGACTCTCACGCGAGGCGCCATTTTTGATAGCATTGGCGCACTATGAAAAAATCTCAACAAGACATGCGTCAACACATCATTGACGTCGCAAGAGCATTGATGACTCAAAAAGGCTACACCGGCGTTGGCCTTACGGAGCTGCTGGGTGCGGCAGGAGTGCCTAAGGGCTCCTTCTATCACTACTTCCGCTCCAAGGAGGAGTTCGGCCAGGCGCTCCTTGAAGAATACTTCAATGAATACCTCGGGCGCGTTGATTCTTTAATGCAGGCCCAAGGTAGCGGTGCGGAGCGACTGCTTGGCTATCTCAGATATTGGGCTCAAACGCAGGCCTTCGATCATAAAGAGGAAAAGTGCCTGGTCGTGAAGCTGGGCGCCGAGGTATGTGATCTCTCCGAGGACATGCGCGCGGTGCTTGAAAAAGGTACTGACCAGATCGTTCAGCGGATTTGTGCCGGAGTTGAGCGAGGCCAAGCTGATGGGTCAATCAACACTGAGTTGGAAGCTGCGTTCCTTGCTGAGTCTCTGTACCAGCTGTGGCTAGGAGCCTCATTGCTGGTTAAGGTTAAGCAGTCCGTGCAGCCGTTTGACGTGGCTTTGCAGATGAGCAAAAGGCTGCTGAGCTGACTGCTGAATCGGCTGCCTTCCTTCTGTAAAAGGTTCAGCTGTGGTGACCGCTGGTCGGGCGCGGGAACCAGGCCAATAAATAACTAGACGACTGGTCTACTTTTGGTTAGCATGGCCTCATTATGAAAAAGCAATCATCTGAAACCCGGCAACACATCCTGAGCGTCGCGCGAGCGTTGATGACGCGAAAGGGCTATGCAAGTGTGGGGTTGGCAGAAGTTCTCGCTGAGGCTGGCGTGCCTAAGGGATCGTTTTACCACTACTTCAAATCCAAGGATGATTTCGGCCAAGCTCTGTTAGAGCAATATATGAGCGATTACTTAGCCACTCTGGATACACTTTTGATCGGCACTGTACCAGCAGCTGAAAGGTTGTTGGACTACTTCAGCTACTGGGCATCGACTCAGTGTTCGAACCTTCCTACCGATAAGTGTTTGGTCGTCAAGCTAGGGGCTGAGGTGTGTGATCTCTCCGAGGGAATGCGATTAACGCTCGATAAAGGAACGATTGCCGTTTGTGCAAAGATCGAGCGATGCATTGAGGAGGGGAAAGCGGATGGTTCAATCACCTCATCTGCTACACCTAAGGAGCTCGCAGAGTTGTTGTATCAAATGTGGCTCGGCGCTTCCTTGATGATGAAAATAGGTAAGCGTGAAAGCGCTTTTGAAAACTCCATGAACATGGCTAAGAAACTGTTGGCCTAAATTTTTTATCCGTTTCGTAGACGACCGGTCTACTAATAGGTGTGTATCATGACTGATAACAGCAATCGAACCGATCTTTTCAATCCAGTGAATATGGGCTCCATAAATCTTGCGAACCGCATCGTGATGGCGCCGGTTACACGCAGTCGTTATGCAGAGGATGGTATTCCCAACGAGCTCCACGCTCTCTATTACGCGCAGCGCGCCAGCGCGGGATTGATTATTGCTGAGGCGACCAACATCTCAGCGCAAGGCCGCGGTTATGCCGCCACGCCAGGCATTTGGAGTGAAGAGCAAGTTGCAGGCTGGAAGAAGGTCACCGACGCCGTTCATGCGGCGGGTGGCAAGATCGTTAGCCAACTCTGGCATGTCGGTCGATTCTCTAGTGTAGAACTGCAGCCTGATGGCGCAGCTCCAGTCGCCCCGTCTGCAATCAAGGCTGAAGGTGACACCTACACGGTGCACGGTTTTGTGCCTGTGTCGATGCCCCGTGCGCTGGAAACTGATGAAATTCCAGAAATCATCGAGCAGTACAAGCTTGCTGCGGAAAATGCCAAGCGGGCGGGATTTGACGGCGTAGAAGTCCATTCGGCCAACAGTTATCTGCTCGATCAATTCCTGCGTGACTCCACGAACAAGCGTACAGACCGGTACGGCGGCTCGATTGAAAACCGGGCTCGCCTGACCCTGGAAGTCACTGAAGCCATCGTCAAAATCTGGGGTAACGAGCGCGTTGGTATTCGCCTATCACCTGTCACTCCAGATGCCGGCAACACGCCGCCTGACAGTAACGTTATGGCGATGTACGGCTATCTGATCCAGCAACTCAATAAGTTCGATCTTGCGTATCTGCATTTCGTGGAGGGTGCCACTGCAACCTCTCGTGAGGTGCCCGCAGGGGTGGACATGGACGCGTTGAGTGCTCAGTTCAACGGCCCGTTCATTGGCAACAACAACTATGACCTGGAAATGGCAATTGATCGCCGTGCTCAAGGCAAGATCGATGCAGTGGCGTTCGGTCGTCTGTTCATTTCCAACCCCGACTTAGTCGAGCGCCTGCGTCGCGGCGCAGAGCTGACTATCGCGCCACGTGAGTCGTATTACGGCGGTGGCGCCAAAGGTTATACCGATTGGCCAGTCGGCAACTACTGATTTATCGAAACCACTCCAGTGATTGCCCGACCTGGTCGGGCAGTCTTTACCAGCGTGAGGAATAATCATGAATCATCTGCAGAACAAAACAGCAATTATCACCGGTGCCTCTTCGGGTCTGGGCGCAGCGTCGGCTCGTGCGCTGAGTGCCAAGGGGGTTCGAATCGTCGCTGCTGCATTAGATCAAGGTGGGCTGGATGCCATCGTCAATGAAATTAGAGCCAATGGTGGTGAAGCGGTCGGTCGTGCCAGCGACGTCACCAACCTGGATGATATGAAGGCTTTGGCGCAATTCGCCCAGGACTCCTTTGGCTCGGTCGACATTCTGGTCAATAACGCAGGGCTTATGCTGTTCTCGAGCTGGGTAGACTTGGCGGTGAATGACTGGGAAAAAATGATCAACGTCAACGTCAAAGGTTACTTGAATGCTATTGCCGGCGTGCTGCCTTTCATGCTCGAACAGAAGTCTGGGCAGATCCTGAACATGGATTCGGTGGCGGGTCATCAAGTTGGCCCAGCTGCAGGCGTCTACAGTGCGACCAAGTTTTTCGTTCAGGCGATGACAGAATCCATGCGTAAGGAGTTGGGAGTGCACCATGGGATTCGTGTCAACACGGTGAGCCCCGGCGTTATCAACACGGGTTGGGCGGACAAAGTTACCGATCCGGAAGGCCGAAAAGCAGCTCAGGAGCTGAACAAGATTGCGATTGCTCCAGAGGACATCGGGCGGGCAGTGGTTTACGCACTGAATCAGCCTGCCAACGTTACTGTCAATGATCTGATCATTTCCCCGACTCGCCAGGACTGGTAAGCAGCGCTGGGAAATTCCACGCGCAGAGCGTAGAGCGTGAATGTGCGTTTCACGCTCATTTTTCTCGGTCTGTGAGACCTTGCTGAGCCATCGATGCAGGGGGTTGGGGTAGTAGCTGACCGGTGGCCGCAGCGCTGGGGATAGCCTCAGGGTTGGCGTAACTTCCGGTCAGGTTTTTATGGTGTTAACAACATCCGCACTCATAGCACGCTAGGGGAAGCGGTGCACCGATCACGCATCTTTCACTTCATGAGGCGGGAGTGCTTGACACTATGTGTAGTGATTGCTATACAATGCTGACATCTGTAGTGATCGCTAGAAAAATTGGCGATTAGTCTATTAATGGATGCAAGCTTCAGCTCTGCCGACTGTGCTGTTACCGCGGTTTGGGTTGACGTCAGGAGTACATTGCATGATTGAGGTGCTTGTCCAGCACGCCATACCAGCTATCGAGGGGTTGCATGATCTTGGCGGCTTGGGAGTAGCCCTTTTGGGGGTGGTATTCATTATTGCAACCCTGGCCTGCTTTCCAGCTTCAGCACTGACTGCAGTCGCAGGTTTTCTGTACGGCCCGGTCTGGGGCATGGTTTTGATCTCACCTCTAGGGCTGTTGTCAGCTGGCACGGCATTCGCTTTAGCGCGACATATTGCTAGGCCCTGGGTGCACCAGCGGGTGACTAAACGGCCTATGTTGAATGCAATTGACAAAGCAGTGGCAGTACAGGGTTTTCGAGTGGTTTTCCTGTTGCGGCTGTCCTCCATCGTGCCATTTGCTCCATTGAGTTATTCGCTGGGAGCAAGCCAGATAAACGCTCGCGTTTTCTTGTCTGCGTCTTTGTTAGGGCTAATGCCAGGCACTTTTTTATACGTTTACCTCGGCTCACTTGTGCCAGATCTTGCTCAATTGATGACCGGCCAGTCTTCACTAAACCTCAACTCTTATTGGATGAGCGGACTGGGTCTGTCGGCAGTGATGATTGCCCTCTGGGCTGTCGCTCGATATGCGCGTCAGATGATCCATCAATCCTCCGATAAAGAGCCGAGCTACGAGCAAGCTGTTTAAAGCGTTATTGACCCATAGCATGCCGATCTCGTTGCGTTGGGGGGTGAAGCCGTTAGCAATCTTCAACTCCCCTGTCAGTCATAACGGATTCTGGAGGCTACGACTACGGTCGCGCCACAAAGAATGAAGGCGCTAATTCAATATATCGGCTTATGCCGAAAACTTTCAAAGCCAGGAGCATCACTATGAGTAAACCTACCTACGTAGAAGAATACAGTGCCATCGTCGCAGTACTTGATAAGTACAACGAGGGCGGCAAGCAGGCCAAGAGTAGCGTCATGAAGCCTGCATTCAGTGAACAAGCAACCATCTTTGGTGTAGATGGCGACAGCAAACTTGTCGGCGGCGCAATTCAAGGCCTGTTCGATGCCATCGACAATCCACCATTCCGCCCTTCACCAGAAGCGCAAGGTGTGATTGTCAATATCGACATCGTGGGTACCGCAGCAAGCGCTCGTATCGACACCAATGATATCTCTGGCTTCTGCTTCACCGACTTCTTCAACCTGTTGAAAGTCGAGGGTGAGTGGAAAGTGGTCAGCAAGATCTATCACACCCACGTAGCGCCGTAACTTCCGACGATGCCTCGCCTTGCATAGAGGCGAGGAACATCTTATGCATGAGTTGCACTGGAGAATATGATGAGCAAGAACATTAAAGCTGTGCCGACTAGTGACTACAATGCGGTAATCGCTGTGGCTCAGAAATACGTAGATGGCCTGCGGGTTGGCAGCGTTGAAGGCTTGACCGAAGCATTCCACCAGGATGCGGTCATGTATGGTTTCACCAACGGTGAATTGCTGGGTGGCCCAGTCGCCAATCTGTTTGAATTCGTTCGGAAAAACGGCAGCGCTCCTGAGATCACCACCCGTCTTGATGTCTTGGCAATTACTCCAACCACCGCTGTGGTACGTGTAGATATGGAGAAGGATGCCATCGGTGCGGACTACAACGATTATCTGACCCTGATCAAGATCGAGGGCGGCTGGAAGGTCATCGCGAAGGTCTACCACCAGTTCGAAGGCTAATCGCCAATCCCACTGTTTTATGGTGATTGAAGGGGAGGGCGCGGTATGCAATCTGTTCCAATGAGCTTGCGCTTGAATTCGGCGATCGACGAGGCACTGGCTGAAGAGCGCCTGGTTGGCGCTGTAGTGCTTGTCAGTCAGGATGGCCAACTGGTCTACCAGCGAGCTGCCGGCTGGGCAGATCGCGAGCGCGCAATGGCAATGCGGGAAGATTCAATTTTCCGTCTCTCATCCGTTACCAAACCCATAATTTCAGTTGCGGCAATGCGATTGGTTGAACTGGGTGTCTTGGCGCTCGACGCACCTGTTTCACGCTACCTTCCCGACTTCAGACCCCGCTTGGTGGATGGCGATGAGACATACATCACCATCCACCAGCTCCTTAGCCACACTTCGGGTTTGGGATACCGATTCCTAGCGGCAGCGGATAGCCCTTATCACCTTCTAGGTGTATCAGACGGTCTGGATCAACCTGGTCTTTCACTGGCCGAAAATCTTACCCGTATCGCCGAAGCTCCGCTGTTGTTTGCTCCTGGCGAGCGCTGGGGTTATTCACTGGCTTTGGATGTTCTGGGTGCGGTGATTGAAGCCGCTTGCGGGAAATGTCTTCAGGATGTAGTGCACCAGTATGTGTCCGGCCCTCTTGGGATGGCTGATACGCGCTTCCACGTGCTCGACCCCGTGCGGTTGGTCAAGCCGTATGTTGACGGGGCTACTGCGCCGGTTGAAATGACTGACGGCATGTCAGTGGCACTCGAGATCCCAGGATTCCAAGGTGCCGTCTGCTTCGCTCCAAGTCGTATTCTGGATGAGCGTTCCTACCAATCGGGTGGTGCTGGCATGGCGGGTACCGCTCTTGACGTCATGCGTATTCTCGAAGCTATTCGGCAGGGCGGGCATCCAATACTCAAGTCCGAAACGGTTGCTCGAATGATGTCCGACCAAGTCGGTAGTGAGGCACAGACCCAAGGGCCAGGCTGGGGCTTTGGTTATGGGTGGGCAGTTTTAGCAGACCCTGACCTCGACGGAGGGCCTCAGGCGAAGGGTACGATCCAGTGGGGTGGTGTCTATGGCCACAGTTGGTTTGTCGACCCGGTTAACCGTGTGAGCGTAGTAGCACTCACCAATACGACGTTCGAGGGAATGTCAGGCAGGTTTCCTGTTGCCATCCGTGATGCCGTTTATGGTAGCTCCGCCATCTCAGCGCCCTAAGGACGAATCCCTAAATCTTTTGAAGGAGTCGGTCATGAGCAAAGTGTTTGTTGTTGGCGGTGCGGGTAAAGTCGCCCGTCTGCTGATAGAGCGATTGAGCCAGCGTGGTCATCAGCCGCTGGCGTTGTACCGTAACCCAGATCAGACTCTAGAGCTTGAGTCTTTGGGAGCAACACCTGTACTCGGAAGTCTTCTGGAACTCGATGTAGATGCTCTATCAGGGCTGATGGTCGGCAGTGATGCTGTTGTCTTTTCTGCAGGCGCCGGAGGAAAAGGTGGCGCGCAGATGACCAATGCTGTCGATGGCCGTGGGCTGGAGTTGGCTGTCGCAGCTGCTCAACGTGCCGGCGTTACAAGATTTTTGCTGGTGTCAGCTTTCCCTGAGGCCTCTCGTGGTAAGGAGGTTTCTGAAACCTTCGAAAACTACATGAGAGTTAAAAAACTCGCTGACGTCCATCTCGCTCAGAGCGATCTCGATTGGGTTATCGTGCGTCCCGGCACCCTGTTAGATGCGTCGGGAAGTGGCAAAGTGCACTTGGGGCTTGCAATCCCCTATGGAGAAGTATCGCGCGATGACGTTGCCGCCACGCTTGTGGAGATCATCGAACATCCTTCGGTCAGTCGAGTCATCCTCGAATTGACGCAAGGGCAGACCCCGGTGGCCGACGCCGTCGAACGGTTTGTGAGGTCATGAGTGCGCAACAAAAGGGGATAACTCTCCTGCTCGTAGGAGGTACTGGCCTGGTGGGCCGTCACGTACTGGAACAAGCGCTAGCCGACTCTCGGGTGGGCGCAGTAGTTTCGCCAACGCGACGCGATCTTCCCGCGCATCCAAAGCTCTCCACGCCTCACGTAGATTATGAGCGTCTTGATCAACACGCGCACTGGTGGCAAGCGGATGCAGTGATCTGCACATTGGGCACTACGATCCGAACCGCCGGCTCGCAGGGTATGTTTCGCAGGGTGGATCACGACTATCCCCTGGCCGTCGCGATCCTTGCAATCGACCATGGTACCCCGACCTACGTGTTGAACTCAGCAGTCGGTGCTAATGCCAGATCCCGGTTTTTCTACAACCGGGTCAAAGGCGAGTTGGAGCACGATCTAAGTCAGCTTGGTTTCGATTCGCTCACCCTGGTGCGCCCTGGCGTGATCGGTGGCGAACGCCAGGAGTTGCGCATTGGCGAACGTCTCATGGTGGCCGTACTGGGGACTTTAGGGCCGCTACTCCCCAAACGTTGGCGACTCAATCCGGCGGAAAAGATCGCAAAGGCGTTGCTCGAAGCAGCTCTGACTGCGAAGCACGGTGTGCATATCGTACGCGCCGAAAAAATGGCTTGAAGTTTCACCACCCTCATTACTAAAACGTTGCAGGCTATGGGCCTGCCAGGAGCACAGTATGCCTTCAGTTCGTTACAACGCTATTGTCGACAAGGATTCCGCGCGAGTTTGGGAAGTACTAAAGCAATTTGGCCGCATTAACCAATGGCACCCGGCCATTCCTGAGAGCGTGATCGAGAACGGTCAACCTGATGGCCTCCCGGGGTGCATCCGTCGACTGACTCTTCAAGGCGGGGCGATCTTGCGCGAGCGCCTGCTGGCAGTGGATGAAAGCCAAATGAGCTTTTCCTACCGCTTTGAAGAAGCCCCGTTGCCGGTCGACGATTATGTGATGACCGTCAAGCTCATCCCTTTGTGCGGGCAGGGCAAGACCGTGATTCAGTGGGCTGCCAGCTTTGACAACCGTGAACCGGATCCCCAAGGTCAGCAGGTGGAGGTGATACGCGAGCTGATTGTGGGTGGGCATGACAGTCTGCAGACTTACCTCAATAGCCAGCCTTCAACCTAAATGAACTGTCCGGGTGCGCTGATGTTTCGCCCGGACAGCTGGAGCACTCACCATGAACGAATATGTTGCTGCGGTACCATTGGAGAAGGCCTTTAGGCTGATAAATCACGGCCCTACCATCCTTGTTTCTGCTCATCACGATGGAGTGGATAACGTAATGGCGGCTGCTTGGGCCTGCGCATTGGATTTCTCCCCGCCCAAATTAACGGTGGTGCTAGATAAGATCGCCAAGACTCGCGATTTGGTGGAGCAAAGCGGCAGGTTCGTTATTCAAGTGCCAACCGTTGCTCAGATTGACCTTACATTCCAGGTTGGTCACCGCAGTTTGCTCGACCAGCCGGACAAGCTAGCTCGCAGTGGCGTTGAGCTTTTTGCAATGGACGGTTACAACGTGCCTTTCGTTGCCGGTTGCTCTGCCTGGCTAGCCTGCCAATTAATTCCCGAACCGCACAATCAAAACCGATACGATCTTTTTATCGCCGAGATCGTGGGTGCGTGGGCCGACACCCGTGTGTTTCGCAATGGGCATTGGCATTTCGAGACTGCCGATCCCGCCTGGCGAAGCCTACATTACGTAGCAGGTGGGCACTTCTATGCTACAGGCGAGGCGGTAGACGTAAAAGACATATGAATGGGGCTGAGTTACCACAGTGTGCGGCTACAATCGAGAGGCATCGAGCCCGCACACTGCATGGGGATCAAGATCAAGAACGCTTGGTAGGCATTTCAAAGCGCCTGCCGGCTCATCCTATGCGACCTTGATGACTACCTTGCCAAAGGCCCCTTTGGCCAAGTGTTCGTATGCTTCGTGAGCTTGATCGAACGAATAGATGTGGTCGATGATCGGACGGATCTTGTGTTCACTCAAAAAATCGTTCATTCGGTCAAAGGACGATCGTGGCGCAACTGCGATGCCGCGAATGGTTGTCTGCCGGAAAATCATAGGCATGAGATGCAGGGTAGCGGCCTGACCTGTAAGAAAGCCAATCTGTGCGATACGCCCGCCGACCTTTGTTGCGGCCACCGATTGATTCATGCCGTCACCGCCTGCCACATCCAGCAGTAGATCCACACCCTCACCGTCGGTGAGTTTCAGCACTTCCTCTGCCCACTCGGGGTTAGTGCGATAATTCACACCAGCAATAGCGCCCAGTTTTTTTACCGCCTCCAGATTGGCATCACGGCTGGAAGTAACGATAACCTTCGCCCCCAATGCTGTGGCAATTTGTGCTGCAAAAACAGAAACACCTCCAGATCCTTGAACCAAAACGGTTTGGCCGGCCTGGATTTGGCCATAATCGACGAGTGCGTACCATGCAGTTAAAGCAGCAATGGGTAGAGTGGCTGCTTCCTCATCTGACATGTTTTCGGGGGCACGTACCGCGCTGTTTTCATGGATGATCATGTATTCCGCCAGCCCACCATGCAATGGCGAGCCGAAGCAGTAATTGGGTTCATCTGGCGCGGGCATGCCGTCCAACCAGCGCGAGTAGAGGTGTGAGTTGACCCGATCTCCAACAGCGAAGCGTCTGACACCATCACCAACTGCCACTACAGTGCCTGCAGCATCGCTTACGGGGATCAACGGCTTGGGCACCATGTGAGGTTCGTAGATACCATCCACGATGGCCTTGTCGCGGAAATTGAGTGCTACAGCACCTACTTTAACCAGCAGTTCTCCAGCTTGGGGTACCGGGGTTTGCATTTCGCCTTGCACCAGATTCTCCAAGCCAAAATCTTTCAGAAGCCACGCTTTCATTACTATCTCCAGCTGTTTTGGGGTCGTGGAGGAAAAGGTTCCCCTCCAAGCTGAGGACATTGTTTCGCGTTGCCCTGTCCAGATAAATGTGCAGAAACCATCAGGATTGTTATCCTGATGGGCAACAATTGTCTCAGTTACATGCTTCTCGGAGGACTTATGGAGCTTCTACAAGCGATGCAGGTATTCGCCAAGCTAGCGGAGCTAGAAAGCTTTACCAAAGTCGCAGAAGCATTGCAGGTAGGGCGCCCACACGTCACACGCACCATTCAGGATCTGGAAGCTTCGCTGGGTGTCCGTCTCTTTCAACGAACTACACGTAAGGTGAGGCTAAGCGCCGAGGGAGAGCAATTTTACGATCGCGTCAAAGAGATTTTGGCAACCATCGCGCAGACCACTTCTATGTTCGATCGTAGTGGGTCGGCCTTACGTGGACGGCTTCGAATTGACATCCCCACTGCATTCTCTCAGTACAGATTTATAGAAAGTCTTAAGCGTTTTACTGAGACCTATCCCGAGATAGAGCTGACGTTAGGGGTGACCGATCGTACGGTAGATCTTGTCGCCGAGGGCATCGACTGTGTCCTGAGAATTGGTGACCTCCCTGACTCGAGTATGGTGGCCCGTGAAATTGGCACTGTTATCATGGTGACCTGTGCATCCCCTGGGTATATTCAAGCTTTCGGGACACCCACCGCACCGCAAACCCTCACGGATCACCGATGCGTGAGTTTTATATCCGGTCAAAACAATAGACTGCTGCCTTGGTATTTCTCGGTGGGCGGCGAGGATTACCCTCACACACCTCGCGGGGGAATCACGGTGAATGAATCAAATGCCTATGTTCAATGTGGTGTCGCAGGCTTCGGTATCATTCAAGCTCCAGGAGTTACCGTTGAAACTTTTCTTGCAAACGGTGAGCTCGTGGAGGTGCTCAGTGACCATCGCCCCAAGCCGCGCTTGGTATCCGTGCTTTATCCAAGCAGAACGCATCTTGCACCTCAGGTCGAAGCATTTACGAGTTGGCTGAAGGGACATTTCCCTGTATTGCACCCCCTATGGTTCAAAGCGCACTGAACCCCGCACGTCTTGCCCCCACGCGACCGCGAACAATTTCGCCCATCTCGGCAGCGAAGCTATTCACTCACTTTGCTGCTGAGGCGCTGCTTCACTGAGCTAATTGAAAATCTTGAAGGAGGCGCCTTGATGCTTCTGGGATCGGCACAGGGGTCTGGCTTGCTTTGTCTACATAGACGTGAATGAAGTAGCCAGAGGCGCAGATCCTAGGCTCGCCTTTACGGAAAATCCCGATGTCGTAGCGCACGCTTGAACGCCCCAGTTTGGCTACCCGCAGGCCAATTTCGAGCACGTCTGGGAAGGACACCGACTGGTAGAACGAGCAGAGACTTTCTACCACCAATGCCACCTCAGCGCTTTCCCGGATATTAAGAGAGCCCCCTGTGATCAATAGGTGGTTAACCGCAGTGTCGAAGTAACTGTAGTAGTTGACGTTGTTCACATGTGCATAGCTATCGTTGTCCATCCATCGCGTTTGAAGGTCAACGAAATAGCGATAGTCTGACCGGGTATGGTCTTTCATGGCGGATCCCTTCAGAGCGCGGCCAGGTAGAGCTCCACGGCATCAGCGTGGGTTACCGGGCGAGGGTTGTTTACCAGCAGGCGCTGTTGTTTCAGCGCTGCTGCTGCCAGTTGCTCAACGGCATCGCCCGGAATACCTGCTTCTGTGAGTGTCTTGGCGAATGGCATCGTATTTACCAATGCGACGATGCGTTCTACGAACTGCTGGGCGGCCTGATCATCGTCCACGCCGATCAGCGAAGGGTCGATGACCCGTCCCAGATCTGCATACGGGCCGATGGCGTGGGTATAGTTGAACTTAAGCACAGGCTCCAACATCAACGAGTTACTCAATCCATGGGGTAGGTGATAGATGCCACCCAGCGGATAGGCGAGGGCGTGTACTGCTGCGACAGGAGCATTGGCGAATGCCATGCCAGCTAGCATCGATCCCAGCAACATAGCCTGTCGTGCAGGTGCATCGGAGCCATCCCGAATCACCTTAGGCAGGTTGCGATACAACAGCTCCAACGCCTGTTTGCCCAATGCATCTGAGACGGGGTTCTTCTTGAGCAGACTCGTATAGGACTCGATAGCGTGAACCATCGCATCTACACCGGTCATGGCCGTGATTGCCGGCGGTACTCCGATCGTCAGCAGGCCGTCGAGTATCGCTACATCCGGCAATAGCACCGAGGACACTACACCTTTTTTCTCGTCGCTAGGCGTTGTAACGATAGAGATCGGTGTTACTTCTGAGCCCGTACCCGCAGTCGTGGGTACCTGAATCAGCGGAAGCCGTTCACCTTTGGCCAGCCCGACGCCGTAAATGGTTTCGAGTGGTTGTGGTGACTTGGCGAGCAAAGCCACCAGTTTCGCAGTGTCCAAGCTACTACCCCCGCCAAAGCCAACGACAGCTTGCGCTTTGCAGGCCACAGCTGCTTCGACCGCAGCTATCACCATCGTCTCAGGTGGGTCGGCTTGCACCTGCGAATACACGGTCACATCGTAACCTGCGTCACGCAGCGTCTGAATTGGCCGGTCAGCGATACCTGCGTTCAGAACACCTTGATCAGTCACCCAGAAAACTCGCTTGATCGTGTCAGAGCCCAGGTGTTCTGAGAGCTGCTCTGCAGAGCCCAGCGCACAGACGAGCTTCGGCGTTGTCTGGAAAACAAATTTATTCATGGCTACCTCTCACTACGCGCGATGACGGAATGAATTAATGATTTGCGTAGCGCGCGCCGCCATCTGCATCAATGACGACACCGCTCAGGTAACTGGCCCTCGCCGAAGCGAGGAACACCACGATGTCTGCAATTTCATGCGCTTCGGTAAGCCTTCCAAAGGGCAAGTCGCTTAACAGCTCACGCCAACGTGAGGCGTCTCCAAACGCCTGTTGAGCACGGGCTTTGTAGAGCGTTTCGACCCGGTCGGTTTGTGTTGGGCCTGGGTTCAAGCCCAATACGCGCACCCCGTGCTTCGCGGAGTGGGCTCCCACGGCCTGGGTGAATGCGATCAGTGCCGCATTGCCGACAGACCCGCACAGGTAGTCGTAGCGGGGCGTTGCTCCCGCTATGCCGATAACATTCACGACGACACCGGCTCGTCTCTGCTCCATCGCAGAGAGGGCGTAACGGGTAGCATTGATGTAGCCGTGCACCTTCAGATCCCATGCACTGCGCCATACTGTCTCGTCCAGCTCCAAACCGCCCCCCGGTATTGCACCCGCGTTATTGATCAGGATGTCTGAGCGCTCCAGGTGCTCAGAAAGACTTTCGAGAGCAGCCGGTTCATCGAGCTTTGCAATGAGGACTTCGACCTCTAGCCCGAGGGTGTGCAGATGATCGCGGGCTTTCTCCACCGTGTCCGCACGGCTACCCACAATAGTGACCTCGGCGCCTTCGCGAGCAAACGCAATGGCTGAAGCGAGCCCAATACCCCTTGATCCACCGGTAATAAGAACACGCTTGCCTTCCAGCTCAAGCTCCATGACTGCCACCCCGCAACTGCTCATTTTTAGCGATGAAGTCGAAAACGACGCGGTTAAACAGATCCGGCTCCTCCAGGTTGACTGCATGAGTCGTCCGGGGAACGATCCAGAGCCGAGCGTCGGGTATGGTCTGCTTCATGAACAAGGCTGGATTGACGCACGGCTCGTCGTCGTCACCAGTAATAATCAACGTTGGCACGTCGAGCTTTTCCAGCTTCGCTTTGAGGTCGTAAATCGTGTCACGCCGCATTTGATAGCCGCGGGTGGTCAGCGAGGAGCCCAGCGCGGAATGCTCTGCAAACTGCCTGTTGAACGCGTCGAATCCCCTTGGATCTTTCTCCTTGAAGCGACGACGGATCGGGCTGTTGGCGTAGTGAGCGATACCTTCTTCCATGCCAAGTCGCATGAGCCGCTCCGCCAGTTCACCGCTATCACGCAAGAATTGCTCGCGGCGTTCAGGGTCTGACCCGTGGCCGGTACCCACCAGCGTGAGCGAGCGAGCCATGTCAGGGTGGGTGATCCCGAAATTCAATGCAGCATAACCACCCATTGACACACCCACGATGTGTGCACTTTCCACGTTCGCCCAGCGCAGCACCGCGGCGATGTCTTGGACAGCGAACGCTTGCCCATACAGTTCAACGTCCTCAGGGACTGTAGACGGCGGATAGCCCCGGGCGTTAAAGGTGAGGCACTTGAATTGGCGTCCAAAGAACCTTACCTGCTCGTCCCAGTTTCTATAGTCACCGGCGAATTCATGAACGAACACAATGGGGGCGCCGTGCCCGGAGCTTTCAACATAGAGGCTTACGCCATTGGAATCTGCGAATTTCATTTTTTGTTTTCCCAAAGGTCGACGTTACTGGGGGTCGTGCATGGTGAAGATGTCAACGTGGCGGCTTTCGCGCACGCAAAGTGCACAGATGACAAAGCACGCACCTGCCAGGATTACCGGGTACCAGAGACCTGCGTAGATATCACCCGCAGCTGCCGAGATTGCGAACGTTGCAGCGGGTAAGAAGCCTCCAAACCACCCGATGCCGATGTGATAAGGCAAGGACATGGCGGTGTAGCGAATTCTTGAAGGGAACAGCTCAACCAGCATCGCCGCGATTGGGCCGTAGGTCATTGTGCCGAACAGCATCAGGATGATCAGGATCAATACCGTCATTGGCTTGTTGATCTGCGAGGGATCCGCGGCGCCAATGGCGTAACCATTAGCTGTCAAGGCAGCAGCGATGGCTGCGGTCAATTCCTTCTGCTTCGCAGCAGCATCCGCACCGCCCCCTACGTAGCTGTCGATGACTGTCTTACCGACAATAATCTTTGCAGTGTCACCCGTAGCCAGTGGTGCCGAAGTGTAGTTGAGGCCTGCCTTGGCAATGGCGCTGCGTGCGATATCGCAGGATGAAAGAAACTCAGCTGTCCCTACGGGATTGAACTGGAAATTGCAGTCTTTTGAGTTGGCTTGCACAACAATGGGCGCTGACTGCTGAGCATGTTCCAGCGCGGGGTTAGCGTAGTGAGTAAGCGCCTTGAACAACGGGAAGAGGAATACTGCTGCCAGCAGACAACCTGCTAGGAACACCGGTTTGCGTCCGATGCGGTCAGATAGTTTCCCGAACAGCACATAAAATGGCGTGGTCACGATCGTTGCGACAATGATCATCGCGTTCGCGGTTCCGCCGTCAACCTTCAAGGTCTGCGTTAGGAAAAACATCGTGTAGAACTGACCTGCGTACCACACCACCGCTTGCCCCATCACCATGCCGAAAAGAGCCAGCAGGACAAGACGCATATTTTTCCATTGACCAAACGCTTCCGAGATCGGGGCCTTGGACGTAGTTCCCTCTCGCTTCATCCGCTCGAATTCAGGAGATTCATGCAACGCAAGGCGCACGCGCAAAGAAATGATGAGCAGAAGCAGGGAAACCAGGAAAGGAATGCGCCAGCCCCATGCCATGAACTGGTCTTCACCCAGGATGTAGCGGGTAGGCAGGATGACGGCCAAGGAGAGAAGCAGACCCAGGGCTGCAGTCGACTGAATCCAGGCGGTCTTCGCGCCACGGTGTTTATTTTCAGCGTGCTCCGCCACATACACCACGGCGCCACCGTATTCGCCACCTAATGCCAACCCTTGCAGCATGCGCATCAGCACGAAAAGTATTGGAGCGGCGATACCGATCTGGCTGTAACTGGGCAACAGGCCGATTGCAAAGGTGGAAACACCCATCAGTGCGATAGTCACCATGAACGTGTATTTGCGACCTACGATGTCGCCAATTCGCCCGAATACCAGAGCGCCGAAGGGGCGAACAGCGAAGCCTGCAGCGAAGCTGAGTAATGTGAAGATGAACCCCGCAGTGGGGTTTACACCAGAGAACATGGCTGCCGAAATCTGGGCAGCCAGAGCGCCGGCGAGGAAGAAGTCATACCACTCGAACATCGTACCGAGAGATGACGCGAGGATGACCTTGCGCTCTGTGCTGGCAGAGGACGTAGGGCTGGACATGGATGAGACTGTGCCTTCTGAGTGCATAGCCATAGGTGCCTCCGTTTTATCATTGTTTTAAATCGGTCAGCCGGAGCGCAGCCCTGACCCATACCTACCACTGTAATGCCGATGGGCTGACGTTGCTGAGCTCTTGGGGCGAGTATATGGGCCGCTTCAATCGCCTAAAAATATGGATTACCGATGTTTCAATCGGATAATCTTATTGAGTCGCGCGTTTCATCGGCGTACGCCCTGATCCCTAAACTTGGAGGCGATGATGGATCTCAAGCAACTGAGGTATTTCACGAAAATCGCCGAACTCGGCAACATGACACGTGCTTCGGAAAGCCTTCGAATCGCCCAGCCCGCGTTAAGTCAGCAGATTTCGAACCTCGAGTCGGAGCTAGGTACCCGGCTGTTTGATCGAGGGGTATACGGGGCGCGTCTGACGTCTTCTGGAGAGCTCCTCTATGGGCACGCCAAGTCCCTGCTTCGGCAAGTCCAAGACGTTCGCGAAGCAATCTCTGAAGAGGTTCAGCATCCAACAGGCCGCGTTGCCATCGGAATCCCAGGAAGTACCGCAAAGCTTTTAGCCGAACCTTTGCTCAGAACGGTGCTGCAAGAAGGCACCATCCTCCTTGAGATTGTGGAGCGACCCAGTGCAGAGCTGATTGACCTGGTTGCCACTGGAAAGCTGGATCTTGCGGTCGTGGTCGATGCGCAGAAACGCAAGGGGGCACGTATCTCACCTTTGTTCACGGAGCAGATGTGCGCTGTGTTGCCGATGGAAATGAAGAAAGGAAAGGCGTCTGTGAAGCTCAAGGACATTGCAGAAAGTCCGCTGATCCTTCCGAGTGCTCCGAGCACAATTCGACAGCGCGTAGAGGCAGCACTGCTCGATAAGCATTTGAAATATCGAGTTGTGAGCGAGGTCAGCTCCACGGATCTTCTGATTCGGCTGGTATCTGCGGGTTTGGGCTGGACGGTTCTTCCCTGGTCAGCCGTCATGGAAGACGCCAAACGTTTCCAAAAGGTGCAGGCGTTGCCGATTGCTGGCCACCCATTAGAGCGGGAGATAGCGCTATGCGCCTCCGATACCTATCCATTGAGCCGGGCCGCGGAGGTCATCCAAGGGTATGTGACCACTATCTTGACCCAGTTGGTCGACGAAGGAGGCTGGCGCGGAACTCAGTTGATCAAGCCGGGAGTAGCAGATTAACCGCTAATGCGTTCAATAAGAATTTACGATGGAGCTATCCATAATCAATATTTTTTTGTGAGGGATCTCGTTCCTATACTCGCGTCATGTACCTGACCAAACCTCCTTCTGGCCTTAGACCTCGGCTGTTGAGGCATGGTCAGGGTGTTCAAAAAACACTAGGAACGCCGATATGACCGATCTGAATGAAGCATTCGAGCAGCCACTCAAAGGCGTTAAGGTTCTCGAACTCTCGCAAATTATGGCTGGCCCAACATGCGGTCTGATGCTCGCGGACATGGGGGCAGAAGTTTTCAAGATAGAGAAGTTCCCCGGCGGCGATGACGCACGAAATTATCGTCGGGAAGGAGATTCTGGCCTCCCTCCTTCCTTCATGATGCTAAACCGCGGAAAGCGCTCGATCGGCATCAATGTGAAGACCGAGGCAGGTCGGCAAGCGCTGATGCGCATGGTCGCGCAAGCGGACGTGCTGACCGAGAACTTCCGGATGGGTGTGATGGAGCGCTTGGGCCTTGGGTATGAGACTCTCAAAGAGATCAACCCTGCCTTGATTTATTGCTCGATCACCGGATATGGCCGCGTCGGCCCGCTCGCCCACAAAGGTGGCTTCGATATGGTGCTGCAAGCTTTCAGCGGATTGATCAGCGTCACAGGTGAGGAGGGTGGTGAACCTGTAAAGCCAGGCGTTTCCATCGCAGACGTTAACGCAGGTATCTTGGCTGCAGTGGGTATATTGGCCGCCTACATTCATCGGCTGCGAACCGGCAAAGGGCAACGAATTGATACCTCATTGCTGCAAGCATCCATGCAGCAATTGTACTGGCACGCCGCCGGTTACTTCTCACGTGGGCTGATTGCGAAACC
>Ga0308157_10001399_pt1 | contig 50427 bp, 39 predicted proteins | sample PhyBR1_FD_201035 | JGI IMG/M metagenome (GOLD analysis project Ga0308157, IMG submission 201035) | Phyllosphere microbial communities from UC Gill Tract Community Farm, Albany, California, United States - DLSLB.R1 | ecosystem: Host-associated > Plants > Phyllosphere > Unclassified | place: USA...
AACTCGCGCTTGCGGGTTTCGGCCAGCACGCCGGCCTTTTCGCAAGTGCGCTTGAAGCGGCGAAGAGCAAACTCAAAGGGCTCGTTCTCGCGGACTTTAACGCTGGGCATGGAATCTCCGGGGACTCAGTAGTAAAACCGGGTCACACCCGGTGAGCCGCGCATTATAGTCCCTTTGCAGACAGGCGCAACCCCCTCGGATTTGGCGGGCGCGTCAGACAGGTCCACAATACGCTCCATGAAAGTTCTCGGCATTGAATCATCCTGCGATGAGACGGGCGTAGCCGTCTACGACACCTCACTTTCCGGGGCGGCTGCGCTGCGTGCGCATGCCGTCTACAGCCAGATCGCGCTGCATGCTGAATACGGTGGCGTAGTGCCGGAGCTGGCCAGCCGCGACCATGTGCGCAAGACCCTGCCGCTGATCCGGCAGACCCTGGACGAGGCGGGTATCGCCATCTCCGAGATCGAGGGTGTGGCCTATACCGCCGGCCCGGGCCTGGTCGGCGCGCTGCTGGTGGGCGCCGGGGTGGCCCGTTCCCTGGCCTGGGGCCTGGATGTGCCAGCCATCGCCGTCCACCACATGGAAGGCCATCTGCTGGCGCCGTTGATGGAAGACGACCCGCCGGAGCCGCCGTTCGTGGCGCTGCTGGTGTCCGGCGGGCATACCCAGCTGATCGCGGTCGATGCCATCGGCAAATACCGCCTGCTTGGCGAGACACTCGACGATGCTGCCGGTGAGGCCTTCGACAAGACTGCCAAGATGATGGGTCTGCCGTACCCGGGTGGCCCGCAGCTGGCACGCCTGGCCGAGGTGGGCACGCCGGGCCGTTACAAGTTCGCCCGCCCGATGACCGACCGGCCGGGCCTGGACTTCAGCTTCTCCGGCTTGAAAACCCAGGTGTTGCTGGCCTGGCGCGACAGCGACCAGAGCGAGCAGACCCGTGCCGACATCGCCCGTGGCTTTGAAGATGCCGTGGTCGATACGTTGGCAATCAAATGCGAACGCGCGCTGGATGCGGCCGGCTGTGATGTGCTGGTGGTGGCCGGTGGCGTCGGTGCCAACAAGCGCCTGCGGGCCAAGTTGCACGATGCGGCCCAGCGTCGTGGTGGCCGGGTCTGCTTCCCGCGCCCGGCCTTGTGCACCGACAACGGGGCGATGATCGCCTTCGCTGGCGCCCTGCGCTTGCAGGCTGGCCAGCACAGCCCGGCCGAGGTCAAGGTCACCCCGCGTTGGGATATGGCCACGCTGCCACCGCTGCAGGGCTGATGCCCCCCGCCTGTCGTGGGCCATCCACGGCAGGCTCAGGCTTGGGCCGTTACCATGTCGTATTCATTCAAGACGACAGATGCAATGGACAAGGTATTCATCGAAGGGCTCGAAATCGACGCCCTGATCGGCATCTACGACTGGGAACGCCGCATCCGCCAGACCCTGGTGTTCGATCTGGAAATGGGCTTCGACAACCGCAAGCCCGCGGCCAGCGACGACATTGTCGACACGCTCAATTACAAGGCCGTCAGCAAGCGCTTGATGGAGTTCGTGCGCGGCTCCGACTTCGGTCTGGTGGAGACACTGGCCGAACGCTGCGCGCAGATCGTGCTGGACGAGTTCAATGTGCAATGGCTGCGGCTGAAACTGAGCAAGCCCGGCGCGGTGCGCGGCGCGCGCGCGGTCGGGGTGATCATCGAACGTAGTCGCGACGCCGCCTGAGCCGGCCGTGACCTTGCCGCGCCCGCACAGGCGCGCGGCTTTCGTAGTGCTGCCTTGAGGATTGCCCGCTGCGGTGGGCCGGGCAGCGTGTTTGTGCAGTAAACGTGAGGGTGGTTTAAAAATGGCAGTGATGGGAATCCGCTGGCTGGATCAGCTCGAAAACGTATTGGCACCGTATCCGATGGCATACCCGGCGGTGGTGCTGGCCGCATTGCTGCTGGTGGCGTGGCTGGCCAATTTCGTAACCAAGCGCATCCTGCTGCGCGGCCTGCGTTCGGCGATCGAACGTTTTTCCGGCCCGCAGCACAACGCCAAACAGCCGCTGCGGGTGGTCGCACGCTTGGCCAACATCGTGCCGTCGGTGGTGCTTGCAGCGGGGCTGGCTATTGTCCCGGAACTGCCGCCGGGTCTGGTCAAGGGTTTGCAGGCGCTCTGCCATGCGTGGACGGTATTGACCATCGCGTTGGCGGTGTCGCATGCATTGGATGCGTTCAATGACTTCTATGAGCGTCGGCCCGATGCACGCAACAAGCCGATCAAGGGTTACCTGCAGGTCGCCAAGATCGTTGTATTCGTCCTGGCGGGCCTGTCCATCGTGGCGACGCTGGCCGGGGTCAAGCTGCTGCACGTGGTGACCGGTCTGGGAGCCGCCACTGCGGTGTTCATGCTGATCTTCCAGGACACCATCCTGTCGCTGGTAGCCAGCGTGCAGATCAGCGGCGATGGCCGCGTGCGCATCGGCGACTGGATCGAGATGCCCAGCCAGAACGCCGATGGCGATGTCACCGACATTGCGCTGCATACGGTGACAGTGCGTAATTTCGACAACACCATCACCACCATCCCGACCAAGAAGCTGGTTACCGAGTCCTTCCGCAACTGGCGCGGCATGCAGGAGTCCGGTGGACGCCGGATCAAGCGTTCGATCTACCTGGACCAGCACAGCGTCCGCTTTCTTGATGCTGCAGCGTTGGAACAGCTGGGCCATTTCGGCCTGCTTGATGACTATCTGCAGGCCAAGCAGCAGGAGCTGGGGCAGTGGAATGCCAAGGTCGCCGAACAGCACCCGGAGCCGGTCAATGCGCGCCGCATGACCAACCTGGGCACGTTCCGCGCCTATGTGGAGCGCTACCTGCGCAGTCACCCGGACATCAAGCAGAACATGACACTGTTGGTGCGGCAGATGGCGCCGACCCCGCAGGGCTTGCCACTGGAGATCTACTGCTTCGCCCCGACCGCGTGGGCACAGTACGAACGTACCCAGTCCGACGTGTTCGACCACCTGCTGGCGATCCTGCCCGAGTTCGGCCTGCGGGTATTCCAGGAGTCCAGTGACGCCATGCTGATGAGCGCCCGCGACCAGCGCTTCGCGTAACACCACACCCGCCCCGGTAGTGCCGGGCCCTGCTCGGCAGGGGCCCCTTGCCCGAGAACCCGCCAGTCGCCCCGGATGAACGCGGCGTGCCCGGAGTGACGATCCCAGGGGCAAGCCCTTGCCGAGCATGGCTCGGCACTACCGGGCCGATGCGGCCACCACTTCACGCTTGGGGCGCTAGAATTGCCCGCTTGAAAGCGTTTACACGAAGGACAGCCGGTGGCCCCCGACCGCATTGAATCCCTGATCGCACGCATGACCGTGGACGAGAAAGTCGGCCAGCTCAGCGTATTTGCCGACATGGTTCGGCCGTTTGCGCCCGACGTTAACCCCGAGGCCAATGTCCGCAACGCCGAGCAGGTGCTGGAGCAGGTGCGCAGCGGTCGCGTGGGCTCGCTGTTCAATGGCGTTGGCGCCGAGTTGGGGCGACGCATCCAACAGGTGGCGCTGGAAGAGAGCCGACTGGGTATCCCGGTGATCCTGGCGTCTGATGTCATCCATGGCATGCGCACGGTGTTCCCGATCCCGCTCGGCGAGGCCGCCAGCTTCGAGCCTGACCTGGCCCGGCGCACCGCCCGTGCCACCGCTATCGAGGCGACTGCTGCCGGCATCCATTGGACCTACGCACCGGCGGTGGATATCGCCCGCGACCAGCGCTGGGGCCGCGGTGCAGAAGGGGCCGGTGAGGACGTGGTGCTGGGCTGCGCGTTCGCCGCGGCGCGGGTGCGCGGTTTCCAGGGCGATGACCTGACCGCAGCGGATTCGCTGCTGGCCACGCCCAAGCATTTCGCCGCCTATGGCGCGGTTGCTGCCGGCATGGAATACGCACAGGTGGATATCTCGCCGCAGACCCTGCGCGACGTGCACCTGCCGCCCTTCAAGGCCGCACTGGATGCCGGTGCGCTGTCCTTGATGAGCGCCTTCAACGACATCAATGGCGTGCCGGCCAGCGCCAACCGCGCGCTGCTGACGGATCTGCTGCGCACCGAATGGAAGTTCGAAGGCGTGGTGGTGTCCGACTACACCGCCGACATGGAGCTGATTGCCCATGGCTATGCCGCTGATGAAGTGGACGCCACCCGCAAGGCCTTCCTCGCCGGCCTCGACCTGAGCATGCAGAGTGGTTTCTACGACCAGCATCTGGCGGGGTTGGTGCGTGCTGGCGAAGTGCCGATGGCGGTGCTGGATGCATCGGTGCGCCGGATCCTACGCTTGAAGGAAGCCATCGGCCTGTTCGACAACCCCTACCGTTCGCTCGACCCGGCGCGCGAAGCCGACCAGTCACATCTTGCCGAGCACGATGCATTGGCACGTGATGCCGCACGGCGCTCGGTGGTGCTGCTGAAGAACGAAGGCGAGTTGTTGCCGTTGAAAAAGCGCGGGCAGAAGATCGCGCTGATCGGCCCGTTCGTGCAGGACCGCGACAATATCGAAGGCTGCTGGACGCTGTTCGGCGACAAGTCGCGTTACGTCACGCTGGAAAGCGGCGTGCGCGCTGCAGTGGCAGAGCACGTTGGCTTGGAAGTCGTTCCCGGCTGTGGCCTGGAAGCGCCGCTGGAAGGCGGCATCGAGGCTGCGGTGGCCGCCGCGCAACGCGCCGACGTGGTGGTGCTGGCGGTTGGCGAACCCCAGCGTTACAGCGGCGAAGCGCAATCGCGCGTGGAGATCCTCCTGCCGCCGGCACAGCAGGCGCTGGCCGAAGCCGTTGCCGCCACCGGCACGCCGCTGGTGGTGTTGTTGCGTAACGGACGCGCGCTGGCCCTGCAGGGCGCGGTACGCGACGCACAGGCGATTGCGGTCAGCTGGTATCTGGGAACGCAGAACGGGCATGCGCTGGCCGACATCCTGTTTGGTGACTACAGCCCGTCGGGGCGCCTGCCGGTGAGTTTCCCGCAGGCATCGGGCCAGCAACCTTATTTCTACAATCACCCACGCAGTGGCCGGCCGGAACTGCCGACCATGTCGGAGTTCAAATCGCGTTGGCGCGAAATTCCCAATGCGGCCCTGTATGCATTCGGCCACGGCATCGGCTACGCACGCTTCGAGTACGACCTGCCGCAGTTGAGCGCGCCGCAGCTGGATTGGAATGGTGAGCTTGTCATCCGCACGACGGTGCGCAACACCAGCACGGTGGCCGGTGAGGAAGTGGTGCAGCTGTATGTGCATGACCGGGTCGCCAGCCGGGTGCGGCCGGTGCGGGAGCTGAAGGCCTTCCGCAAGGTGGCTGTGGCAGCGGGTGGCTCGGTACAGGTGGAGTTCCGTCTGGATCGGCAGCAGTTGGCGTTCACCGGTGTGGACGGCGACCATATCGCCGAGCCGGGGTTGTTCGATCTATGGGTATCTGCCTCATCGGTCAGTGGCGAAGCGGTCAGTTTCGAGCTGCTGGGTCCCTGATCCTGTAGCGGCAGGAAGGTGGTGCCGAGCCATGCTCGGCAAGGGGCTTTGCCAATAAGGCCTCTGCCGGGCATGGTGCGGCACTACAGATGTTGGTTGCATGGTCTGCTTCGCGGCTTACGCCGCTCCTAACTTGGGAACGTCTCATGCCTGCAGTACTGCCTGTCTACATGCCCTGGTTGATGACGGCCGGTTTCGGCTGGCTGTATTACCGCCGGATCCGCCGGCATTTCGGCTGGCAGCCGTGGCGTCCCGTGCGCAATACGGTCCGTATCTGCATCCTGGCCTTGGTCAGCGTGATGCTGGTGGTGGCTGCGCTCTATCTGCCGCATGTGGCGTGGGGTGTGGCGGGTGGTGCGGTGTCCGGTGTCGGTCTGGGCGTGTTTGCCTTGAAGCACACACGGATATCGCCACGCGACGGGCAGCCCGGCTACATCCCCAACCCGTGGATAGGCGGCGGTCTGGCCCTGCTGCTGGTCGGCCGGCTGGCATGGCGCTGGTACGCGGGGGCCTTCAGTCAGGGCATGGGGCAGGGGGCGGCCAATGCCAGCCCGTTGACCCTGGCATTGGCGGCGGCCTTGGTCAGCTATGGCCTGGTGCAGGCCGTAGGTTTGGCGCTGCGGTTGCGCTAGCCCGCCACGCCTCCCTTTGGCGTGGCAAAGGGAGGGGGTGGTAGTGCCGAGCCATGCTCGGCAGTGGCCTTGCCGGGAAAGCCCCTTGCCGAGCATGGCTCGGCACTACCGAGGCTTGTGCCGATCAGCCTGCCTTGGGCGTCAGCTTCAACAAGCGGCCGTTGCTGCCATCTTCGAGCAGCCAAATCGCGCCATCGGGCCCTTGTTCGACTTCGCGGATGCGGTTGCCCATGTCGAAGCGTTCGGCTTCGCGGGCCTTGTCACCGTCAAAGGCGACACGCACCAAGGACTTGGACGAGAGCCCGCCAATGAAGCCGCTGCCCTGCCACTGCGGGAACTGCGCGCCGTTGTAGATGATGAAGCCGGCTGGCGAGATTACCTGACGCCAGGTCACCACCGGCGCGTTGAATTCAGGGCGGGTGTCGTGGTCGGGGATATCGCGACCGTCGTAGTGGTTGCCGTTGGAGACGATGGGGTAGCCGTAGTTGGCGCCACGCTGGATCAGGTTCAACTCATCACCGCCCTTCGGGCCCATCTCGTGTTCCCACAACTTGCCGTTGCCGTCGAAGGCGATGCCCAGAATATTGCGATGGCCCAGCGACCACACCTGATCGGCGGGCGCGCCCTGCGCCACGAACGGGTTATCCGCCGGCACGCTGCCGTCGTCATTGAGGCGGATCAGTTTGCCCAGGTTGCTCTTCATGTCCTGCGCCGGGTCGAACTTCTGCCGCTCGCTGGAACTGATCCACAACTTTCCATCGCTACCAAATGCCAAGCGGTGGCCGAAATGGCCGCCGCCACTGACCTTGGGCACCTGCCGCCAGATGACCTGTGCGTCGGTCAGCTGGCCACTGCCGTCGGCATTCAAGACCAGCTTGGCGCGGGCTACGGCCGCGCCGCGGGTGTCATCCTCGCCTTCCTCTGCATAGCTGTAATAGACCAGCCCATTGCTGGCGTACTGCGGGTGGGCCAGCACATCGCCAAAGCCGCCCTGGCCGCCATAAGCCACCGCCGGTACGCCGGTGATCGTCGCGCGCTTGCCGGTTGCAGGGTCGAAATGCAGCAGCTTGCCCGCCTTTTCGGTGATCAGCAGGCTGCCGTCGGGCAGAAAGGTCATCGCCCACGGCTCATTGAAGCGGCCCACCTCGGCGGCATCGAACGGCCATTGCGCCTGCTTGATGGCTGCTTCGGCGGCCGGGTCAGGGTCGGCTGCGCAGGCGCTGGTGAACAGCACCGGGGCCAGGGCGAGGGTCATGCTGAGCAGGAGGGTGCGGGGCATGGGGGTCTCCAATACGGGAAAGCGATATGTGGTTTGGGTTGTACACCATCGCGCCGGGGGATGGGAGCCAGTGCCGGAATGGCCTAACGTAGTGGCTCGCGCCCACGGTTGCTGGGTCCTGTCGTCGAAAAAAGGGAGTTTGGGGATGAAACAACAGGTGCAACGGCCTTCGGCCGCCTTCATCGCGGCCTCATGGACGGCGCTGCTGCTGGGGGCAGTGGCCTATCTGGTGGGGCTGTTCAATGCGGAAATGCTGCTCAACGAGAAGGGCTATTACCTGACCTTGCTGCTGTTCGGCCTGTTTGCGGCGGTATCGCTGCAGAAGAGCGTCCGCGACAGGGTGGAAGGCATCGCAGTCAGCAACCTCTATTACAGCCTGTGCTGGTTCGCACTGCTGTGCGCGTTGATGCTGCTGTTGGTCGGGTTGTGGAACGCCACCCTGCTGCTCAGCGAGAAGGGCTTCTATGGCATGTCCTTCGCGCTGTCGCTGTTTGGCGCCGTGGCCGTGCAGAAGAATACCCGCGACGTGATGGCTGCCGACGCCGCTTACGGCACGCCGCCGCTGCCGCCGCAGGAATGAATCCAGCCCGCCACTGCTGCGCGCAGCAGTGGCGGCAGGCAATCAGCTGTCGCTGCCTGCCTCGGGGTCTGCCTGCAACTGCGTATGCCGGGCCACGATGCCGGTGGCAGTAACACCGCCGGTGGCGTTGCCGATGGTGCAGAACACATCGGGGATGGTGTCCACCGCCAGCAGCACGCCCAGCGGCTCCACTGGCAACCCCAGGCTCTGGGTGATCGGCATGTTGTTGGTCATGAAGTTGGCCTGGCCGGGCAGGCCGGTGGAACCCATGCTGATTGCCGCTGCCAGCAATACCGCCACCGCGTACTGCGAGGCATGCACGTCGATGCCGTACAGCCAGGCAATGAAGCTGGCCACGGCGATGTACTGCGCCGGGCTGGTGATGCGGAACAACGACACCGCCATCGGCAGTACCAGCGAGGTCAGTGCCGCCGGGTAGCCCAGGCGGTTGCGCGCGCTGTCGATCATGGCCGGCAATGACGCCAGCGACGACTGCGTGCTGCCGGCAATCACCTGCACCGGTACCAACGCAGCGGCAAAGCGACCGAAGCGCTCGCCCGCGGCAAAGCGCGCCACCACATACAGCAGCAGGGTGATCAGGATGTAGATCACGCACATCAGCACGATGTAGTAGCCCAGCACGCCGAGGATGCTCATGCCCACTTCGGCACAGACCACGAACACCAGCGCGAAAACGCCGACCGGTGCCGCCCACAATACCCAGCGCACGATGGTGATCATGGTATCGGCGATGATGCGGATGATGTCGAGGATACGGTCGCGGCGCTCGGGCTCCTGTCGGCTCAGCGCGAAGCCGAAGAACATCGCAAAGGCCACCAGCGGCAACATTGCGCTGGATGCGGCTGCCGCCAGGGCATTGCTGGGGATCAAGGAGCTGATCCATTGCGCGGCGCTGAGCGGGGTGGCAGCGGTCGCGGGGGAGCGCAGCGCATCGCGGAAGGCCTGGATGTTGTCGGCATCGCGCGGAACCAGATCCAGCAGCAGCGGGGTGATGACGGCAGAGAACGCTGCCGAGCCCACCAGCAGGACCAGGAACACGATGATGGCATTGCGCGCCGTACGCCCGGATGCTGCGGCATTGCTGGCGGTGTTGACGCCAACGATGACCAGCGCGGTGACCAGTGGCACCACCGTCATCTGCAGGGCATTGAGCCAGAGCCGGCCGATCGGGCGCAGGACATCGGCGATACGCAGGGCGAGGGCCTGGTCATGGGCCGACAGCGCCAGACCGACGAGGGCAGCCAGGGCGAGCGCGATCAATACCTTGACCGGTGCGGAGATCCTGGAAGGTTTGGCGGTGGCGCGGCTGGTCATGGAGAGGGACGTTGCTCAAAGAAAAGGAAAGATGCCTGCTGCAGCGGAAATGCTCAACGGGCGGCTTCTGGAAGCACCGGCAGTCCCCAGCCGTGCTGCAGGCGGGTGTACTCGGCCTGGGGCAGCAGCACGAACCGCGGCTTGGCCTGGGGTGACAGCCAGGCCAGCAGTGCTGTCATGCGTTCGGGTTCCATTGCCGTGCAGCCCGCGGTGGCCTCACCGGGCGCGCGCCACAAATGGGCGAAGATGCAACTGCCCTGGCCCGGAACTGCTGCCGGGTTATGTTCGATGACGAAGCCTTCGCGATAGCGGCGGTCACCCTTGTTGTGCAGGTCCAGGCGCATGGTTTCGGTGGAACCTTGCACCGCCGCTTCGCCCACCTGCCTTGCATCGACGATCTGGTTGTACAGCGGCGACGCCGGCACATCCATGCAGTAACTGCTGGCTTGCATCGCCTGGTAAGGCATCTGGCTGCGGATATGGTCGGCGTAGCCAAAGGCGGGGCCGATGGCGAAGATGCCGGCCGGGCTGCGGCCATCCCCTTCCTGCTTGTGCGGGCCGGCGTCCTGCGCCGGATGCAGGCCGATGCCCCAGGCACTGCCGTTGCGGCCGAGAGCGACGTCGAAGCCGGCATCGTGGGCTTTCCAGCCACCATCGGTGCGTTCAAACGCCTGCAGGTGCCCGCTGGTTGCATCCCAACCGTTGGCGGTAACCACGATCAGCTGCTGCGCATCGTCCAGGGGAGTTGCAGGAGCGGCGATAGCGGCCGGGGCCATGGTGATCAGCAGGCTCCCCAGCAGGTGTCGACAATGGCGTTGCAGAAAGGCGTGCATGGCGATGGTTCCCGGGTCAGTTGTCGATCAGGTGCTGGATGCGTTCCTGGTTCATCGCCAGTTGTCGCTGCCGGTCCGGGTTGGTCTGGCACAGCAGCACGAACACGAAATCCAGCAGATACTGCAGCGAGCTACGGTACAGCAGCTGGGCGACGGGCGGCTGCGGATCGTGGGCACAGATGGCCAAGGCGGCATCGGCATGGGCACGCAGCGGGTTGGCGGTGTGGCGGGTGATCGAGACGACCTTGCCGCCGACTTCCTGGAACTGGCGCGAGAGCTGCCACAGCTGCGGCAGCTTGCCGAACTCGGAGAACACCAGCAGCACATCGCCGGGTCGTGCGGCAGACAGGTTGGCGGTCATCAGGATGGGGTCGGCGTGCTGCACGGTGAGGATGCCCAGCAACGACAGGCGCATGGCGAATTCGCGTGCGTACAGGCCGTCATCACCCAGGCCATAGACGAATACCTTGGGGGCATTGTCGATCAGTGCGATTGCTGCTTCCACATCCTGTTGTGGATTGGCGGCAAGGGTTTCTTCCTCGGCGGCGGCCTTGGCGCGGCGCAGGGTTTCGGCGACCAGCAGGTAGCCGCCGGGTTGGTCTTCCGGCGGCCAGCGTGTGCTTTCGCCGTTGCCTGCAGCCGCGACGGCGGCGCCGACGGAGAACTTGAGGTCGGGATAGCCTTTGAAGCCCAGTTTCTGGCTGAACTTGACCACGCTGGACTGGCTGATATCCAGGGCATTGGCCAGTTGCTGCGAGGAGTAGTCGCGCAGCAGGTGGGCGTTGTCGAGGATGAAGTCGGCAATGCGCCGTTCGATGGCCGACATCTGTTCGCGTTCGGCGCGGATTTTTACCAGAGGTGGCATGGGCGTGTTGGTATTTGTCTGCTGAGGACTTTAAGGGATTGCACTGGCGAGCGGAGCAGCATTTCGCCTCCGAACCTGCCCGAAGCAGTAGGCAGCGCTGGGAAGGTGCAGCCTTGCTTTTGCTTCTGTTCCAGCGCCCTCCCTTGCGCGCAGCGCAGGGGAGGGGGCAAGGGCAAGAGCAGGAGCAGATGCCGAAGGCTGGGAAACTCTCCAAAACAAAACAGCGCCGGGCATTGCCGGCGCTGTTTCAGTTCCTTCCGCATGCGCAACCACGACGGCGGCAACCGGGGAGAGGTCGGTTGCCGCCTGCGTGATCACGGCTTGATCATCTCCAGCCCGCGTACCTCGATGATGCCCAGGCCCGGTGCGTCGGTGATGCTGATCTCCGATTCGTTGAAGATCACCCCGCCTACCACCGGGTTGAACTGGCTCAACGACGGCCCGTCCAGATCCACCTTGCTGATGGCACCGGACTTGGCCACGCCCAGGTGCACCGCCGCGGCTACGCTGATGCTGGATTCCAGCATGCAGCCGATCATGCAAGGCACGCCGTACAACGAGGCGATGTCGGCAATCTTGATCGCATTGGAAATACCGCCGGTCTTCATCAACTTGATGTTGATGATGTCGGCTGCACCCTGCTGGATGAGATCAAACACCTGGTGCGGGCTGAACACGCTTTCGTCGGCCATCACCGGGGTGTTGACGCGCTCGGTGACGTATTTCATGCCGGCGATATCGGCCGCCTTCACCGGCTGCTCCAGCAGCTCCAGCACCACGCCGGCGTTCTCCAGCACGTTCATCGCATACACCGCCTGCTTGGCGGTCCAGCCCTGGTTCGCGTCCAGGCGCAGCAGGGCGCGGCCTTCGACGGCGGCATGGATCGCCTTGACCCGCTCGATGTCCAGGCCGATGTCCTTGCCTACCTTGATCTTCAGCGATTCGAAGCCGCGGTCCAACGCGGACAGCGAATCGGCCACCATCTTGTCGATGTAATCCACGCTGATGGTGATGTCGGTGGTGATCACCGGGTCGCCGCCACCCAGCATCTGGTACAGCGGTGCGCCGTGCAGCTGCGCCCACAGATCGTAGATGGCGATTTCCACCGCCGCCTTGGCGCTGGTGTTGCGCTCCATCGAGGTCTGGATCAGCCCGCAGATGCGGTTGAGGTTGCTGATGTCCTCACCGATCAGGCGTGGCTTGATGAAGGTGTTGATTGCTTCGATGATCGAACCGTGCGTGTCACCGGTGATCACCGCCGTGGCCGGGGCCTCGCCGTAACCGGTGTTGCCGCTGTCGGTACGTACCATCACCACGATGTCTTCCACCGTTTCCACGGTGCGCAACGCGGTCTTGAACGGTGTTTTCAACGGCACGCGAAGCATGCCCAGTTCGATATCGGTGATCTTCATTTGGTGTCTTGCAGGCGGATGCGCTGGATGTTGGTCATGCGGTCGATGTAACTGGCGGTATCACTGGCCATCATCGGCTGCAGCGGGGTCACCGATACACCGTTGAGGCTGGCATGCACGCGCTTGCCGCTGGCATCGAACCAGCTGCCACCGGAAGTATCGTGGATCACCCAGGTCATGCCATTGGCCTGACCGAGCATCATCATCACGTGGCCGGGGATGTAGATCAGGTCGCCGACCTGCAGCTTGGCGATGGCGTCATTGCGCTTGGCCTTGCTGTCCTTGTCGGTGAACGGCACGCGGTTCAAGGCCGGGCTGATTGCCTGCGCGCTGGTATTGCGCGGCAGTAGCACGCCGAAGCTGCGGTAGATCTCCGAGACGAAGCCGCTGCAATCGCGGGTGTCGTAGGAGTGCCCCCAGCCGTAGCGCTCGCCGAGGAACTTGAAGGCCTGGCGGATCAGGTTGGCCTGGGTCAGCGGCAGGTAGTCGCTGGCCGATTCCTGCGAGCGCGGCAGCAGCGCCGGCACCAGCGCCAGGCTGCCATCATCGTTACGCACCGGCAGCTGGATCACATGGCCGGCATGGGCCTGCTGGCCATTGACCGGATCCATCACCGGCCAATCGGCCAGTACCGGCACGCGCACGCCCATCTCCAGCTGCAGGTCGGAGACCCGCGGCTCTTCCGGCGTATGTGCGGTGAACGCCTTGCCGGCGGTGATCACACGGTACGGGCCCTTGGCGCCGTAGCCAAATACCTGCTCGGCACTGCCGATGCCGACAAAGCGCTTTTCCATCCACGCTGCATAGCGTTCGCTGGCAACGAATACCCACTTGCCATCGGCGCTTTCATGCAGCACCGCGACGGCATCGCCGGGGAATAGTGCCGACTCCTGGAAGCGGTCGATATCGGTGTCGCCCTGGCTGCTGAACACGCGCAGCTCGGTAGGAAAGGCGCGCAGTGCAGCACGATGCACGACCAGGCCGTATTGGATCGGACGCGTGGCCGGAACCGCATCCAGCCCCAGGTTGGCGGTGACTGCCTGCAGCTGGGCAGCGCTGACTTCACGGCCCTGCGCGTCGTAGAGCGTACGGGTGGGGGCGCGGGAAATCTTGCCGATCTGCTCGCGGACCCATACTTGTGGCAGTGGCGCGGGTAGTGCATGCAGGTCGATGATCGAGGCATCGAGCTGGCGCATGCGGGCGTTCTGCGCATCGATGGCGGCGCGGTCCAGGATCACTGCGTCGGCTTGGGGCAGCTTGGCGATCCATGCTTCCGGCGCCAGCAGGCCATCTTCCAGGCCAATGATGCCGGCATAGGTGGCCGGGACGGGCGTCTCGGGTGGGGACAGCGCAAATGCCGGGCCCGCGCACAGCGCGGCGGCAAGTAGCAGCGCCCGTGAAAGCGGGGCGTGGCGCAGGCGCTGGAATGGCGACGGCATGGCAGACATGTGGAGAGCTCCCCTCGGTGATGCTCTGGAATATTTATTCCTTTCTTCCGCGAAAGCAAGAATAAATTATTGACCGGGTACCGGGTGCGTGTTACACAGCTGTAACCACCCTGCACGTGGAAGTGTTGCCGTGGCATCAAACGCCGATTCTGCCTGCTTTGCCCGTATCCCGTTCGCTCGCACAGTCATTTCCATGGCGCTCTGCGCCGGGATTGCGTGGGCCGTCCAGGCGGGCGAGGTGCCCTCTACACCGCTGCCGGACCTGGTGGCTCGGGTGGATCGCGGCGATTTTGCCGGTGCCCAGGCGCAGATCGACAAGGCCTTGGCCAGCGCCAGCCTGGACGCAGACAGCCGCGCTGCCTACCTGTTCCAGCAGGAGCGCATGCGTCGGATACGGCTGGACTTCACCCTGGACGAAGCGCAGGCCAAAGCTGCCGTGCGCAAGTCCATCCCGGACCTGCGCGATGAGGAATTCGCTGCCTGGGATGCCGCCGGGCTGATTGAACACCTGGACATCGATGGCCAGCGTCGTTGGTTCAAGCGCGCGCCCAGCAATCTGTTCCTGCTCAGTACCGAGGCATCCAATCGCAGGCCGGCAGACAAGCGCATCTCCCGGCCCGGGCCGTACGAGCGGCTGGGTCCGCATCATGGCGAAGTCATCCAGGCTTCCGAGCAGAGCCAGCAGTCCAGCGTTACCCCGCGTCGCATCCGCGTGACCCAATCCATCAAGGTGGATGCTGACGCGGTACCCGCCGGGCAGACCGTGCGGGCGTGGATTCCCTATCCGCGCGCTATCCCGGGGCAACAGGACAACATCCAGTGGCTGGGCAGTGTCCCCGACGGCGCCCAGGTTGCGCCGGAAGATACGCTGCAACGCACCGCCTACCTTGAGCGCAAGGCGGTGGCGGGGAGCCCGACCGAGTTTTCGGTCAGCTACGAGCTGACGATTTCAGCGCGGCGTTTCATCATCGACCCGGACAAGGTGCAGCCCACGCCAAGTGATCCGGCGCTCGCGCCGTATCTACTTGAGCGTGCGCCGCATGTGGTGTTCACGCCGGCCATGCGCGAATTCTCGCGCCGCGTGGTGGGAACGGAAACCAATCCTTACCGCGTGGCCAAGAAGTTGTTCGACGCGGTGGACGCGATCCCGTGGGGAGGCGCACGCGAGTACTCGACGATCAGCAATATCTCCGACTACGCCCTGCACGCCGGACACGCCGATTGCGGGCAGCAGACGCTGCTGCTGATCTCGCTGCTGCGCATGAACGGCATTCCAGCGCGTTGGCAGTCGGGCATGGTCTATTCGGACAACGAGGTTGGCTACAGCAACCTGCACGATTGGGGTGCGGTCTACCTGGCACCTTATGGCTGGGTGCCGATGGATGTAAGCACCGGTGCGCTGGACAGCGACAACCCGGCGCAACGTGATTTCTATTTCGGCGGGCTGGATGCCTACCGCATCGCATTCAACGATGACTACTCGCGCGCGTTCGTGCCTGCCAAGCAGCACTTCCGTTCGGAGACCGTTGATCTGCAACGAGGTGAGGTTGAGTGGGAAGGGGGGAACCTTTACTTCAACCAGTGGCAATACGACTTCCAATGGCAGGTTCTGCCAGCGAGCAAGTAAACAGCTGTTTCCAGTTGTACTTCCATTATCTGCAGGAGAGAGCAGGGGATGAATACCAAGATGTTGAAGAAGGCGGCATTGTCCGTCGCATTGGGCGCGTGCCTAGTGGCCGTCGCGCCAAGCGTGCTGGCACAGAGCGCAACCGGCGCCATCGCCGGCCGTGCCAGTTCCGGTGACCAGATCACCATCGTCAACAAGTCTACGGGCCTGACCCGCAGCATCACGGTGGGGGCTGACGGTTCCTACCGTTTGAGCCAGTTGCCCGTCGGTGACTACAGCTTGCAGGTCAGCCGAGGCGGCGCTTCCGACAAGGAACCGGTCGCCGTCAGTGTTTCGTTGGGCGGTACCACGACGGTCAATCTCGGTGGTAGCGACAGCGGCGCGGTAACGCTGGATTCGGTGCAGGTGACCGGCTCCAAGATCGTCAACCGGGTTGATGTCTACTCCACCGAATCCTCGTTCAACATCAAGCGTGAAGAGCTGGCGCGCATGCCGGTGGACCAGAGTGTCGCCGCGGTCGCGCTGCTGGCTCCCGGCGTAGTGGACTCTGGCTCCAGCTTTGGTGGTTTGAGCTTTGGTGGTTCCTCCGTGGCCGAGAACGTGGCCTATATCAACGGCCTGAACGTCACCGATCCCTATCGCCGCCAGGGCTTTTCGACGGTTCCCTTCAATTTCTATGAAGAGTTCCAGATCAAGACCGGTGGTTACTCGGCCGAGTTCGGTCGCAGTACCGGTGGCGTCATCAATGCCATCACCCGTTCGGGCGGCAACGAATTCAAGGGCGGCGTGCAGGTCACCATGGAGCCGTCGGCATGGGCTTCGGACCGCAAGGATCATTTCCATAGCGATGGCACCATTGACGAGCGTAACCGTACCAGCCGCGATCGCGCCCCGCTGACCAAGACCAATGTGTGGGCGTCCGGTCCGATCATGCAGGACAAGTTGTTCTTCTTTGCGATGTACGAGAACCGCGACAGCAAGTCGCAGGATCTCGATAACTCCGAAGCATGGAAGACAAAGAGCAACAATGATTTCTGGGGTACCAAGCTCGATTGGCGCATCAACGACAACCACCAGCTGGAGCTGCTCGCTTTCTCCGACAAGACGGATTCAGTGACCACCAGCTACGACGACTACGATTGGAGCACCAACATTTTTGGTGAGTCCAGCGGCCAGAGCAGTGGATCCTCCGGTGGCGATAACTGGTCGTTGACCTACACCGGGCATCTGAGCGACAACTTCGTTGCCAAGGCGATGTACGGCGTCAACAAGCGCAGCGCGGTGAGTGACAGCCCTTCGGATGGCGAATGCAGCATCTTCACGGTGGCGTCCAGCTACACCGAGATATATGGCGAACAGGAAGGCGTGGGGTGCCATCCGACCAATACCGCCATCAGCAACCGTGAAGACAAGCGTGAAGCAGCGCGCTTGGACTTTGAATGGACGCTGGGCGATCACCTGGTCCGCTTCGGCCTGGACCAGGAGGTGATGGATTCGAACAGCTCGACGCTCTATCCAGGCGATGGCGTCATGTATCAGGTGCTCTCGGTCGAGGCGGGCTCTTCGGTCAATGGCACGGTACTGCCGCCGGGGGTCACCGACATCATCGACGCGCGCTACAAGGTCACCGGTGCTCCGGTCAGCACCAAGGCGCAGGCGTTCTACCTGGAAGACAACTGGAACGTCACCCCGAACCTGTTGTTGAACCTTGGTGTGCGTTTCGACCAGTTCCACAACAAGCTGGCCTCGGGCGCCACCTTCGCCAAGTCCAAGTTCAACGACATGATCTCGCCGCGCCTGGGCTTCAGCTGGGACGTCAAGGGTGATGGTTCGATGAAGGTGTTCGGTAATGCGGGCCGCTACTACACGCCGCTGACCAACAAGCTTACCGACTATTTCGGTGGCGGTACCACCGATGAACACACCTACTACGCGCTCGATGGCTGGGAGCAGAGGCAGGACTCCAACGGCAATACCTACAAGGTACCGGTGCTCGGCCAGCAGATCGGGCCGGTTAACACCGAAGGTAATGCCCCAGCCCCCACGGATGTACGCACCGCGGTGGCACGCGATCTGAAGCAGGTGTTCCAGGACGAGTACATCCTGGGCTTCCAGCAGGCAATCAACGAGGAATGGTCGTACGGTGTCAACGCAACCTACCGTCGTATGACGCGTGCCGTGGAAGATGCTCGCATCAACCATGTGGAAGGCTGTGACTGGTATTCGGGAGACTGGCCGATCATCAACCCGGGTGAAACCAATCAGCTGTGGTGTCCGGATACCAATAGCTGGGTGACGCTGGATTCGTCCAAGGACGGCTACAAGGCCTTGGGCAGCGGCACCATCATGGGTTACAAGCGACCCAAGCGTACCTACAAGGCGCTTGAGTTCCAGATCGACCGCGCCTGGAATGACAAGTGGTCATTCAATGCCAGCTACCTGCTGTCCAAGAGCGAAGGCAACATCGAAGGGCCGGTCAATTCCGACACCGGCTACAACGACACCAACCTGGTGCAGTACTACGATCACCCGGCGGTCAACGAACGCTTTGGCGTGACGTTCAATGATGCCCGCCACCAGTTCAAGCTGCGCGGTGCGTACAAGTTGAACGAGCAGTGGTCCTTCGGCAGCACGCTGACGGCCCGCTCGGGTGGCCCGATCACCGCGTTCGGCGTGGTGTGGCCCAACGACAACCGCAATGCCGGTGGCCCGGGTGAATACAGTGGTGGTGGCTCCGGTTGGCTGTGCAAAGCCAATTGTTCGGATTGGGCCAACCGCGAGCTGGAGTACACAGGACGGGGGGCCTTCGGTCGTATGCCTTGGGTGATCGACCTCGGTGCCAGTGTGATGTGGACGTTGCCGGTGGACGGTGTCGATCTGACGGCACGCCTGTCGGTCTATAACCTCCTCAACCGGCAGACGGTGGTCAATGTGCACTCCCGCTACGAGAGCACGCCGGGTACGAAGATGTCTTACTTCGGTGAGGGCACCAATTGGCAGGCGCCGCGTTACACCAACCTGGTTGTGACCTGGAACTTCTGATGTAGCTTGTAGGGACGGCCCGCTTCGGCGGGCCGTCCGCGTTTGGGAAAGAGGAAACGGCATGAAACTGCGAAGCGTGTGGGTTGCAGCGGGCTTGCTGCTGACTGGCTCGACCACTGCGGCGGAGGGCGATCAAGCGCGATTTGACGCACTGCTCGATCAGACGACGCAGCGCTATCACTTGCCCGGTATTGCCATGGGTGTGATCGAGGATGGCAAGGTCGTCTACCGTGGTGCTCGCGGTGAACTCATCGCCGGCGGAGGTGCGGCGGTCAACGACGATACCTTGTTCAAGATCGCTTCCAATACCAAGGCGATGACAGCGGCGGTGCTGGCGCGCCTGGTGCAGGCCGGCAAGCTGCGCTGGGACGATCCTGTCACCCGGCATCTACCGCAGTTCCGCATGCAGGACCCCTGGGTAACGCGCAATATGCAGGTACGTGACCTGCTGATCCACAACAGTGGTCTAGGCCTTGGGGCCGGTGACCTGATGCTGTGGCCCGAGCCCAACAACTTCGACCGCAGCGACATCATTGCCGGCTTGGCGCATCTGAAGCCAACCGGCAGCTTCCGTAGTGACTATGCCTACGACAACCTTCTCTACGTAGTGGCCGGTGAAGTGGCCGCTGTCGCCGGTGGCAAGCCGTACGCGCAGTTGGTGCGCGAGGAGATCTTCCAGCCGCTGGGCATGCAGCGTTGCCAGGTGGGTGCCTGGTCGCCAGAGGCAGTGGGCAACATTGCTCAGCCACACCAGCGTGAAGGCAACCGCAATGTCCCGGCCGAGCGTGATTCGGCGCAGGTGGACGACTTTCCATCGATGGCGGCCGGCGGCGTGCGCTGCAGTCTCAACGACATGCTGCGCTGGATGCAGGTATTGCTGGACCCGGCACAGGCGCCGGGTTGGCTGGATTCCGCGCAACGCCAGGCGCTGTGGACAGCGCATATGCCGATGCCGATCAGCCAGCGTTTGCGCGACTGGGACAACACGCACTTCTACGCCTATGGCTACGGCTGGCGCCTGTCCGACATGGACGGGCAATGGAAAGTCGCGCACACCGGAACGCTGTCCGGCATGTATTCCTCGCTGGCACTGCTGCCGGATCAAAAAACTGGCGTGGTGCTGTTGATCAACGGCGAAGGCGAGGACGCGCGCACCGCGCTGATGCAGGCCGCGCTCAAGCACTACACCGCACCGACCGCAAACGAGGATGTGCTGCATTACGCCGCATTGATCGATGCGGCAAAGGCACAACGTCGCTCTGCCGGGCATGTGCGGCCGGCCTTGCCTGCAGCGCGTCCGGCCAGCGCTGGCGATCTTGGCGCTATGGTCGGTGTATGGAAGGACCCGTGGTTTGGCGAGGTGACGTTGTGCCCGCGCGATGGCAAGCTGCAGTTTGCGTCGGCCAAATCGCCGCGGATGACAGGTCAGGTGATGCGAACGGGCAACCGCTTCTTCGTGGCCTGGCAGGGCCTGGGTGAAGATGCCGATGCCTGGTTGGACCTCAAACGCGACGCCGCCCACCCGTTGCTGCAGCTACGTGCCATCGACCCGGATATCGACTTCAGCTATGACTACCCCGATCTGGAATTCCAACGCCTTGGTGGTTGCCGCTAGGCCATTGCTCGTCCTGCTGGTTCTGGCGCCGCTGTCGCTGTCGGCGCAAACGCGGGTAGCCGTGCAGGTCTCGCCAGCCAGCACACCAGGGCAGGCCAATATTGTCGATGTCACGACGTTGGCGCCGGATATCGCCCTGGATATCCGCTATGCCGGTAGTGACAACTTCACCGGGCGCGTGGTGCCAGGCTACGAAGCACCCCGCTGCTATCTGCTGCAGCCGGTGGCACAGGCCTTGGCGCGCGTGCAGCGGGGCTTGCGTGCGCAGGGCTACCGCTTGCAGGTGTTCGATTGCTATCGCCCGGTGCACGCGGTGAAGGCCTTCGTGGCATGGGTGCACGATGCCGGTGACCAGATAGCCAAGTCGCGTTACTACCCCAACGTCGACAAGAGCCAACTGCTGGACGGCTATATCGCCGAGACCTCCGGGCATAGCCGGGCGGCAACGGTGGATCTTGGCGTGCTGGATTGCCGCAAGGGCGACTGCACCGCGGTGGACATGGGCACGGGTTTTGACCGCTTCGATCCGCTGGCGCATACCGCCAACCCGCAGATCACCACCGCACAGAAGCAGAATCGCCAGCTGCTACTCGATGCCATGCAGGCACAAGGGTTTGCCAACTATCCGATGGAATGGTGGCATTACACGTTCAAACCGGAACCCACGCCGACCACGTCTTACGACTTCCCGGTGCGCTAGCTGGGGTGCGGACGGGTAGACTGCGTTCCCGTCCGCTCTCCACTGCACCGCGCCGATGAATCTGGTTTTGCACTATGGCCTGCTGGGCTCATTCGAAGCGGGCCTGATCGCGTTCGCGATTGGCTTTGCGATATTTGCCCTGCTATGGCAACTGGCCCGGCGTTTGGGCCTGTCACATGGCCATGTGATCGGCTTTGCCTGCCTGATCGGTGCGGCCATCGCCGCGGGCGTGGACAGTTGGAAACTGTTTTCGTTGGGAATGGTGCGCCTGGAGTCACCGCTGTACGCAAAGCTGGCGCTGGCATCCATCCATGATCCGGACCAGTTGGGCACGCGCGTACTGTTTGAACTGGTCGGGGTGCTGGTCGGCATAGGGCTAGGTTGGTGGCTGTTCAGTTCCAGAGGCAGCGCCGAAGACACCACGGATGCAGCTTGAAGTGCGTTCGCGGCAGCAATAGGCGCGATCAGCGGAACAGTTGAATCCACTGCTTACGATCACTTCATCTACCGCTAACCAGTGCGGTAACGGCAGTTTTCGTTGAAGTGGTTAACAGGATGTTTGCCGACGATCTGCGGCGGAACTTCCATTCAGTTGGACCTTGTCAGGGTGGGGCCGTGCGGAAAACACCGCGCTTTCCAAAACAGACGAGGAAGACCTGATGAGCATTCGTAATCGCACTCCGCTGTTCGCCCTGGTTGCCATCGTGGGTTCTGCCCTGGCCGCGCCGGTCATGGCCCAGGACGCACAGGACCAGGCCGCCACAGCGCAGGCGCAGGCCCAGCAGGCGCAGCAGTCTGCCGCACAGGCGCAGGATGCCGCAGCGGACGCTTCGGCCAGTGCTGCTGAAGCCTCTTCGGCCGCCGCCCAGAGCGGTCAGGGTGGCCAGAGCTGGGCCAGTGTCGACACCGACGGTGACGGCAGCATCAGCAAGACCGAATCCAGCGCCAATGCCGGTCTTGCCCAGGTCTTCGACCAGGCCGATGCCGACAAGGATGGCAAGCTGACCGTTGAGGAATACCGCGCGTTCGCCGCGACCCAGCAGAAGTAAAACGCCACCTTTGCAAGGGTGGGAAGGGCCGGCATTGCCGGCCCTTCTTTTTTCCAACCAAAGTGAGGGAGGCCTCTGGCCGCCCGGGCTGGGCAGCTACACGGCAGGCCGGGTGGGCGCCCTGCGACTGGGCCGGTCGGCATGCAATCGATGAGCGGTGGCCGTCGGGTTCCCGGGTGCGCTGTGCTTACCCGGGCTACGGTGACGTTGCGCATTGCGTTGCTCGGGTGGCGATTTCCTGGGAAGGCCATCGCCGAAGCGCCGGCATTGCGGATATTGCCCGGGCTGTCTTCTATCGATGGGGGAGGTTGCTATCCTGTGCCCCATGAAAACGCAGACCTCCCCTTCCGCCATCGGCCTGGTTGGCTTCGACGGCGATGACACGCTCTGGAAGAGCGAAGACTTCTACCGCCAGGCCGAGCAGGATTTTGAATCCATTCTTGGCCACTACATCGATCTGCACGATGCCGGCACCGCCCAGCACCTGTTGAAGGTGGAACGGCGCAACCTGGCCGTGTTCGGCTACGGTGCCAAGGGCATGACCCTGTCGATGCTGGAGGCGGCCATTGAACTGACCGAGGAGAAGATCTCTGCCGCCCACCTGCGCCAGATCATCGAGATCGGTCGGCGCACGCTGCAACATCCGGTGGAGGTGATTGATGGCGTACGCGATGCGGTTGCCGCCATTGCCGCGGAGTACCCGGTGGTGCTGATCACCAAGGGCGATCTGTTCCATCAGGAGCAGAAAATCGAGCGTTCCGGCCTGCGTGACCTGTTCCCGCGCATCGAGATCGTCTCGGAAAAGGACAACGACACCTACGCCCGGGTACTGGCCGAGTTCGACCTGCCGGCCGAGCGCTTTGTGATGGTGGGCAACTCGCTGCGCTCGGACATCGAGCCGGTGCTGGGCATGGGCGGCTGGGGTGTGTACACACCCTATGCGGTGACCTGGGCACATGAAGCGGAGCACGGTGTCTCCGATGATGCGCCGCGGCTGCACCACGCCGACACCGCACATCAATGGCCGCAGGCGGTGCAGGCCATCGCCGCGCAGGCTGCCCAAGGGCGCTGACGTGGCCATGCAGCCCGCTTCCCGCCTGCCACTGGTGCCCGGATTACTGGCGCTGGTGCTGGCGGCTGTCGCGCTGCCCTTGTCGGCGCAGCAGGTACCGGCGACCGCTCCGGCTGCCGCATCGATGGCCAGCGCCGGTACCGGCGATGTCTGGATAGACAAGCAATTGGCGGACATCGACGCTTATGCCGCCCGTTACCCGGATGCGTTCATCGACGAGTTGACGCGTTACGCCGGCGCCCGTCCGGGCTACGTGCAAGCGCTGCTGGAAGGCCACGGCTGGACCCCGGGGCAGGTGTATTTCGCCTGCTTTTGGGGACAGATCAGCAAGCAGGGTTATCGGGCCCTGGTGCAGGCACACAGCCAACAGCCTGAAGCCGGCTGGAAGGCCATCGTCGACGGCTTGCAACCGCCGCCGGACAACCTGCAATGGCGTGCCCTGCGCCACGCCATCGTCGCCAGCTACGACCACTGGGATCGGCCCATCCAGCTGGATGCGTTGCTGCAGCGCCAGCTCGGTGATCGCGCCAGGCGCGATGCGGCCGCCCGTGAGGCGGCCGGCGGAAACTGAACCGACGGACGGATGCCCTGGGTGGATGGTCGCCACCCCGGGTTCCGGGCGAGAATGGCGGCTCCTTCGATTCCGCGCCAGCGCGCCCTGTCATGACCGCCGACCGTTTCGTATCGCCTGACCATATCCGCAGCCTGTTCTCGCAGGCGATGTCGCACATGTACCGCACCGAAGTGCCGTTGTACGGGACCCTGGTGGAGCTGGTGGGGGCGATCAACGACCAGGTGCTGGCCGAACAGCCGGCGCTGGCCGAGCAGATGCAGCGCAGCGGTGAGCGCGAGCGCCTGGACGTGGAGCGCCATGGCGCTATCCGCGTGGGTACCGCCGAAGAACTGTTCACCCTGCGGCGCCTGTTCGCGGTGATGGGCATGCAGCCGGTGGGCTACTACGACCTGTCGGTGGCCGGGGTGCCGGTGCACTCCACCGCGTTCCGCCCGGTGTCCGGTGAATCCCTGAACCGCAATCCGTTCCGCGTGTTCACCTCGCTGCTGCGGCTTGAACTGATCGAGGATGAGGTGCTGCGTGCACAGGCGGCCGAGATACTGGCCCGGCGCAACATCTTCACCCCGGGCGCGCTGCAGTTGATCGACCAATGCGAGCGCGATGGCGGCTTGAGCGAGGATGATGCCTGGCGCTTTGTCGTCGAGTCGCTGGAAACCTTCCGCTGGCACAACGAGGCGACGGTATCCCTGCAGACCTACCATGCGCTGCACGGTGCGCATCGCCTGGTTGCCGACGTGGTCAGTTTCCGTGGCCCGCACATCAACCACCTCACCCCGCGCACATTGGATATCGATGCCGCGCAGGCCGCGATGCATGAGCGCGGCCTGGCCGCCAAGGCGGTGATTGAAGGCCCGCCGCGCCGCGATTGCGCCATCCTGCTGCGACAGACCAGCTTCAAGGCGCTGGAAGAGATGGTGCATTTCCCGTCGGGCGCGGACAACGAGGCGGGCACCCACACCGCACGCTTCGGCGAAATCGAGCAGCGCGGCCTGGCGCTTACGCCCAAGGGCCGCGCGCTGTATGACGCGCTGTTGGCCGAGGCACGCGGCGGTGCGGGCAGTACCGGTGGTGACTACGCGCAGCGCCTGCAGGCGAGCTTTGCAGCGTTTCCGGATACGCATGCCGTGCTGCGTCGCGAAGGATTGGGCTACTACCGCTACAGCCTGACCGACGCCGGCCGTACAGCCAGCATCGAGCAGCGCGCAGTGCCTGCCGAAGTACTGATTGAACAGGGCCTGGCTACTGCTGACCCGATCATCTACGAAGATTTCCTGCCGGTCAGCGCGGCAGGCATTTTCCAGTCCAACCTCGGTGGTGATGAGCAGCGTGCCTACGCCGCGCGCGCCAATCGTGACGCCTTCGAGCAGGCGCTGGGCGCACCCGTCAGTGACGAGTTCGCCATCTACGAACGCCTGCAGGCCGACTCGCTTGCCGGCCTGCGCGTGTGAGGCCGGCGCTTGCCGCCGGGTGGGGGCGGGGCGTTATGCTCCGCCCATCCCGAGGCAAGGAGTTGGCCCATGCGCTTGCAAGCTTGTGTGATGCTGGTTGTGGTAACGGCGTTGTCGGCCGCTTGTTCCCAGAAGGTGGCGCAGGCCCCAGCTTACGACTACGTAACACCACCTTCGCCGCCGGCCCCGCCCGCCCCGCCGTCCACCATGCGGTTTCGCAGTGCGGCCCCGGGTGCGGTTGTCGTCACCGGCGGTGTGTTTGCTCCGGAGGTCAATACCGAGGTTTACGAGCGCCCAGCCGACAACCCGGTCAAGCGCACCACCGAACAGCCGGTTTCAACCTTTTCGGTGGATGTGGATACCGGCAGCTACAGCAATGTGCGTCGCATGCTGGAAGCTGGTGATCGACCTCCGGCTGATGCGGTGCGTGCGGAAGAGTTCATCAACTACTTCAACTACGGCTATGCGGTTCCGGCCGACAAGTCGGTGCCGTTCCGCGTGCATACCGAACTTGCCAAGGCACCGTGGGATGCACGCAAGCAGGTGTTGATGATCGGTATCAAGGGCTACGAACAATCGCGCGCCAGTCTGCCGGCGATGAACCTCGTGTTCCTGATCGACACCTCGGGGTCAATGTACTCGCCGGACAAGCTGCCCCTGCTCAAGCGCGCCTTCGCCCAGCTGGTGCCGCAGCTGCGCGCACAGGACAAGGTGGCCATCGTCACCTATGCCGGCTCGGCCGGGCTGGTGCTGGAGCCCACCTCCGGTGACCAGCACGGCAAGATACTGGCGGCGCTGGAGAAGCTGCAGGCCGGCGGCAGTACCAATGGCGGTGCCGGCATCGAGTTGGCCTATGCAATGGCGCGGCAGTCGTTTGTCGAAGGTGGCGCCAACCGGGTGATCCTGGCGACTGACGGTGATTTCAACGTCGGTGTTGCCAATCGCCAGGCGCTTGAAACCCTGGTGGGCGACCGCCGCAAGAGCGGCATCGCGCTGACCACATTGGGCTTTGGCACCGGCAACTACAACGATGCGATGGCGGAGCGTTTGGCCGACGTGGGCGATGGTAACCACGCCTATATCGACACGCTTTCCGAGGCGCGACGCGTGCTGGTGCGAGAGATGGGCAGTACGCTTTTCACCATCGCCCGCGACGTGAAGATCCAGGTGGAGTTCAACCCGGCGCGTGTCGCCGAGTACCGCTTGATCGGTTACGAAAACCGCGTGCTGAACAACGAGGATTTCGCCAACGACAAGGTGGATGCCGGTGATATTGGCCCGGGCCATGAGGTGACCGCGTTGTACGAAATCGTGCCGGTGGGCAGTGGCGCGGAGCAGCTGCCGGCGCTGCGTTACGGTGACAAGGCAGTTGTGGGTGCTGCCCATGGCGATGAGGTGGCGGATGTGCGGCTTCGCTACAAGCTGCCGGACAAGGACAGCAGCGCGTTGATCAGCCAGCCTGTATTGGCAAGCACATTGCGGGCGACGCCAAGTGAGTCGTTGCGGTTTGCCTCGGCGGTGGCGGGTTTCGCCGATGCGTTGCGTGGAGGGGAGCGGATGCCGGGTTGGAGCTGGGATCAGATCATCGTGACGGCGCGCGATGCGCGCGGGGATGACCCGGAAGGGGAGCGTGCGCAGTTCATTCAGATGGTGAAGGCAGGGCAGGGCTTGGTGGAATCCCCGGCCCGCGATGCGTCAGCGCTGGATTGATGTGTCGTGATGGGTACTGCCTGCGCTGACTGCGATCACTACTTGCGTCCCTTCCTCCCCATTGCGATGGGCGGGGGAGGGCAGGAGTTGTAGCAACGCACCCTGTCGAATTCCCTGCCTGTGGCAGAGAAAAGATTCTTCTCCCTACTTCGTTGAGGGTATTGCGACATGGGGTGGCTGGGAAAGCAGCATCCGCGTAGCCCGGGTAAGCGCAGCGCACCCGGGAACGAGGTAACCCGGCTGTTGCCGATTGCGCGCCAACAGTCCCGGTTACGCTGCGCTAACCCGAGCTACCTCATGGCTGGAGGCATTTCGCGGCTCATTCCGTAGATGGAAAAGAGCCAAAGAAAGCGGGCGAAACGTGTGGTTTGAAGACCGCTCCACCAGTACCCCTCCCTTTGCGCCATAAGCAAAGGAAGCGACCGCGCTCGCGGTCTGGATGCAGGCCACCTATCGGTAGAAGTACAGCGAGCACCGACTGCCCAGGCCGGTGCCCGTCGTCAAGCGCGCGCCAGCTTGCGCAGACGCTTGCGCTCCTTGCTGCGCGCACGCCAGTTGCGCCAATGCTGCTGCAGGCAGGAGAAGATCACATACAGCGCGGGCGTACTCAGCAAGGTCAGGCTCTGCGAGATCAGCAAGCCACCGATCATCGCGATACCCAAAGGCCGCCGCAGCTCCGAGCCCTCACCCAGGCCAATGGCCAACGGCAGCGCCGCCAGGATAGCCACCATCGTGGTCATCATGATTGGCCGGAATCGCACGATGCAGGCTTCACGAACCGCCTCTACCGGCGACTTGCCGTGTTCCCGCTGCGCCACCAGGGCGAAGTCGATCATCATGATCGCGTTCTTCTTGACGATGCCGATCAGCAGCACCAAGGCGATCATTGATATCACCGACAGGTCGGTGTTGGTGATCCACAACGCCAGCAACGCACCCATGCCCGCCGCCGGCAAGGTCGACAGGATGGTCACCGGGTGCACCAGGTTCTCGTAGAGCATGCCCAGCACGATGTACACCGTGGCGATGGCGGCAATGATCAGCATCAGCATCGCGGTCGGATCCATCGCCTGGCGGAAGCCACCCGGTGCCGCCTGCCGGATGTCACCTGGCATGCGCAGACCATCGATCACCGACTGGACGATCGCATCGCCCTCGCCACTGCTTACACCCGGTGCCAGGTTGTAGCTCAGGTCCATCACCGTGTACTGGTTCTGGTGGGTTACCTGCGACGGTGCCAGTCCCGGTTCCTGATGGGCCAGTGCGGTCAGGGGGATCATTTCCCCGCTCTTGGACGGCACATACAAGTCCTCGATCGCTGCCGGGCTGCCGGTCTGGCTGGGCAGTGCATTGACCACCACGCCGTACTGGTTGAGGTCGGCGTAGATGGTGGAGATCTGGCGTTGGCCGAACGCACCGTACAGCGCGCCATCGATGGCGCCGATGGTCACGCCAAGCCGCGATGCCTTCTCGCGGTCGATGACGATCTTCTGCATCAGCCCGCCCTTGTCGACGTCGGAGCCGACGTCGCGCAATTGCGGATGTTGCTTCAATGCTGCAACCACCTTGGGCAGCCATTCGGCCAACTGGCCGGCATCGTTGCCCTGCAAGGTGACGCGGTTCTGCGCGCCTTGCGAGCCGCCACCGCCACCGTCGGAGGGCAGGTCCTGGATGGCCCGCAGGCGCACGTCCAGATCCGGGAACTGCGCCGCCTTGGCGCTGAGTCGCGTCACCACCACATTGGTGGCTTCGTGCCGACCTTCCTTCTCGGTGTGCAGTTCGATGTTGAACTGTGCGCTGGCGCCCTGGCGACTGGAGCCCAGCCGTGCGCCCACCATCTTCACCGCCGGGTCGGCGAGGAACATGTCGCTGAGCCGGCGCTGCCGCTCGGTCATTTCCTGGAATGACACGGTCGCGCTGGAACTTGCGCGGCCCCAGATCAGGCCGGTGTCCTGCTCCGGGAACGACCCCTTGCTGACCGCGCCGCCCAGATAGAACGTGGCGACGATCAACAGCAGCGGCGTCAACGACAGCAGCAGCGCATGCCGCAACGAGAAGTCCAGGGCGACGGTGTAGACCTTCAGCATGCCCTCGTGCAGGCGGTCCAACACGCGGTTGGTGCGTGTATCACGCGCACCTTCGGCATGGGGGTGCAGGAAGCGTGCGCACAGTGCCGGGGTCAGGGTCAGTGAGACCAGTGCGGACACAACGATGGCCGCCACCAGGGTCAGAGTGAACTCCCTGAAGAATGCGCCGATCATGCCTTGGGCGAAGATGATCGGCAGGAACACCGCGATCAGCGAGGCGGTGATCGAGACGATGGTGAAGCCGATTTCGCGCGCACCGGCCAGGGCGGCCTGCTGCCGTGGCATGCCTTCGTCCAGGTGCCGCATGATGTTTTCGATCACCACGATTGCATCGTCAACGACGAAGCCGATGGCGATGACCAAGGCCAGCAGGGTCAGGTTGTTGAGGGTGAACCCCAACGCCGTCATCACCAACGCTGCGCCGGCCAGTGACAGCGGCACCGTCACTGCGGCAATCAGGGTGGGTGCCAGGCGTCGCAGGAACAGCGCCATGGTCAGGATGACCATCGCCAGGCTGATCATCAGGGTGATCTGCACTTCATCCAGCGAGGCGCGGATGGTCGGGGTGCGGTCGAAGTAGGGTGTCAGCGTGGTGCCGGCATCCAGATAGCCGGAGAGCGACGGGATCGCTGCCTTGACCCGGTCAACCGTGGCCACCAGGTTGTCGCCGCTGCGCAGGTAGACATACATCAGCACGCCGCGCTTGCCGTTGAACCAGGCAGCCTGGTAGGCATCCTGCTGACCGTCGTAGACCGTGGCCACATCCTTCAGCCGCACCACCGCACCGTCGTGGGTGGAGATGGCGACGTTGGCGAAGTCCGAGGCCTTGCGGACCTGGTCGTTCAAGACGATCGCGGTCTGGCTGCTGCCATCGCTGAGGAAGCCCAGCGGCGAAGCCACGTTGGCGGCGCGCATCGCATTGCGCAGGTCGTCCGGGCTCAGGCCCAGCGCGGTCATCGCACGCAGGTTGAGGTCCACCCGCACTGCCGGCGTGGAGGCGCCGGCGATGTCGACCTGCGATACGCCGGGCAGCTGCCGCAGGCGCTGTGCCAGCAGCGAGTCAGCGGTGTTGTAGAGCTCGGCCACCGACTGCGTGTCCGAGGTCAGCGCCAACGCGATCACCGGATCGTCGTTGGGGTTGGCCTTCTGGTAAGTGGGCGTGCCGATGCCTGCCGGCAGGTCGGCCATGGCTGCATTGATGGCGGCCTGCACGTCCTGCGCGGCAGCGTCGATATCGCGGCTGGTGTTGAACATCAGGAACACCATGCTGCGCCCGTCACTGCTGCTGGAACGCATGGTGTCGATGCCCGGTACCTGGCCGAGATGGCGCTCCAGCGGTGCGGTGACCGTGGCCGCCATGGTGTTGGCATCGGCGCCGGTGTTGGAGGCCTGGACGAAGATCACCGGGATCGACAGGTTGGGCAATGCCGCCACGCCCAACCGCAGATAGCAGACCACGCCGGCGAACAACAGGCCCAGGGCCAGCAGCGTGATACCGATGGGGCGCTTGATGAAAGGCGCGGAGATATTCATCCGTGCTTACCGGGCCGTCTGCAGGCGAGCGGCGGCGCGTTGCTCACGCCGCTTGGCGGCCCACTCGGACAACCGCTCGAAGTACAGGTAGATCACCGGCGTGGTGTACAGCGTGACCAGCTGAGACAGCAGCAGGCCGCCGACGATGGCCACGCCCAGCGGGCGCCGCAACTCCGAGCCGATGCCGGTGCCCAGGGCCAGCGGCAGCGCGCCGAGCATGGCGGCGGCGGTGGTCATCATGATCGGGCGGAAACGCAGCAGGCAGGCGCGGCGGATCGCATCATGGGCGTTGGCGCCGGCACGCTGCGCGTCCAGCGCGAAGTCGATCATCATGATCGCGTTCTTCTTGACGATACCGATCAGCAGCACGATGCCGACGATGCCATCCACCGACAGGCTCATGCCGCACAGGTACAGCGCCAGCAGCGCACCCACGCCCGCCGGGGGCAGGGTGGAAATGATGGTCAGCGGGTGGATCCAGCTTTCGTACAGCACGCCGAGCACGATGTAGATCACCGCGATGGCGGCCAGCAGCAACAGCACCACATCGGTTTGGCTGCTGGAGAACTCCGCTGCCGTACCGATGAACTGCGCCTGCATCTGCTCGGGCATCTGCAGCTCGGCCACGGCCTTGTTGATGGCATCCACGCCTTCGGACAACGAGTAGCCCGGCGCCAGGTTGAAGGAAATGGTGGCCGATGGCAGCTGCTGCTGGTGGCTGACGATCAGCGGTGCGCTGCCCTGCGTGGCCGTCGCAATCGCCGACAGCGGAATGCTGCCGCCACCGCCCAATGCAATGCCGGTGTTGCTGTTGCCGATACCGGTGGCGGTGGAGGAGTTGCTGGATGTCACCTGGCCCAGGGTGGTTGCGTTGCTGCCGCTGAGCGTGCCGCTGCCGTTGCTGCCGATCGCCAGCTGGTTCATCAACGCATCGGCGGTACGGAACTGCGGCGCAACTTCCAACACCACGCGGTACTGGTTGAGCTGGGTGAAGATGGTCGAGATCTGGCGCTGGCCATAGGCGTCGTACAGCGTGTCGTCGATGGTCTGCATCGGCACGCCGTAGCGGCTGGCCTTGTCGCGGTCCACTTCCACGTGCAGGGCGCGACCATGGTTGGCCAGGTTGTTGTCGACGTCGGCCAGTTCGGGCAGGCGTCGCAGTGCATCGGTGACACGCTCTGTCTGGGTGGCAAGCTCGGCGCTGTCCATGTCCGACAGCGAGAACTGGTAGGCGGTGGCGGCCACGCGGGTGTCCAGGGTCACGTCCTGCACCGGCTTCAGGTACAGCGCGATGCCGGGAATGTGCGCAGCGGCAGCCTGCAACCGCGGCAGGATTTCATCCAGTCCATCGCGGTCGCCACGGTCCTTCAGCACGATGCTCAGCTGGCCCTGGTTGAGGGTGGGGTTCATGCTGCCGGCACCGATGTAGGCGGCGATGCCGCTCACAGCCGGGTCGTCCTGCAGTGCGGCAGCCACCGCCTGGGTGCGCTGCTGCATCTGGTCGAAGGCCACGTTCTGGTCTGCGATCACCACGCCGGTGACCATGCCGGTGTCCTGGTCGGGCAGCAGGCCCTTGGGGATGATCATGTACAGCAGCACGGTCAGTGCGACCGAGGCCAATGCAATGGTCAAGGTCAGCGGCTGGTGCTTGAGCACCCAGTCCAGGGTCTGCTCGTACAGGTGGACGATGCGCGTCCACAGGTTGCTGCGGCCTTCGGCGGCGGCGCGCTCATGGGCATCATCGCCTTCGGGCAGCGCATCGGGCTTGAGCAGGTAGGCGCACATCATCGGGGTGAGCGTCAGCGAGATCAGCATCGAGATCGACACTGCGATGGTCAGCACCCAGGCGAACTCATGGAACAGGCGGCCGGTGACGCCGGGCATCAGGATCAGCGGCAGGAACACCGCGATCAAGGACACCGTCAACGACAACACGGTGAAGCCGATTTCCTTCGAACCGATCTCGGCCGCTTCCTGGCCGTCCTTGCCTTGTTCGATGTAGCGCACGATGTTCTCGATCATCACGATCGCATCGTCGACCACGAAGCCAGTGGCCACGGTCAGTGCCATCAGGGAGAGGTTGTCCAGCGACATGCCGGCAAAGGCCATCACACCGAAGGTGCCCAGCAGCGAAAGTGGCACTGCCACCGATGGGATCACCGTGGCCCACAGGCGACGCAGGAACACGAAGATCACCGCCACCACTAGGCAGATGGTCAGGATCAGGGTGAACTGCACGTCGTGCACCGAGGCGCGGATGGTGACGGTGCGGTCGGAGAACACGTCCAGCTTGACGTCGGCCGGCAGCATGCCCTGCAGGGTGGGCAGGATCTGGCGGATGTTCTCCACCGTCTTGACGATGTTGGCACCTGGCTGGCGGCGTACTTCCAGCAGCACTGCCGGCTTGCCATCGGCCCAGGCGGCGATCTGGTCGTTCTCAACGCCGTCGACCACGCTGGCGACGTCACGCAGGCGTACCGGCGCGCCGTCCTGGTAGCGGATGATCACGTCGTTGTAGTCGGCGGCATCGCTGAGCTGATCGTTGGTGGACAACGTGTAGCTTTGGGTCTTGCCGTTGAGCGAGCCCTTGGGCGCGTTGACGTTGGCCTGGGTCAGCGCGCTGCGCAGGTCTTCCAGGGTCATGCCCATGTTGGACAGCTGCGCCGGGTTGACCTGGATGCGTACGGCCGGGCGCACGTTGCCGGCAATGGACACCAGCCCGACACCGTCGGTCTGCGACAGGCGCTGGGCGAGGATGGAATCGGCCAGGTCGTTGACCTCGCGCAGCGCGCGGGTGTCGGACGACAGCTTGAGGGTCAGGATCGGCGCATCGGCCGGGTTCACCCGGTTGTAGACCGGCTGGTAGGGCAGCGAGCTGGGCAGGGTGGCCTGTCGGATGGCCGCCTGCACGTCCTGTGCGGCGGTGTCGATGTCGCGTTCCATCGAGAACTGCAGCACGATGCTGGACAGGCCTGCCGACGAATCGGAGGTCATCATGTCCAGCCCGGATATCTGGCCCAGCTGCCGTTCCAGCGGCGTGGTCACCAGCGAGGCCATGGTCTGCGCACTGGCACCCGGGTACTGGGTGGTCACCACCAGGCTGGGCGCCTCGATTTCAGGCAGTGCAGCTACCGGCAGGCGCTGGTAGCCAAGGATGCCCAGCAGCATCAACCCGATCATCAACAGCGAGGTGGCGATCGGGCGGCGGATGAAAAGAGTCGAGAAGCCCACGGTGGATTCCTGGTGCGGGGGAAGGGAAGGTGCGGGCCGGCGCCTCAGCGCGGCGGACCGCCCTGTCCACTACGGCGCCCCTTCTGGCTGGCCGCCTTGAGTTGCTCGTCGGTTGGCGCCGGCGGCGCCTGGCCCGGTGCCAGGGCATTGACCTTGCTGCCTTCCTTGAGCCGGAACTGGCCTTCGGTCACCACCTTGTCGCCGGCCTTCAAGCCGCTGCCGATCACCACGTGGCTGTCATCCACCTGGCCGCTCTGCACCACGGTGCGCAGGGTGACGGTGTTGTCGGCCTTGATCAGGTAGACAAAATCACCATCGGCGCCGCGCTGTACCGCCTCGGCTGGCACCACCACTGCGCCGGGCAGCTCGTTGAGCTTCATCCGCACGTTGACGAACTGGCCCGGCCACAGACCACCATCGCTGTTGGGGAATTCGGCGCGCAGGCGGAAGGTGCCGCTGCTGCTGCTGATCTGGTTGTCCACCACCTGCAGCTTGCCGTCATCGTTGACCACGCTACCGCCTGCACGGTCCAGGGTGGCGGTCTGCAACGGCGCGCTGGCCTGCGCGCTGCGCACCGCATCCAGCTGCTGCTCGGGAAGATTGAACAGCACATAGACCGGCTGCAGCTGGGTGATGGTGACGATCTGGCTGCCGGCGCTGACCACATTGCCCGGGTCCACCGCGCGGATGCCGGTGGTGCCGCTGATCGGCGAGGTGATGCGGGTGTAGTCCAGCTGCACCTTGGCCTGGTCGGCCGAGGCCTGCGACGCAGCAACAGCGGCCTGGTACTGGGCGACCTGGTTGCGCAGCGTGGTCAGGTCGGTCTGCGCCACGAACTGGCGATACTCCGGCGAGTTGGAGCGCTCGTAGTTGGACTGCGCGGTTGCCAGTAGCGCCTGGTTCTGGCGCTTGCTGGCCACGGCCTGGTCGTACTGGGCCTGGAAGCTGCGCGGGTCGATCTGCGCGAGCAGCTCGCCCTTCTTCACCGCCTGGCCTTCGCGGAAATTGACGCTGAGCAGCTCACCGCCCACCTGTGGGCTGACCGTGACGGTGTTGAAGGCGTTTACCGTGCCTTGGGCGGTCACGTAGACGGGTACGTCCTTCTGCTCGGCCACCACCGCCGTGACGGGCACCGGATCCTTGTCGGCATCGGCCCCCTTGCCCTGCGCCTGACCGGTCGTCGGATTGCCGCCGCTCTGCTTGCCACCGCCCATCACCCGATAGCCGATTACAGCCACGAGCAGCACCGCGATGACCAGCAGCACAATCTTCCAGAAACGCGACATGCGAGAACTCCTGATGAACCGGTAAGGGGAGGCAGCGTTGAAGTGCTAAAGAATACCGAACGTGTGTGTCGGCCTGTTTCATGACCGATGGGCCACGCACTTCGACCGTCATTGATGGTGAACGTTCCAATGCGGCATCGGTTGACCTTCCGGGAGCGGGCCGCGCCCTGTAATTGCCGAGCCACGTTCGGCAATGCATCGTCGGCCCCTTGCTCTGCCGTAGCCCGGGTAAGCGCAGCGCAACCGGGATTGGACGCACAAGGCCCCGGGTGCGCTTACCCGGGCTACCTGTAGGCCCGTGCTTTGGTCCGGTGGCCCGCCGACTCGCCACCGATCGGCTACATTGGCCCGATACCCGCTGCAAGGAGTGTTGCTGATGGCCCGTACCCCGTCGTTGTTGCCCCTGCTGCTGTGCGCGTTGGCGCCACTGGCGCAGGCCCAGCAGGCCGAACGCCCGGAGGTGGCGCAGGCCGCCAGTCGCCTGCAGCAGCAGGTGGTCGAGTGGCGGCGCGACTTCCACGCCCACCCGGAACTCTCCAACCGCGAAGAGCGAACGTCCGCCAAGGTCGCCGAACGGCTGCGTGCGATGGGCCTGAGCCCGAAGACAGGCGTCGCCGTGCACGGCGTGGTAGCCATCATCAAGGGTGGCCTGCCGGGTCCGAAGATCGCCCTGCGCGCCGACATGGATGCGCTGCCGGTGACCGAACAGACGGGTCTGCCGTTCGCTTCCAAAGCGACCGCCGAGTACCGCGGTGAGCAGGTCGGGGTAATGCATGCCTGCGGCCATGACGCCCACACCGCCACCCTGCTGGGCGTGGCCGATGCGCTGATGGCCATGCGCGACAAGCTGCCGGGCGAGGTGATGCTGATCTTCCAGCCGGCCGAGGAAGGCGCCCCCCCGCCCGAGCAGGGCGGGGCCGACCTGATGCTCAAGGAAGGCCTGTTCAAGGACTTCAAACCCGAGGCGGTGTTTGGCCTGCATGTGTTCTCCAGTGTCCAGGCGGGCCAGATCGCGGTGCGTGGTGGCCCGCTGATGGCGGCATCCGATCGCTTCGGTATCACCGTCAATGGCCGCCAGACCCACGGTTCGGCGCCCTGGAACGGTATTGACCCGATCGTTGCCGCCTCCGACCTGATCGGCACCGCGCAGACCATCGTCAGCCGTCGCGCCAACCTGTCCAAGCAGCCGGCGGTGCTTACCTTCGGCGCGATCAAGGGTGGCATCCGTTACAACATCATTCCCGACTCGGTGGAAATGGTGGGCACCATCCGCACCTTCGACCCTGACATGCGCAAGCAGATCTTCGCCGACCTGCGCAACGTTGCCGAGCACACCGCCGCCGCCCATGGCGCCACCGCCAAGACCGACATCTACGAGAACGATGGCAATCCGGCCACGGTCAACGACCCGGCCCTGACCGCGCGCATGCTGCCCAGCCTGCAGGCGGTGGTGGGCAAGGACAATGTCTATGAGCCGCCGCTGCAGATGGGCTCGGAGGATTTCTCGCTGTACGCCCAGCAGGTGCCGTCGATGTTCTTCTTCGTCGGCTCCACCGGTGCCGGCATCGATCCGGCGACGGCGCCGAGCAATCATTCGCCCAGGTTCCTGCTGGATGAACAGGCATTGGATGTTGGCCTGCGCGCATTGCTGCAGGTTTCGCTGGATTACCTGCACGGTGACAAGGCGGGCTGAGTGCCGGTAGTGTCAGGGGTCGCTGACAAGGAAGAAGGACGACCCCATGAGTGCCAGCCTGGCCATGCTGCTGCAATCGCAGCTCGACCCTGCTCTCAACGCCGAATCCCTGCTTGCGCAGATGCGCAGCGATTGGCCGGACCTGGACCAATCGCTGCTGCGTCTGAGCGAAGCGCGCGCTGACGATGCCCAGGACAAGGATGACGACGAAGATGATTCGCCGATGCAGTGCCTGGAGTACGGCGACTACCTGATCGCGCTGATGCCCATCCCGGTACAGATCGGCGATGACATCGACCAGATCTGCGCGCACAGCCGGCTATGGCCCGACGCCGAGCCAGCGCCCGTCGGCTATGCCGCGCACACCATCGTCACCGTGATGCGCTTCAGCGATGACGGGCAGGAGACCAACCTGATCGCCCAGGCGGCACTGCTCAGCCGCGTGCTGGCTTCGGCCGTCGCCCTGTCCGACAGCATCCGGGCGGTGTATTTCGGCAGCGCCAATCACGTGGTGCTGCCCGGCCTGTTCCGTGAACTGACCCAGGCCACCTTGCCCGAACCCATGCCGATCGCCTGGGTGGCGGTCAATGTCGGCCAGAACCCCGAGGGCGTGATGACCGGCCACACCCGCGGCATGGACATGCTGGGGCTGATGGACGTCGAGATCCCTGAAACCCAGGACAGTGCCGAGGAGGTATTCGGCAGGCTCACCGGCATCGTCGACTACCTGATCGAGAACGGCATGGTCATCAGCGATGGCGACACCCTTGGCACGACCGCCGAGGAACGCATCCGGGTCGTCTACGGCCCATCGGCGCTGGATCCCGAACGGCAGGTGATGTCCCTGCAGACCGAAAAGCTTCCGCAGGCCAAATCGAGCAGGTCGTGGTGGTCGCGCCTGCTGAACTGAACCTGCTTGGGATGCCGGATTCCATTAAAAGAGCGTATCGGTATATCCACCGCTCAAGTCCGCGCTTTTACAATTGCGCCGATGAATACCCCCGAAGATTCCAGCCTTGGCCGTGAGGTCAGCTATCCCCGCCAGTACGACGCCAGTCTGCTGTTTCCCATCCCGCGCGCTGGCGCCCGTGCCGAAATCGGCCTGGAAGGGGCGTTGCCGTTTGTCGGAGAAGACCGTTGGCATGCCTATGAGCTGGGCTGGCTGGATGCCCAAGGCAAACCCTGCGTGGAAACGGCCACGCTGTGGGTCCCGGCGACCTCGCCCAACCTGGTCGAGTCCAAGTCGCTCAAGCTGTACCTGAATTCGCTCAACAGCAGTCGGTTCAACCGTGCCGAGGCCGTGCGTGAACGCATCGCCACCGACCTGTCGGCCTGTGCCGGTGCGGATGTGCGGGTGGAATTCGGGCTGCCGCTGATGAACCCTGCGGTGGGCGAGACCATCGACCACCTGGACGTGGCCATCGATTGCTACGGCCCCCCGAATGCCGGCTACCTGCTGGCCGATCATGGGCAGCCCGTGGAGGAAACCCTGGTCTCGGCCCTGCTCAAGTCCAACTGCCCGGTCACCGGTCAGCCTGACTGGGCCAGCGTCAGCATCCGCTACCAAGGCCCGCGCATCGATCGCGAAGGCCTGCTGCGCTATCTGGTCAGCTACCGTGACCACGCCGAGTTCCACGAGCAGTGCGTTGAGCGGATATTCAACGAGCTGTTGCAGCGCTGCCAGCCGGTCCAGCTGGAGGTCGAGGCGCGCTATACCCGCCGCGGCGGCCTGGACATCAATCCGCGCCGTTCCACCCCGGGTCTGGCTGCCAGCGGCCCGATCCGCGATCTGCGTCAATAAACATTCAGCTGCGTACGCCGGTTTTTACGTTGGCGCGATGAAACCTTAACAGGCGGCATGTCATCGTTGCTCCCAGTCACGGAGGAGCAACCTGGATGAGCAGTACCGACAAGAAAGCAGATTTTTCGGATGTGACCTCCAAGGTGGATACCACCGCCGAGGTTGTGCCGAAGGCAGATTTTTCCGACGTCACGGCCAAGGTGGATAGCAGCGCCGAGATCGTCGGCGAACAGCAGTACACGGTGCAGAAGGGCGACAACCTGTCGAAGATCGCCAAAAACACGCTGGGCGATGCCAATGCGTGGAAGCAGATCTTCGAGGCCAACCGCGATGTGCTTGACGACCCGGACAAGATTTTCCCGGGCCAGAGCCTGAAGATTCCTGCGCGCCAAGGTTGATCCCCACCCCCGACGTTTCGCTGTTCACTCTCAACATATTCCGGAGCAGTCCATGAAGAAGACTTCGTTCAGCAGTGCCTTGATGATCGCCGTGGTGGGTACCGTTGCCCTGGTCGGCTGTAAGAAGAAGGAAGAGGCTGTCACCCCGCCGCCGGCCGCCAGCACCCCGGCGCCTGCCCCGGTTCCGGAGCCGGCACCGGCTGCCGCCGCAGTGACCGTGACCTCGGTGACCGTGGGCAACACCGCTGCGGCCGACAAGTCGGTGGCACCGGTCGCAACCCTGGCCGCCAAGGACAAGATCATTGTTTCGGTGAAGACCGACGGCACTGCGACCAATGCCAACGTGTCGGCCAAGCTGACCTATCAGGATGGCCAGGTGGCCGGTGAGCAGGGTGCGACCCTCAATACCACTGCCGCTGAAACCACCAACATTGAATTCACCAAGCCCTCGGGCTGGCCGGCCGGCAAGTACACCGCCGACGTGACCGTGGACGGCAAGGCCTCGGGTAGCCAGCAGTTCGAGGTGAAGTGAGGTAGGGCGTCCACCGGCGCACCTCTCTCCCGCCGGTGATACGCATGGGCGCAGCCGCAAGGCTGCGCCTTTTTTTATGCTTGTCTTCCCGCCGCCGGGTGCGATGCCCCCTCCCATCTCCGGTAACCGCGCGCCGTAGCTCGGGCCGGAAGCAGGGGATCGGAAAGTCACCGTAGCCCGGGTAAGCGAAGCGCACCCGGGAAGCAGGGGACCGGAAAGTCACCGTAGCCCGGGTAAGCGAAAGCGCACCCGGGAGGCCGAAGGATGGGAATTGAACATAGCCCGGGTAAGCGAAGCGCACCCGGGAAGCAGGCAACTGATGATGTCGTTGATTGCATGCCAACTGCCCCGGGTGCGCTGCGCTCACCCGGGCTACGTCCATAGCCGATGAGCCGCACGCATTTCATCAATCCCAGCGGCGGCCGGTTGTCGGCGTTACGCCGGATTTGCGCACTGTCCAATGCAGTTTGGTGACAGTGGCAACCGTTGCAGCTGTCACCAGCGCACCGCGCCAAGGCGCGATCCAAGACAGCACAAGGCCTGCGCGCAATTGCCGTGGCGGAATGCCCAGCGAACCCTACTCGCGCGTATGGTTTTTTTTGCCCGTACCGGCTGAAAACGCGACAATGAAGAGGTTTCCCACTCGGCAGCCGGGTAGGGATGAGTGCGCTGGCCCACTGGATGGCCGACTGCCTGCTTCAACGCCGCTGCCATCCGTCCCGCATCCGTCAGCAAGAGAGTTTTTGCCCCCATGTCGAATACGCCGAAGATCATCTACACGCTCACCGACGAAGCTCCGTTCCTGGCCACCCAGTCGCTGCTGCCGATCGTCGATGCCTTTACCGCGACCGCCGGCATTGCCGTCGAAACCCGCGATATCTCCCTGTCCGGCCGCATCCTGTCGCAATTCCCGGACTTCCTGAAGGACGGCCAGAAGATCAGCGATGACCTGGCCGAGCTGGGCGAGCTGGCGACCAAGCCGGAAGCCAACATCATCAAGCTGCCCAACATTTCGGCCTCGGTGCCGCAGCTCAAGGCCGCGATCAAGGAACTGCAGGACCAGGGCTACGTACTGCCGAACTACCCGGACGCGCCGACCGATGACGTGTCGCGCGACATCAAGGCGCGCTACGACAAGATCAAGGGCAGCGCGGTCAACCCGGTGCTGCGCGAAGGCAATTCCGATCGCCGCGCACCGCTGTCGGTGAAGAACTACGCACGCAAGCACCCGCACCGCATGGGTGCCTGGTCGGCCGACTCCAAGTCGCACGTCGCGCACATGGACGGTGGTGACTTCTATGGCAGCGAAAAGTCGGCCACGCTGGCCAATGCCGGCAGCCTGAAGATCGAGCTGGTCCAGAAAGACGGCAGCGTCGTCGTGCTGAAGGAAAAGACCGCGGTCAAGGCTGGCGAGATCGTCGACGCCTCGGTGATGAACCGCAAGGCGCTGGCCGCCTTCGTTGACGCGCAGATTGCCGATGCCAAGGCGCAGGGCGTGCTGTTCTCGCTGCACCTGAAGGCGACCATGATGAAGGTCTCCGACCCGATCATGTTCGGCGTCGTCGTCGATGAGTTCTACAAGGACGTGCTGGCCAAGCATGCCGCCAGCCTCAAGCAGATCGGCTTTGATGCCAACAACGGCATCGGTGACCTGTACGCGCGCCTGCCGCAGCTGCCCGAAGCCGAGCAGGAGGCGATCAAGGCCGACATCGCCGCCGAATACGCCAAGCGCCCGGCCGTGGCGATGGTCAACTCGGACAAGGGCATCACCAACCTGCACGTGCCGTCGGACGTGATCGTCGACGCCTCGATGCCGGCGATGATCCGCGACTCCGGCAAGATGTGGAACGCCGAAGGCAAGCTGCAGGACACCAAGGCCGTCATTCCGGACCGTTGCTACGCTGGCGTATACCAGGCCGTCATCGACGACTGCAAGGCACACGGCGCGTTCGACCCGGCCACCATGGGCTCGGTGCCGAACGTCGGCCTGATGGCGCAGAAGGCCGAGGAATACGGCTCGCACGACAAGACCTTCCAGATTGCCGCCGATGGCGTGGTCAAGGTCACTGACGACGCCGGCAACGTGGTGTTCGAGCACGCGGTGGAAGCCGGTGACATCTGGCGCATGTGCCAGACCAAGGACGCGCCAATCCAGGATTGGGTGAAGTTGGCCGTCAGCCGTGCGCGCCTGAGCAACACCCCGGCGCTGTTCTGGCTGGACGCCAAGCGCGCCCACGATGCGCAGGTGATCGCCAAGGTCGAAAAGTACCTGAAGGACCACGATACCAACGGCCTGGACATCCGCATCCTGTCGCCGGAAGAAGCCACTGCCGTGTCGCTGGAGCGCATCCGCAAGGGCCAGGACACCATCTCGGTGACCGGCAACGTGCTGCGTGATTACCTCACCGACCTGTTCCCGATCCTGGAGCTGGGCACCAGCGCCAAGATGCTGTCGATCGTGCCGTTGATGGCCGGTGGTGGCCTGTTCGAGACCGGCGCCGGTGGTTCGGCGCCCAAGCACGTGCAGCAGTTTGTCGAAGAGGACTACCTGCGTTGGGATTCGCTGGGTGAGTTCCTGGCCCTGGCCGCGTCACTGGAACACCTGGGCCAGCGTTACGACAACAAGGGCGCGGCCGTGCTGGCCAATGCCCTGGACGCCGCCAATGGCAAGTTCCTGGACAACGACAAGTCGCCCTCGCGCAAGCTCGGCGGCATCGACAACCGCGGCAGCCACTTCTACCTGGCCATGTACTGGGCGCAGGCGCTGGCCGAGCAGAACGACGATGCCGGGCTGAAGGCCAGGTTCGCCCCGCTGGCCGAAACGCTGACCAGCAACGAGCAGAAGATTGTCGACGAGCTGGCCGCCGTGCAGGGCAAGGCCGTGGACATCGGCGGTTACTACCGTCCGGACCTGGCCAAGGCCGGCCCGGCGATGCGTCCGAGTGCCACGCTCAATGCCGCCATTGCCAGCCTGAAAGGCTGAGTAAGGCGAGCATGGCGGCTTGCCGGGATGGCAGCCGCCATCGCAATTGCGAACCTGCATCCGGTTTCCGGGTGCAGGTTTTTTTTATGTGCATCCATGCCCGGGCACGATGTAATGAAAGTTCTCATTACATCGCTTGACCCTGTGGCTCTTACGAGCGCTGCGCTGCGTTCTTTTCAAGCGTAAGACCAAGGTAGGGTGTTAAAAAAAAAGACGGCAAATCGAAGTGTGGGAGCAATCACCCTTTCACATGCGGCATCTGGCATAGCCTGATTCGACACGCATGGAATTGCATGACGCAAGCGCGTCGAAAGGGGAAAACGGCATGACCAGAGTGCTGGTAGTAGGCTCGGACACGCGTGAAGAACAGGTTCTGTTGGGGCGGCTGCGACAAGTTGCGGGTTTGCCACCGGAAGCGTTGCAACGTTGTGTGGATCTTGATCAATGTGACCTGTTGCTGGTGCGGGACACCCCGGCCTTGCGCAGCGCTGCGCAGCACATGGTCAGCAAGCGGCCGGGCATGCGCCTGTGGATGCACGACGATGCAGGTGTGGTGCAGGACGGGCGTGCGGCTGCGCCGCTGTACCTGGATGACGCGCAGATCCAGCGCGCGTTGGCGCCGGCAGCGCCGACCGAAGCACTCACGACGGATGGATTGTTCCTCGCCAGTGGTGCCAAGCAGGTCACCCGTCTACTGCGCCAGCGCCTGCAGGAAAAAAAGGGTCGCGCCTTGCTGACGCTGCAAGGCCAGCCGCAGATGCTTATCGACTTCGAGCACGACCAGGCCGTGCCGCTGTATCTGCATCCGCATCAGGGACCGGGCTTGGCCCAGCAGTTGGGTGAGGTATTCGAACTGCTCGCCTTGCAGGAGTTGTCCATTGCCCGCTTCCAGGCACTGGCTGAAACCCTGCCGCGGCAGCCTTTGCGTCCCTTGCTGTGGCAGATGGCACAACATGGTGACAACTGGACCGATTTTGATCGACGCCTGCAGCAGCACGCCGTTGTCAGCCTTTTGCGTTGGCCCGACTTCCGCGTTCTGGCCCACCAGCATGACGGCTTCCGGTTGTGTTCGCTGCTGCTGAAGAAGGCCTGTTCACTGCAGGAATGTACACGCCTGCTGGAACTGGATGTCGATGCTACGCGAGGCTTCATGCGGTCGGCCTACTTGTGCGGCTATGCCGAGGTGCGGGTGGTCGAGCATGCGCCAGAGCGGCCGGCAGCGGCCGCCAGAAGCAACGCCAGCACCTTGCTGGCACGGATGTGGCGCAGTGTGCGCCAACGCAAGGGCAGTGACGCATGATCGAACACAAGGTAGTGATCCTGGGCGCCATGGGCGCAGGCAAATCCACGCTGGTGCGTGCCGTGGCCGGTGGGTCGGTGGTGGATACGGACGTGCTCAATACCGATCCCGGCTCCTCCAAGCTGGCCACCACCGTGGCCATGGACTATGCCGACGTCCACCTTCCCAATGGCGATCGCCTGCGTCTTTACGGCACTCCGGGGCAGCAGCGCTTTTCCTTCATCTGGCCGGTTTTGCTGCAGGGCGCGCGTGGCGTGGTGATCCTGGCCGATGGTTCCAGCCCCGATGTCAGCCAGGAGCTGGACTGCTACCTGACAGCGCTGCGCGAACACGCCCCCGGTGTGGCGGCGGTGGTCGGTGTGTCGAAGGTGGATCTGGCGCCGGAGCTAGATCTGGACAGCTGCATGGACAAGGTCCAGCAGAGCATCGGCAGGCCGCTGCCACTGGTCCCCATCGATGCGCGCTCGGAAGTGGAAGTGATGCTGTTGATGGACGTGTTGATGGGCGAAGTGGAAGCCGCTGCATTGGTGCAGGACCATGCCTGAAGCAAAGGGGATCGCTGTGCTCGAAGATTGGGAAGTGACCGTGGTAGACCAACGGTTGCAGGAGTTCACCGGCTCGGTGGACGGGGTGCGTGCGGCGGTGGTTGCCAGCGTGGACGGATTTGCGCTGGCGCACTCGGCCACCGATCAATCCAGTGGCGAACGCCTGGCCGCGATGACCAGCGCAATGCTGGCGTTGGCCACTGCGGTCGGCCGTGAGCTCACGCTGGGCACGATGGAGGTGCTGATGCTGGAGGCCAGTGAAGGCAAGGTGCTGATGCAGTCCATCCCGTTGTCGCGTGGTTCGCTGTTGCTGATGGCGGCCTGTGGCCAGCGCAGCGTCATCGGCCATGTCCTGTGGAGCGCCCGTGAATGCGGGCGGAAGATCCAGGCCGACCTGAGCGTGACGGCAAAGTAGTCCTCCAGACTTGGCGGGTACGGCCTGAGCCCAGCGCTCGCCCTGGCGGTTGCGGGAACCTGGCGGACAGGGCGGCTTGCGCCGCTCCTGGCGCGGCTGGGGTATGGTCTGCGTACCTCCCCAGGGTTCGCCTGCATGCCGTTGCCCGTTGCCATTGCCTCCTGCATCGCGCAGGGTTTCGAGGCGTATCACCAGGCTTTTGCCCGCATCTCACAGCGTGCGCGTGAGCGCTTCCAGGATCGGGATTGGGCAGCAGCGCGCGATGATGCGGTCGAGCGCATCGAGTTGTACGACCAGTGTGTGGCGCATTGCCGTGCACAGCTGCAACAGGTGCTGGGCGAGGTTGTGCCGTCACATGCGTTGTGGCGGGACGTGAAGCATGATTTCGCCGACCTGATTGCCTCGCGACTGGATGGTGAGCTCTACAAGACCTTCTACAACACCTTGACCCGGCGCTTGTTCGCCACCCGCGGCGTCGATGATGGCATCGAGTTCATGGCGCTGGATATCGAGCCCTCCGATGCCATCACCCACCCGGTGGCGCGGCACGTCTATGCCGTGTCCGAGGCGCGCCCCGCCGACGCGTTCTCGCGGTTGCTGGCGGATTTCGCCTTCGATGTGCCGTTCCAGCACCAGCTGCGGTGTGCCGCGGCGATCGCCGTGCGCCTGCAGGATGACCTGGCGCACTGGGGGCCGTATCCGGTGCGCGCCATCGAACTGCTGCAGACGGTGTTCTATCGCGAACGTCGTGCCTACCTGGTGGGGCGGGTATTTGGGGAGCACCGGTTCTCCCCCTGCGTGATTGCCCTGGTCAATGACGAACAGGGCATCCGCGTCGAGGCTGTGCTCAGCCGCCGCCGTGACGTGGCGCATCTGTTCGGCGTCTCACGCAGTTACTTCCAGGCCGATCTGCCGACCGTGGCCGATGCGGTGGTCTTCCTGCGCAGCATCCTGCCGGGCAAGCCGGTGGATGAGATCTACACCGTGCTGGGCCGCGCCAAGCAGGGCAAGACCGAACGCTATCGGACGTTCTTCAGCCATTTCCAACAGCACGCCAGCGAGCAGCTGGTGCATGCGGAGGGCACCCCGGGCATGGTGATGGCGGTATTCACCCTGCCCAGCTATCCCTTGGTGTTCAAATTGATCCGCGACCGATTTGCATGGCCCAAGACCATGAGCCGGCAGGACGTGGAGGACAAGTACGCGCTGGTGTTCAACCTGGACCGCATTGGCCGGCTGCTGGATGCGCAACCTTATCGCCACCTGCGTTTTCCGGTGGCGCGCTTCGCGCCGGCGTTGCTGGAGGAGCTGGTGCAGCAGTGTGGCAACAGCGTGGGTATCGATGGTGATGATCTGGTCATTTCGCTTTGTTATGTGCAGCGGCGTTTCCGCCCGCTGAACCTGTATCTGCGCGAGCAGGGCGCCGACGCCGCGCGCGCGGCGGCGCTGGACTACGCGCAGGCGATCCGCGACATGGCGTGCAACAACATCTTTCCCGGTGACATGCTGCTGAAGAACTTCGGCGTATCGCGCCACGGCCGCGCGGTGTTCTACGACTACGACGAGCTCTGCCTGGTCACCGACTGCAACTTCCGCATCTGGCCGCAGCCGCGCAGCGAGGAGGAGGCGCTGGCAGGTGAGCCGTGGTTCCATGTTGCCGCGAACGATGTTTTCCCTGAGCGTTTTGCCTTGTTCATGGGGCTGCCACGGCCGCTGCTGGAGCTGGTTCAGGAACGGCACGCCGAGTTGTTTGATCCGCTTTGGTGGCAAGGCCTGCAGGCGAGTTTCAGGGCTGGGCGCTACAGCGACACGCCGCCCTATCCAAGGTCGCTGCGGCTGGCGTAATGCTTGTGGCTGGCCGCCCCCTGCGTTCTAATCGGGGTCCGTGCACAGGGAGATGTGAGATGCGACAGCTGATGACAGCCGCGCTGGTCGGAACGGCGCTGATGGTGGGGATGCCCCAGTTCGCCGTGGCCGATGACAGTGCCGCCAGCGGTGGGGGTATCCGCTCGGTCCGTGAGCGGGTCGAGAGCAGCATGGTGGTCCGCGGCAATCTCAGTATCGAAACCGATGGTTCGGTATCGGCGCTGCAGCTGGACAAGGAAGAAGCCTTGCCGGTTGGCGTGGTAAGCATGGTGCGCGACGCCGCCATGAAGTGGCGGTTCGAACCGATTCTGCGCGAAGGAGCTGCGGTACGCGCGCTGGCGCCAATGAGTCTGCGTGTCGTGGCCCGCAAGGTCGACGGCGACAGCTACGAGATCAGCCTGCGCGGCATCAACTTCGCCCGGCTCGATGGTGAGGATGACGCGGAGAACATCGCGCGCATCGAGATGAAACCACCGCGCTATCCCGAACAGGCATACCGTGCCGGGGTGAGTGGCAGCGTCTATCTGCTGCTGAAGGTGGACCGCGATGGCAAGGTTGCAGATGCCTTTGCCGAGCAGGTCAACCTGACCGTCCTGAGCAGGGAAAGTGAGCAGCGGTGGGCCCGCGACCTGCTGGCCAAGAGTGCATTGGCAGCTTCGAGGCGGTGGACGTTCCGGGTCCCCACGCAGGGCCCCAATGCGGCGCAGCCGTTTTGGGTTGTGCGGGTTCCCGTCAGCTATGCGCTGGATAGGGGCGCCGCCGAAGGCCAGGATGCAGGGCGATGGGTGAGTTATGTCCCCGGGCCCCGTGAGCGAGCGCCTTGGCGTGATGATGCCGAACAGATCGGCTTCTCGCCGGATGCGCTGGTAGATGGCAGTGTCAATCTGGTCGACAACCGCGGCCCGCACCTGCTTACGCCGTTGCAGGGAGGTTGATCGGGGCAGCCGCCGCAGGAGTTTCTCCAACATGCAGCGGGCTTATCCCGAAAACAAAAGCCCCGCGTGAGCGGGGCTTTTGCGTGAAGGTGATTCCGGAAGGAATCAGCGCTTCATCGAACCGAAGAACTCGTCGTTGGACTTGGTGTTCTTCATCTTGTCGAGCAGGAATTCCATCGCGGCCATTTCATCCATCGGATGCAGCAGCTTGCGCAGGATCCAGATCTTCTGCAGCAGTTCCGGCTCGATCAGCAGGTCTTCGCGGCGGGTGCCGGAGCGGTTGATGTCGATGGCCGGGAACACGCGCTTTTCAGCGATGCGGCGGCTCAGGTGCACTTCGCTGTTGCCGGTGCCCTTGAACTCTTCGTAGATCACCTCGTCCATCTTCGAGCCGGTATCGACCAGCGCGGTGGCGATGATGGTCAGCGAACCGCCTTCCTCGACGTTACGTGCAGCACCGAAGAAGCGCTTCGGACGGTGCAGGGCGTTGGCGTCCACGCCACCGGTGAGCACCTTGCCGGAGCTGGGCACCACGTTGTTGTAGGCACGGGCCAGGCGGGTAATCGAGTCCAGCAGGATCACCACGTCCTTCTTGTGCTCGACCAGGCGCTTGGCGCGCTCGATCACCATTTCGGCGACCTGCACGTGGCGCGCAGCCGGCTCGTCGAAGGTGGAGGAGACCACTTCGCCGCGCACGGTGCGCTGCATTTCGGTCACTTCTTCCGGGCGCTCATCGACCAGCAGCACGATCAGGTGCACGTCCGGGTGGTTGGTGGTGATGGCAGTGGCAACCTGCTGCATCATCATCGTCTTGCCGGCCTTGGGCTGGGACACGATCAGCGAACGCTGACCCTTGCCCTGCGGTGCCATCAGGTCGAGGATGCGGCCGGTGATGTCTTCCGAAGACCCGTTGCCGCGCTCCAGGGTGAAGCGGCGACGCGGGAACAGCGGGGTCAGGTTCTCGAACAGCACCTTGTTCTTCGACGCTTCCAGCGGCTCGCCGTTGATCGTGTCGATCGTGGACAGCGCGAAGTAGCGCTCGCCATCCTTTGGGAAGCGGATGCGGCCGGACAGGTAGTCGCCGGTACGCAGGTTGAAGCGGCGGATCTGGCTGGGCGAGATGTAGGTGTCGTCCGGGCCGGCCAGGTAGCTGGCCTCGGCGGCACGCAGGAAGCCGAAGCCGTCGGGCAGGATTTCCAGTACGCCGTCGGCAGCGACGCCGTCACCGTGACGGGTCAGCACCTTGAGCAGGGCGAAGATCACGTCCTGCTTGCGGGCACGGGCCACGCCTTCGGAGATCTGCAGCTGCTCGGCGATTTCCAGCAGCTTCTGCGCCGGCATCTTCTTCAGGTCGCTGAGCGAATAGACCGGGAAGCCTTCTGGCACGCTGGCCATCTGGCGCGGAACGAAATTCTCGTTACCGCCTTCGTTGCCCATGCCGTTGTCGTCACGCGGACGGTTGCGGTCACGGTCACGACGGTTGCGGAAACGGTCGCGGCGGTTGCCCTGGCCCTGTTGGCCCTGGCCACCTTGCTGGTTGTTGTAGCGCTGCTGGTTGTTGCCTTCGGCGCGGGATTCGCCGCCGTCCTGGGCATTGCCAGCGGCCGGCGCATCGTTGCTGCCGGTGTTTGCCGGGGCCGGGTTGGCGGCCGGGGCGGGTGCGGATTCAGCGGCGGGAGCCGGCGGCGGTGCCGGTGGGGCCGGCGGTGCCGCGACGGGCAGTGGCAGTGCGGGCTGGGCCGGCGCGCTGGCTGCGCTGTCGCCGACATCTGCGACCTTGGCGACACGCGGCTTGCGCACGCGCTTCTCGACAGGAGCGTCGGTGCTCCCGGTTTCGGAAGGAGTGTTCTCGGACAAGTGCTTGATTCCTCTCGCTTAGACGTGCGAGCGCCCTGCAGGGCGGCGAACTGGTTGGGAGTAATCCGGACGAGAACCCGTCCGGGGGGCGCGGCACGCGAATGCTGCCGGATGCGATGACACTATCACCGCAAAGCGCGGGCGCGCAAGCGCCCGGAAAACCTTGTTGGGCCGCGGTAAGGCAGGCGGCCCGGGTGGCCGGCGGCGGCGTGCCGCCGGACCGGATCGATCAGACCAGGGCCTTGTCGATCATCTGGCTCAGCTGGCCCTTGCCCACGGCGCCGATCTGGGTGGCCTGGATCTGGCCATCCTTGAACAGCAGCAGCATAGGGATGGAGCGCACGTGGTACTTCACCGCGGTGGCACGGTGGTCGTCCACGTTCAATTTAACGATCTTCAGCTTGCCGTCATAGGCATCGGCCAGCTCGTCCAGGACCGGGGCGATCATCTTGCACGGACCACACCATTCCGCCCAGAAGTCCACCAGAACCGGTTCGCTGGACTGCAGGACGGCGCTGTCGAAGTCGGCGTCGCCGACGTGTAAAACCTTATCGCTCACTTGGAGTCTCCTGGTGCAATGCGACTACCCATGCCGGGTTGGCGGCCGCATTGCGGTAAACTGGGGCATTGCGCGGACAAAAGGGTACAGCCCAACGTCGCGCGACCCGGCGCAGGGGCCGCAGTGTGCGACGGTGCCCGAATCGATGCAAGCCGCCCGGCCTCACTGACCGGTTGGCACTACAAAGACAAAATCAATGAGCGACAAACCGCTAACCGACGTAACGTTTTCCTCCTTCGACCTGCAGCCCTCGCTGTTGGCGGGTCTTGAAGGCGCAGGCTTCACCCGCTGCACCCCCATTCAGGCGTTGACCCTGCCGGTGGCGCTGCCGGGAGGCGATGTTGCCGGCCAGGCGCAGACCGGTACCGGCAAGACGCTGGCGTTCCTGGTCGCCGTGGCCAACCGTCTGCTGACGCGTCCGGCGCTGGCCGACCGCAAGCCGGAAGACCCGCGCGCGCTGATCCTGGCGCCCACCCGCGAGCTGGCCATCCAGATCCACAAGGATGCGATGAAGTTCGCCGCCGACACCGGCCTGCGTTTCGCGCTGGTCTACGGCGGCGTGGACTACGACAAGCAGCGCGAACTGCTGCAGCAGGGCGTGGACGTGATCATCGCCACCCCCGGCCGCCTGATCGACTACGTCAAGCAGCACAAGGTGGTCTCGCTGCATGCCTGCGAGATCTGCGTGCTGGACGAAGCCGAC
>Ga0308157_10001401_pt1 | contig 50401 bp, 43 predicted proteins | sample PhyBR1_FD_201035 | JGI IMG/M metagenome (GOLD analysis project Ga0308157, IMG submission 201035) | Phyllosphere microbial communities from UC Gill Tract Community Farm, Albany, California, United States - DLSLB.R1 | ecosystem: Host-associated > Plants > Phyllosphere > Unclassified | place: USA...
CTGCCGCCAATCTCGCCGAAGCACGCGAGTTGCTGGCCAGCAATCCCTTTGACCTTTGCCTGACCGACATGCGCCTGCCTGACGGCAACGGCATCGAGCTGGTCACCGAGATCACCCGTGATTACCCTCGCACCCCGGTGGCGATGATCACCGCCTTCGGCAGCATGGACCTGGCGGTCGAAGCCTTGAAGGCCGGTGCATTTGATTTCGTCAGCAAGCCGGTAGACATCAATGTGCTGCGCGGGCTGGTCCGGCATGCACTTGAACTCAACAACGCCGCACGACCAGCCCCGGCCCCGTTGCCGGAAAGTGCCACCCGCCTGCTCGGCACCTCGCCCGCCATGGACGAACTGCGCGGCACCATCGGCAAGGTGGCCCGCAGTCAGGCCCCCGTGTACATCCTCGGCGAATCGGGCGTTGGCAAGGAACTGGTGGCCCGTACCATCCACGACCAGGGCGCGCGCGCCAACGGGCCGTTCATCCCGGTCAACTGCGGCGCCATTCCCGGCGAGTTGATGGAAAGCGAGTTCTTCGGCCACCGCAAGGGCAGCTTCACCGGCGCCCATGCCGACAAACCAGGCCTGTTCCAGGCAGCCAGTGGCGGCACGTTGTTCCTCGACGAAGTCGCCGAACTGCCGCTGCAGATGCAGGTGAAGCTGCTGCGCGCCATCCAGGAAAAATCGGTGCGCCCGGTGGGCGCGGCGACCGAATTGCCGGTGGACGTGCGCATTCTGTCGGCCACCCACAAGGATCTTGGCACGCTGGTCCACGATGGCCGCTTCCGCCACGATCTGTATTACCGCATCAACGTCATCGAACTGCGGGTGCCACCGCTGCGCGAGCGGCGCGGCGACCTGCCGCAGCTCGCCGAGGCGATCCTGCGACGCCTGGCCCAGGCGCAGGGCCAGCCCACCCCGCAGCTGACCGCTTCCGCGGTGGAAGCACTCGCGGCATATTCGTTCCCGGGCAACGTCCGCGAGCTGGAGAACGTCCTCGAGCGCGCCCTGGCCATGGCCGACGGCGATGGCATCACGGCCAATGACCTGCGCCTGCCCCAGGCAGTACCTGCGGCCGTCGCACCCCTGGCCAATGCCCATGCAGCAGAACCGGCAGAGCCTGTCGACGCGTCGGAAGAAGGTTTGATCGACATCGACCCGAGCAGCTCCGCCCTGCCCACCTACATCGAGCAGATGGAACGCACGGTCATCCAGAAGGCACTGGAAGAGAACCGCTGGAACAAGACCAAGACCGCCGCCCAGCTCGGCATCACCTTCCGCGCCCTGCGTTACAAGCTGAAAAAGCTTGGCATGGAATAAACCGGCCATCAGGAACCGCTGTAGTGCCGAGCCATGCTCGGCAAGCAGCATCACCGGCAAAGCCCCACATGTAGTGCCGAGCCATGCTCGGCAAGCAGCATCCCCAGCAAAGCCCCACATGTAGTGCCGAGCCATGCCCGGCAAGCAGCATCACCGGCAAAGCCCGACATGCAGTGCCGCGCCACGCCCGGCAAGCGACATCCCGCGACGGCCCCAGCCAAGCGTTCTCGGTCCTGCAACCAGCAAGGCCTCCTACCAGGCATCGCCCGGCATTACCTTGCCGGTGGCCTTAATCCTTGGTGACGCGGTTGATCTCGGCCAGGCTGGTGATGCCCTGCGCGGTCTTGACCAGCGCTGACTGGCGAAGATCATTGACCCCGATCTTCTGCGCAGCCTCGGCAATGTCCATTGCATTGCCACCCTGCAGGACGATGGCCGCAATATCGTCGTTCATCGGCATCACCTGGTAGATACCGGTACGCCCCTTGTAGCCTTCGGTGCACTCATCGCAGCCCACCGGCTCATAGAGCGTGATGCCGGCATCGATCTGCGCGGGGGTGAAACCCTCGGCCAGCAACGCGTTTTCCGGCAAATGCGCCGGCCGCTTGCAGCTCGAGCAAAGCCGACGCGCCAGGCGCTGCGCAATTACCAGGGTGACCGACGAGGTGATGTTGAAGGGCGCGATACCCATGTTCATCAGACGCGCGATGGTCTGCGGTGCATCGTTGGTATGCAGCGTGGACAGCACCATGTGGCCGGTCTGCGCAGCCTTGATCGCGATTTCCGCCGTCTCCAGGTCACGGATTTCGCCCACCATGATGATGTCCGGATCCTGTCGCAGGAACGAGCGCAGCGCCGCTGCGAAGGTCATGCCGCGCTTGTTGTTCTGCTGCACCTGGTTGACGCCCGGCAAGCGGATTTCAACCGGATCCTCGGCCGTGGAGATATTGCGGGTATCGTCATTGAGGATACCCAGCGCGGTATACAACGACACCGTCTTACCCGAACCGGTCGGCCCGGTGACCAGCACCATGCCGTAGGGCTTGTGGATGGCATCAAGGAACAACTTCTGCTGGTCGGGCTCATAGCCAAGCTTGTCGATGCCCAGCTTGGCGGCGCTGCCATCCAGGATACGCAGCACGATTTTTTCACCGAACAGGGTCGGCAGGGTGCTGACACGGAAGTCGATCTGCTTGGATTTGGACAGGTTGAGCTTGATGCGTCCATCCTGCGGCACGCGCTTCTCGGCGATGTCCAGCTGCGACATCACCTTCAGGCGTGCAGCGATGCGCTGGTTCAACTTGACCGGTGCCTTGGCCACGGTCTTCAGCAGGCCATCGATGCGCAGGCGCACCCGGTAGTCGTCTTCATAAGGCTCGAAGTGGATATCCGACGCGCCCTTGCGGATCGCATCCACCAGCACTTTGTTGACGAACTTCACCACCGGCGTGTCGTCACCCTTGGCATCGATGCCCGAGTCACCACCGCCAGCCATGTCCTCGTCACCGGCAGCGATGTCGAGGTCACCCATTCCTTCCTCATCGCCACCCAGGCTGTCGCCCAGCGAGTCGTTGCTGGCCAACCACAGATCGAGCGTGCGGCGGATCTGCTCCTCGTCAACGAGGATGGGCTCGACCACCAGATTGGTCTGGAACTTGATCTCGTCCAACTGCTGGGTGGGGTTGCTGGTGCCCACGAACAACTTGCCGCCACGCTTGAACAACGGCAGCACCTGGTGCCGGCGCAGCAGCTCTTCACTTACCAGCTTGATCGCGCTCTGGTTGGCGTCGAATACCGACACGTCCAGCAGGGGCATGCCGAATTCCATGGCGTTTGCAGCGGCCATGTGCGCGGCGGTAACCAGCTTTTTATCGGCCAGCCATTGCGACAGCGGCACCTTGGCGTCGGCAGCCTGGGCCATGGCGGTGCGGGCGGTCGCCTCTTCCAGCGCCCCGTCCTGCACGAGCCGGCGGGCGATGCCGGTGATGCCAACCAGGTTGGCGCTGACGACGGTGTTCATGGTTTTCCCCTGGCCAGACGGTAACAGCCCAATTGTACCCATGACCTCCCCGGCTGCGCGCTTTGGCATGCGCGATCGACCTCACGGGGACGTGCATCCACAGCAAAAGGCCGGCAGTCCCCGCCCAACAGCTCGGACGCCACGTAGCTACCGGCTCACCAGGGCTGGTTGCGGTGCCAGTGCCACGCCGATTCGATGATGGCGTCCAGGTCGGCCCAGCGTGCCTGCCAGCCAAGCACCTCACGGGCCTTGCGGCTGGATGCCACCAGTACATCCGGGTCGCCCTGCCGCCGCGCGGCCAGCGTATACGGCACCTCACGGCCGACTACCCTCGAGGCGGCATCGATCACCTGCCGCACCGAGAACCCCTGCCCGTTGCCGAGATTGAAGGCATGAGCACCGGGCGCGTCATCCAGATGCCGCAGCGCCAACAGATGCGCCTGCGTCAGATCTTCGACATGCACGTAGTCGCGCACGCAGGTGCCGTCCGCAGTGGCGTAGTCGTCGCCGAAGACCTTGAGAGGCGCTGCCGTGCCGAGCATCGAGCGCAGCACGTTGGGGATCAGATGCGTCTCACAGGCGTGCGATTCGCCGATAAGGCCATCACGCGAGGCCCCGGCGGCGTTGAAGTAGCGCAGCGACGCCGAACGCAGTCCATATGCATGGGCCGCATCAGCCAGCACCTGCTCGACCATCAGCTTGCTGCTGCCGTAGGGATTGATCGGCTGCCGCGGGTGATCCTCGTCGATCTGCCCGCCCAGCGGCCGCCCGAACACCGAGGCAGTCGAGGAAAACACGAAGCGGTCAACGCCGTGGCGGCGCATGGCATCAAGCAGATTCAGGGTGCCCAGAACGTTGCAACGGTAGTAGTCGTAAGGCTGGGCCACCGACTCACCGACCACCGAAAGCGCAGCGAAATGGAACACCGCATCGAACCTGCGCCCGGCAAACACCTTTTCCAGCGCTTCGCGGTCCAGTAGATCAGCCTGGACCAGCTCGCCCCATTGCACGGCCTGTCGATGCCCGTTGGACAGGTCATCCAGCACCACCACTGCATGGCCCTGCTCGGCAAGCAGGCGCGCCATGTGGCTGCCGATGTAGCCGGCGCCGCCGGAAACCAGGATATGCACGTAGACTTCAGCCAAATTCAGCAACGGTGACCACTATAACCAAGCAGGCACAGGCAAGAATGGGCCTACTTCGACCCAGCATTCGTAAAGGAATAACAAAACGGACAGACGTTCAGGGAAATCCCTTGACTCAGGCCAGTCACGCCATGCAAAAAAATCCGCGAGCAATCATGGCTCGTAAGCGCAGTTACCAGTTTCCATATTGCATAACACGCCTTTTTCACCGGGAGCGTGCGGTGTGGCAGTCAAGTCCTCTCCAATCGCCGTTGCATCATCTGCAGCAAGACAGGCTTTCTCCGGAGCAGCACTTGGATCGTCCTCATTGTGCAATGTTGCCAATGAAAAACTCGCATAGCTCTTCATTTCAGCAAGGCAGGCAGCTTCGGCAGCCTTGACCCTGTAGTTGTTGTAGGCGGGCAATGCAATGGACGCGAGTATGGCAATGATGGCAACGACAATCATCAATTCGATCAACGTGAAGCCTTGGCTTTTCCCCTGAGCCATATCTCCCCCTGAGATAACGCGTTACACAAAAAAGTCAAAAAAAAGCGGGGCCTAGACAAGACCCCGCCTCACAACCCGATCTAGCAATTCAGATTACGGAGTTGCCAGAGAACAGGTCGCATTGGCGAAATCGCACTCCGCTGCCAAGACACCCGGATCGTTCGGCGTGAAGTCCTGCGTGGTACCCGGATCAGCCTCAACCATAGCGCGGGTCGGGTCCGGACCATCGGAGCAGGCCTTGGCCTCGTACGCCGGCAGATCAGCATCCTCAAAGCCGCCATGGACAGCCGACACGTACGAGTTGGTGAATGCCTTGGCTTCGCCTAGGCAGGCATTTTCAGCCGACTTGACGCGGTACTTGTTGTAAGCCGGCAGTGCGATGGCAGCCAGGATGGCAATGATCGCAACCACGATCATCAGTTCGATAAGGGTAAAGCCCTGTTGCTTCTTCATCGGTAAATCCCCTAGAGGTGTGAATTGTGAACATGGTTGCAGACAAATGCCTGCCCCGCATGGGGTTACAAAGCAGGTTGCGTGCCAATTGACCAAACACCGCCTACTCCCCGGGGGCAATGATGGCAGCAACTGCAAATAAGGGAAGCCCCTTGTCCTGTTTTCCAGACTCATACCCCAACATGACCCTGCGGGTCACATTGTGACGCCCACTGACAACTCAGCCATCAAGCAGGAATAGGCTCGCCCTACGTGACGGACACCACCAAAGCTTGAGCCGGGGCTGTGCTGCAAGGTCCATGACCCGCTACCATGCAGGCTGGTGTCCGGGCTGGGGAAGCTTGGACGGGGAGAAAAAAGTGGCCGTTACCCGCAACGCGATCAAGAACGAACCGGCTGGGCGCAACACCAGCCAGATGCTGCCCTTCGTCTGGGAGGGGACCGACAAGCGCGGCGTCAAGATGAAGGGCGAGCAGGATGCCAAGAATGCAAACCTGCTCAAGGCGGAGCTTCGACGCCTCGGCATCACGCCAACCGTCGTCAAGCCCAAGCCGAAGCCGCTGTTTGGCGCGGCCGGCAAGCCGGTCAAGCCCAAGGATATTGCGTTCTTCAGTCGTCAGATGGCGACAATGATGAAGTCAGGCGTACCCATCGTCAGCGCCTTGGAAATCATTGGCAGCGGGCACAAGAACCCGCGCATGGCCAAACTCGTGGGGACCGTGCGTGCCGACCTGGAAGGGGGGTCCTCGCTTTACGAGGCCATCTCCAGGCATCCCGTGCAGTTCGACGAGCTGTACCGCAACCTCGTGCGCGCGGGCGAAGGGGCCGGCGTTCTCGAAACAGTTCTCGACACCATTGCCAATTACCAGGAAAACATCGAAACCCTCAAGGGCAAGATCAAGAAGGCATTGTTTTATCCCGCCATGGTCATCGCGGTGGCCATCCTGGTGAGCTCGGTGCTGTTGGTGTGGGTTGTTCCTCAGTTCGAGGACATCTTCAAGAGCTTTGGCACCGACCTCCCTGTATTCACCCAGATGATCGTTGCGGCCTCACGATTCATGGTCAGTTGGTGGTGGGCGATACTCCTGCTGGTGATAGGCATCGTTGGCGGCACAACCTTTCTGTACAAACGATCCCCCAAGATGCAGCACACCCTGGATCGCCTGATCCTCAAGGTGCCGGTGATCGGCCAGATCATGCACAACAGCGCGATTGCCCGTTTTGCCCGAACCACCGCAGTGACGTTCAAGGCCGGCGTCCCGCTGGTGGAGGCACTGGGCATCGTCGCCGGCGCCACCGGCAACAAGACCTATGAAGACGCCGTATTGCGCATGCGGGACGATGTGTCGGTGGGCTACCCGGTCAACATGGCGATGAAGCAGGTCAACCTGTTTCCGCACATGGTGGTGCAGATGACCGCCATCGGCGAGGAAGCTGGCGCACTGGATGCCATGCTGTTCAAGGTTGCCGAGTACTTCGAGCAGGAAGTCAACAACTCGGTGGATGCGTTGAGCAGCCTGTTGGAACCCTTGATCATGGTGTTCATCGGCACCATTGTGGGTGGCATGGTCATCGGTATGTACCTGCCGATCTTCAAGCTCGCCTCAGTCGCAGGATAAGTAAGGAATGGCATTTCTCGACCAGCATCCCGGCCTCGGCTTTCCCGCCGCGGCCGGCCTGGGACTGCTGATCGGCAGCTTCCTCAATGTGGTGATCCTACGCCTGCCCAAGCGCCTGGAGTGGCAGTGGAAGCGTGATGCGCGCGAAGTCCTCGACCTGCCGGACATCTATGAGCCGCCGCCGCCCGGGATCGTGGTCGAGCCTTCGCACTGCCCGCACTGCAAGCACAAGCTGAGCTGGTACGAGAACATCCCGTTGTTCAGCTGGCTGGTCCAGCGCGGCAAGTGCCGCCACTGCCATGAGCCGGTTTCCATCCAGTACCCACTGGTGGAACTGGTGACTGCACTGATGGTCCTGGCCAGCGTCTGGCAGTTCGGCTTCGGCTGGCAGGGTTTCGGCGCGATCGTACTGAGCTGCTTCCTGGTGGCGCTGTCCGGAATCGACCTGCGCACCCAGTTGCTGCCCGACCAGCTCACCTTGCCACTGTTATGGCTTGGCTTGGTCGGCAGCATGGATAACCTCTACATGCCTGCCAAACCGGCACTCATCGGTGCAGCGGTCGGCTATCTGTCGCTGTGGACAGTGTGGTGGCTGTTCAAGCAGCTCACCGGCAAGGAAGGCATGGGCCACGGTGATTTCAAGCTGCTCGCTGCACTGGGCGCCTGGTGTGGCATCAAGGGCATCCTGCCAATCATCCTGCTGTCCTCGCTGGTTGGCGCCATCATCGGCTCGATCTGGCTGTACTCGCGCGGACGGGACCGGGCCACGCCCATCCCCTTCGGGCCTTACCTGGCAATCGCTGGCTGGCTGGTCTTCATGTGGGGCGACCCGATGATCAGCACCTACAGGCAATGGACCGGGCTGTAACGGTTGCTGCCCGCAACTGCGTTGCCGCGAACCTGCGGCGCGCGGCAGCATGCGGATGTTCGGCATGAGCGATTTCATCGTCGGCCTCACCGGCGGCATCGCCTCGGGCAAAAGTGAAGTAAGCCGGCGCTTCGAGGCACTGGGCATCACCGTTGCCGACGCCGACATCGCTGCTCGCGAGGTGGTCACCCCCGGAAGTCCGGTTCTGGACGAGATAGCCGCGCTGTTTGGCAACGACATGCTGCTGGCCGATGGCAACCTTGACCGCGCCCGGCTGCGCCAGCGCGTGTTCGCCGATGCAGCCGAGCGGCGCGCACTGGAGGCCATTACCCACCCCGCCATCCGCGCACGCGTACGCGCCGCCTGCGAAGCGGCGCCCAGCCCTTACGCGATTGCCGCCATTCCATTGCTGACCGAGGCCGGCGGCCCGGCCAGCTATCCGTGGCTGCATCGCATCCTGGTCATCGATGCGCCGCAAGCCGTGCAACACGCCCGCCTGTTGGCCCGCGACAACATCACCGCCGAGCTCGCCGACAAGATGATCCAGGCCCAGGCCAGCCGTGCGCAACGCCTGGCGATCGCCGACGACGTGATCGTCAACGACGGCCATCCCGACGCGCTGCAGTCCGCCATCGAAGCACTGGATGCCAGCTACCGCACGCTCGCCGCGGGCTGACCCCGCTCACTGCAAACTGCCCTCACTGAAGTACTCCGTCAGATCGGCGACGCCAGCGCGAACACATCAGATCCGCGGTTACCGAAGCTCTCAGGCATTCACCACGAATGCGGAATGCCTGACGTCGATGAGGCCCTGCCGCAGTTCCGCCGGCAGATGCGCTACTCAGTCCTGGGCGGGCGCGAAGGTCAGCGTTGCCACCACGCCACGCTCGGCACCCGGGTGGATCTCTACGGCCCAGCCATACAACGCGCAGAGGCGGGCGACGATGGACAGGCCGATGCCGCCACCTTGCGAATAGCCTGCATGAGTGCCCCGGTAGCCGCGCTGGAACAGGCTGGCAGCGTCCTTCTCGCTCAGGCCTGGGCCGCTGTCTATCACCTCGACCGCATTGGCCCCCACCCTGACCAGCACTCGCCCCTCCTGCGAGTACTTCACGGCATTGCCGATCAGGTTGCCAAGGGCAACCGACAACACCGCCTCAGGTGCTTCCACCACCAAGCCCCGCTCGCCTTCCAGCTCCAGCTCCAGCGGCTTGCCACCAAGCTGCGCGCGATGCGCATCCAGCAGTTGCTCGGCCACGCGCGCGACATTGCTGCTGCCCTGCCCGCGCTCGTTGCGCGACAGCAGCAGCAGCGAGCCGATCAGGTCACTGCACTGCAATTCGGCGCGCTGGATGCGCTGCAGCCGCTGCAGCACCTTTTCATCCAGCCCGGGGCGCGCCAACAGCAGCTCGGTCGCACCACGGATGACAGCCAGAGGCGTACGCAGCTCGTGGCTGACGTCGGCATTGAACTCGCGGTCACGCTGCACGACCTCGGTCAGCCGCGTCGAATAATCATCCAGCGCCTCTGCCAACTGCCCCACTTCGTCATCCGGGAAACGGGGCGCCAGCGGCTCAGGATGTTTGCTGCCACCACGGTAGGCTCGTAGCCGAGCAGCCAGATCGGACACCGGCCGCATCACCCGGGACGCCGACCACCACCCCAATACCCAGGACAACAGACTGAAGATGATGACCGACAGGAACAGCGCGCGATTGAGCTGCTGCTCGCCGCGAAGCGCCTGCCCCATGTCGTAGGCGATGAAGAACCAGGCGTCAGGCGTTTTACGCACGCCCACCTTGTACGAGAACGGCTTGCCTTCGGCATCCTCGCCGCTGATGTTGTGGATGCCATCCTGCAGGCCCTCCCATTCCGGGTAGTCCCGCCGCAGGCTGTCGAGCTTGTCCGGGCGGAACAGGAAGGCACGCATCTGCTGCACCGGCGCAACCACGTCGGTGCCACCGCTGCGCATGTAGCTCTGCCAGGAGGCATCGAGGTTGCGATTCATCACGTCCTCGACCAACTGGTTTTCCACGCGCATGCGTGCCCAGTTCGTCGCGAACGCGAACAGCGTCGTCAGGCAGAAGCCCAGCAGTACGAACGAGACGATGATGCGGCTGCGCAGGCGTCGACGGTAACGCCCGCGTCTGCGCACGGCCTCAGGCAGAACTGTTTCAGGCATCGGGTGCGGAGATTCGGTAACCAATACCGTGGCGGGTCTGGATCATCGGTACTTCGAACGGTTTGTCGACCACCGCACGCAGGCCATGGATATGCACGCGCAGCGAATCCGAATCGGGAAGCTCTTCACCCCAGACGCGGGTTTCCAGCTCCTGCCGGGTCACAACCGCGGGAGATGCCTCCATCAGCGCCTGCAGGATCTTCAGGGCGGTGGGGTTGAGCTGCAGCAGCTTGGCCTGCCGACGGACCTCCAGCGTATCCAGGTTGTACTCCAGGTCACCAACTTCAAGTACGCGCGTATGCGCGCCCTTGCCACGCCGTGACAAAGCATTGAGGCGGACTTCGACTTCCTGCAATGCAAAAGGCTTGATCAGGTAGTCATCGGCGCCCGAGTCGAACCCGGCCAGCTTGTTGTCCAGCGAATCACGCGCGGTCAGCATCAACACCGGGGTCTGCTTGCGCGCATCGTTGCGCAGCTTGCGGCAGACCTCGATGCCGTCCATGCCAGGCAGGTTCAGATCAAGCACGATCGCATCGAAATCATGCACCACGGCCAGATGCAGGCCGGTTACGCCGTCGGCGGCAAAATCAACCGTATGCCCGCGGTCCTCCAGGTAGTCCCCGAGGTTGGCTGCGATGTCGCTGTTGTCTTCAATTACAAGAATGCGCACGTGTGCGATTACCTTTGTCTTTGGAAGTGGCAGGCGGGACCAGCCCGCATGCCGGGGATTACAGCACAGCGCTCGTTAACTTCTCAGGAGCAAGCAACGGGCGTTGCGATCAGAGTGTGCCGTTGCCGCTGCGTGGACGCAGCCCGCCCATGTCGCGCGCACCATCGCCACGCATGCGTTCGCGCTGGGCAGCCGTCAGGCATTGCGTGGTGGGCATATTGGAGCCTACCTGCTTTTCGCGCCGGCACACCAGCCGGCTATCGCGCCCGGCCTTGGTGAGCAGGGCATTGACCAGTTCCTGATCGTTGAACACCGCAACCTTGTCGGCAGGCGACAACGCTTCGGCACTGCCCTCACCAATGGTCGCCGACATGCGATCAAGTGCGGCGATCACCGCAGCGCGGTCATCGCGGTTGATTTCGCTGTAAACCTCACCCCCACCCAAGTCGGCGCGCACCTTTGCCTGCTGCGCCTGGAAAGGCATATCCGACTGCAGCGGCAGTTCGGGTTTGGCAGCCATTGCGGCCCCGGGGGCAAGAACAAGTGTTACCAGCAGCAGCTTCCCGAACATGCAACGCCTCCTTGTGATTGCCGACACTGTACCGCCAGCCTAGGGGCCACAACAACATGAAAAACCACAAAAAACGAGGCCCTGACGATCAACGTCAGGGCCTGAAGATTCCCGATCACCGGACCCACTGAGGAGGGCTGGGCACAGTGGAGACAGCCTAGGCGGGCCGGGATTAAAGGCCCGTTAAAAGCCCGCAAAGAATTTGCTGTGACCGTGTCAACGCTTGAGGCTGGTCACGTATTCGATCATGCGCCCGGCCACATCCCCGCCGGAGACGCTTTCGATCCCCTCCAACCCGGGCGTGGAGTTCACCTCCAGCACCAGCGGCCCGCGTTTGGAGCGGATCAGGTCAACGCCTGCAATACCAAGCCCCAGGGCCTTGGCCGAACGCACCGCCACCTGCTGTTCGGCCTTGCTGCACTGCACCGGCTCGGCCGTGCCGCCCGCATGCAGGTTGGAACGGAAGTCACCCTCCTGGGCCTGGCGCCGCATCGTGGCCACTACCTGGTCCCCCACCACCAGGCAGCGCAGGTCCGCCCCCTGCGCCTCGGCAATGAACTCCTGAACAAGGAAATTGGCGTACAGGCCACGCAGCGCCTCCACCGTGCCCTTCGATGCCGAGAGCTTCTCGGTGAGGATCACGCCCCGCCCCTGGGTGCCCTCGCTGAGCTTCACAACGTGCGGCGGCGGCCCCAGCATCGACAACAGGTCATCGGTGTCGTCCGGGTTGTCGCCAAACACCGTGGCGGGCATGTCGATGCCTTTGGCGGCCAGCAACTGGTGGGCGCGCAATTTGTCGCGGGCGCGCAGGATGGCATCGGACGGATTCGGGGTACGCGCGCCCATCATCTCGAATTGCCGCAGCACTGCGGTGCCATAGCGGGTGACGGAGGAGCCGATACGCGGGATCACCGCATCCACCCCGGTCAGTGGGCGCCCTTTGTAATGCATGCTGAAACCGCCCGCGGTGATGCGCATATAGCAGCGCAAGGGGTCGAGCACACGGACCGTATGCCCCCGGGCACGTCCGGCCTCGACCAAGCGGCGGGTTGAATACAACTTGCTGTTGCGGGACAGGATGGCGAGCTTCATTGCAGCGGATTCGGACAGAAGGCGCGCAGCATAACGCGGCACCGATGTGCGCAAAGCGACGAATCAGGATGCGATGCCCGCACACGGGGAATACCGACGGGAATCCGCCCCAAGCATACTGTGGAAAGCCACGCCAACACGTTGAATTGCGGAGCGGATGGGGGCTCACGGCGCGGACCAAATCACCGGAACCGGTGCGGAAGATGGAGCGGGCGAAGGGAATCGAACCCTCGTCAGTAGCTTGGGAAGCTACAGCTCTACCATTGAGCTACGCCCGCTTGGCGCGGGGTGCAGTCTATGCGCGGCAGGCACCGCAACGCAACGGGCAGCACATCGATAAAAAAAAGGGCGATGCCGCCGAAGCGGCACCGCCCCCACACACAACACGGTTTTAGAAACTGCCGCCGAAGCTGGCGAACACGGTGGCATCACGCGCGGACTTCTGCAGCGTGGTGGTGCTCAGGCCGATATTGCTGCTCAGGCCCCACAGCTTGATCCGCGCACCCAGCACTGCGGTGGCGTAGTCGCGGTCGAACTCCAGCCCCGGCACCTTGTAGACGCCGGCGCCGGCCATGGTCTGCAACCAGGCACTTGCCTGCTGGCCGTCCTCGAACTCATGGTCGTAGGTGACCTGCACGTAGGGCTGCACGCCGTCGCCATCAAACCGTGCCTGCCAGCCGATGCGGCCAACGGTCGAATCCAGGTCCTGGTCGCCATAGCCCAGCGCGGTTGCGCTCAGGTTGCTTTCCACATAGCCATCCAGCTTCACCTTCTGCCAGATGACCGCGGCAACCGGCCCGTGACGGAAGCCACCCGGCTGGCCAAACTCGTAGCCGGCGTTGATCGCGGCGGTCAGGTTGCTGCCATCCGGTGACCCCTTGTGCTCACGGGTAGCCGGGCCAAGCTGCACCTTGCGGGTCACGTCATAGGCCAACCAGGTGTAGCTGAGCTGGCCATTGACCCAGGCGTTGTCACCATACCAACCAGCGAACAGACCCAGCGTGGTGTCATCCTGGGTGAAATCGCCCTGGCTGTTGCCGAAATCAGCATCCATGCGGCCATAGCCGGCAAAGCCGCCGAGCACCATGCCATCACGCGCCCAATCCACGCCGAACAGGCCGGCCGGCGCAAGTCCGTCATACAGATCGGCATGTGCGTAGCGCTGCATGTCACCGCGCACATTGCCCCACCAACTCAGGCCATCAGCCGCAGCGGAACCAATATGAGAGCCCACCTGGTCGGCGCGGGCACGGCCGGTGGTCTGCGCCGAATGGCTCAGTATCTGCTGCAGGCGCGGTGCTTCCAGCACCGATATGGCGTACTGGCCAAGGATCTGGTGGGCCGCGGTGCTGGGGTGCACGCCGTCGGCGAACACGTAGGTGTTGGCGGCGTTCGGCTCAGCCAGCGTGAACGGCGAGCAGACCAGTGATGACGCCGAGGTACAGGCCATGTTGCTGACATTGCTGAAACCATAGGTACCTGGAGTGGCCACGATCTCCTGCAGGATGCTGAAGGTATCCACCGGAATGACCTGCAGGCCAGCCTGCTTGAGGCCACCGAACAGGGCATCGTTGTAGGACTTGGCCAACGCAGTTCCCTGCGCCATGGCCACCGCACCGCCGGCACGCGAGGACGGCGTCAAACCGATATCCGGCAGATTGGGCACCATTACGTATTGAGCGCCTGCCGCCTTCAGGGTGCCGACGATGCCGACCTGGTCGGCCACCGCTGCGCCGATCGTTGCCGCCGCAGGTGCGCCGGCGGCCACCGCGAACAGGTCGTTCGCGCCGCCCCATACGGTGTACAGCGCGTTGGCATCGGCCTTGCCGCCGTTACTGGCGAGGTAGGTGTTCAGCTGCGTTTTCAGGGAGGCCACCGGCTGTGCAGGCGTGCCCGGCGCCAGGGTCACGGAGGTGTCCACGCCAACCCGCGAGCCGCCGATGGCGTAGTTGTCACCGCCCTGACCGTTGCCATTGGGCGTGGCATTGGTGCCGTAATGATCAGCCAGATAATCGGACCAGACCCAACCCGGATTGGTGGTGAAACGCCCCACCAGTGCTGCATTCGGGTCCAACTGCACCAGCACCGGGCGGAAGTGGCCGGTATCGGTCAGGCTGTCGCCGAAAAACACCGTCTTTGAAAACGGCGACTGCGCCATGGCCGGAACCGCGGCCAATGCTATGGCGACGGCCACCGCAGTACGCAGCGGGCGAAGGGAAAGGGACATGTTGAACTCCTGAAGTGGGGGAACGCCGGTCGGCATACGCCGCCGCATGTTGTTATGTTTTCATTGCCGGGCAACTCGCACACGCTGCGGTGCGGCATAGAAGCCCCTCGGGCTGGGCTTTTACGCTGGCGCTGCGCAGAATGTAAGCATGAACATCCTGCTCAATGGCGAGTCACGCCAACTTCTCCACGCCACCACCCTGACCCAATTGCTGTCCAACGAAGGCCTTGGCGAGCGCCGGGTAGCGATCGAAGTCAACGGCGAGATCGTGCCGCGCAGCCAGCACGCCGATCACGTGCTGCAGGACAAGGACGTGGTCGAGATCGTGCACGCACTGGGCGGCGGCTGAGCCTGCCCCCACGCCGCCTAATGCCGCGCCATGCCCGGCAGCGGTATTACCGCCGAAGCCCTTGCCGGGCATCGCCCGGCACTACAGGTGGGCGGGATGGGTGATAATTCGGGCATGAATGCAAATGTCCCCACCGATTCGCTGGTCATCGCCGGCAAAACCTATTCCTCCCGGCTGCTGACCGGCACCGGCAAGTTCAAGGATCTGGAAGAAACCCGCCTGGCCACCGAGGCCGCTGGCGCCCAGATCGTCACCGTGGCCATCCGCCGTACCAACATCGGCCAGAACCCGGGCGAGCCCAACCTGCTCGACGTGCTGCCGCCGGACCGCTACGCGATCCTGCCCAATACCGCCGGCTGCTATACCGCCGAAGACGCGGTGCGCACCTGCCGCCTGGCGCGTGAATTGCTGGATGGCCACAACCTGACCAAGCTCGAAGTGCTGGGCGACCAGAAGACCCTGTACCCGGACGTGATGGCTACCCTCAAGGCCGCCGAACAACTGGTCAAGGACGGCTTCGACGTCATGGTCTACACCTCCGATGACCCGATCCTGGCAAAGCGCCTGGAGGAGATCGGCTGCGCTGCGGTGATGCCGCTGGCCGCGCCGATTGGTTCGGGCCTGGGTATCCAGAACAAATACAACCTGATCGAAATCATCGAGAACGCCAAGGTGCCGATCATCGTCGATGCCGGCGTCGGTACCGCCTCGGACGCAGCCATCGCGATGGAACTGGGCTGCGACGGCGTGTTGATGAACACCGCCATTGCCGGTGCGCGTAATCCGGTGTTGATGGCCAGCGCCATGCGCAAGGCGGTGGAAGCCGGCCGCGAGGCCTTCCTCGCTGGCCGCATCCCGCGTAAGCGCTACGCCAGCGCTTCCTCTCCGGTAGATGGGCTGATCGGCTGATGACCAATCCTTTTGACAGCGCGGGCTCCAAGGCACCGCCCAAGCCCTTCACCGTCACCGAGGGCCGCCGCGAGATCCGCAGCTTCGTACTGCGCCAGGGCCGCTTCACTCCTGCCCAGCAGCGCGCGTTCGATGACCGCTGGCCGCGTTTCGGCATCGACTTCAATGGCGAGCCGCGCGACCTGGAGGCCACCTTCGGCCGCAATGCACCCAAGGTGCTGGAAATTGGTTTCGGCAACGGTGCCGCGCTGCGTTATGCCGCGCAGTTCGACACCTCCAAGGACTACATCGGCATCGAAGTCCACGCACCGGGCGTAGGCCGCCTGCTCAATGCATTGGCCGATGACAACGCCGACAACGTCAAGCTCTACCACCACGATGCAGTCGAGGTGCTGGAGAAGGAAATCGCCGACGGCGCCCTGGACGAAATCCGCATCTACTTCCCCGATCCCTGGCACAAGAAGCGCCACAACAAGCGCCGCCTGGTGCAGCCATGCTTTGCCGAACTGCTGGTGCGCAAGCTGCGCGTTGGCGGCCGCCTGCATTGCGCCACCGACTGGGAAGACTATGCCGAGCAGATGTGGGACGTGCTCGACGCCACACCCGGCCTGGTCAACCGCGCCGGCCCGCGTGGCGCGGTGCCGCGTCCGGACTGGCGCCCGCAGACCCACTTCGAGACCCGCGGCCAGAAGCTCGGCCACGGCGTCTGGGATCTGTTGTATGACAAGGATTAGGGATTCGGGATTCGGGATTCGGGATTCGGGATTCGCAAAAGCGTAAGGTGCAATGAGAACTTCACTTTCCAGCACAGGAAACCCACGAACCACGCGAATCAACGCGCAGGGTGAGCTTGGTGTTGCATTCCGATCTCCCATCACCCGTGAGCTCGCTTTGCTGTTCAAGCAGAACCGCTCCAACCAATCCCCAATCCCCACTCCCGAATCCCAGCCCTGATGGATACCGCGCTGACGCTCACCACCGACATGAAGCTCGTGCTCGGGCTGGTGTGCTTCACGATGGCGATGTTCCTGTTCGAGCGCATCCGCGCCGACGTGGTCGCGCTGGTGGTGATGGTGGTGCTGGGTGTCACCGGCCTGATCGCTCCGGAGGAAATCTTCGGGGGCTTCTCGGGTAACGCGGTGATGAGCATCATCGCCACCACCATCCTGGGCGCAGGATTGGATCGCACCGGCGCCTTGAACCGGCTTGCCGGCTGGCTGCTACGGCGTTCGCATGGCCTGGAACAACGGCTGTTGCTGCTGACCAGCGCCACCGCCGGCTTGAACTCCTCGTTCATGCAGAACCCTTCGGTGATGGCGTTGTACCTGCCGGTCACTTCGCGCCTCGCCTCGCGTACCGCGCTGACCCTCAAGCGCCAGCTGCTGCCGATTTCCGCCGCCATCGTGATGGGTGGTGCATTGACCATGGTCGGCAATTCGCCGCTGATCCTGCTCAACGATCTGCTGATGTCGGCAAACAACAACCTGCCCTCCGGCACCGCCACCATCGAACCATTGCGCATGTTCGCGCCGCTGCCGATCGGCCTGACACTGCTGGTGGCGTCGTTGCTCTATTTCCGCTTCTACGGCAGCCGCAAGCTGGACGAGGAGGATGGACAGAGTGAAGAAGGACAGGCACCTGCGCGCACCGAAAGCTACTTCGCCAAGGCCTATGGCATCGAGGGCGATGTCTTCGAACTGCTGGTGACCGCCGAAAGCCCGCTGGTCGGTATGACCGTCGGCGAGGCCGAGAACCTGTTCGATGCGCCCTTGTTGCTGGCACTGAAGACCGGTGATGACACCCGCCTGTCGCCGCCGGCCGACATGCGCATCTGGGTGGGCAGCGTGATCGGTGCGATGGGACCGCGCCAGCAGGTATCGGATTTCGCCCAGAACCAGTTCCTGCGCATGTCCTCGCGCCTGAAGCAACTGGGCGATCTGTTCAACCCCGCCCGCGCCGGCATTTCCGAAGCCGTGGTGCCGCCCACCTCGAAGGTGATCGGCAAGACCGCCGGTGAGATGCGCCTGCGCAAGGAGCGCGGTATCAGCCTGCTGGCGATCAACCGTGACAAGCAGGTTATCCGCGAGGACGTGCGCAATACCCCGCTGCGGGCCGGCGACATGCTGGTCTTCCACAGCATCTGGCAGGACCTGGCCACCGCGGCCGAAAGCCGCGATTTCGTGGTGGTCACCGATTACCCGAAAGGCGAGCAGCGCCCGCACAAGTTCAAGATCGCGATGGCGATCTTCGCGCTGACCATCATCATCGCGCTGACCTCGCACCTGCCGGTGGCCTTGACCCTGCTCACTGGCGTGGCCGGCATGCTGCTGACCGGCGTGCTGCGCATGGACGAAGCCTATGCGGCGATCAACTGGAAGACCATCTTCATGATGGCCGGGCTGATTCCGCTCGGCTGGGCGATGGACAGCAGCGGCGCAGCGGCGTGGATCGCCGGGCATACGATCGACAAACTGCCCACCGGCATCCCCGTATGGGTACTGGAAATCGCCCTGGCCTTGTTGACCACCGCATTCTCGCTGGTGATCAGCCATGTCGGCGCGACCATCGTGATGGTGCCGATCGCGGTCAATCTCGCGCTGGCGGCCGGCGGCAATCCCACCGCGTTCGCCCTGATCGTGGCATTGTCGGCATCGAACAATCTGATGACCGCCTCCAACCCGGTGATCTCGATGGCGATGGGCCCTGCCAAGTACACACCGCGCGAAATGTGGCGCGTGGGCGGGCCACTGTCGCTGGTCTATACGGTCATCGTGGTCCTGATGATCAACATCATGTTCTAGCCGTGGGCGTGTCGCTCGTCGGGCAGCGCACACCATTCAACAGGAAGGGATGACCTGGATGAAATACCTGATGCTGTTTCCGCTGTTGACCCTGGTCTGCGCCGTCAGTGCCGCTGAACAGCGCGTCCCGCCGCAACCCCATTGCATGGATGTCAGGCAGATCGGCAAGACCGAGGCACTGGATGCGCGCACGCTGGTACTTCATCAGAAGGATGAAAAGCGCTACCGGATACAGCTGCAGCACGCCTGTCCTGCGCCCGACAACAGCCTGGGCGTCCTCGGCGCAGCTGATGGCTGGCTGTGCGGCAACGATGGCGAGTCGCTGCGACTTGGCGACCAGCAGTGTGCCGTCACACAGGTACAGCCGCTCGACAATGCCGCCTATGCCAGCTTGCTCAGGGATCGGGAATCGACCGGCATCCAGACACTTTCAACGGTCAATGCGCAGGCCCGGACCGCAAGAGGTTTCCGCGGAACCGCCGACTATTGTGTCGCCACCAACAATATCCGCAGTTGGAACGAAGATGCGTCCGGGGTGGTGGTGGAGGTCAACCCGAGGCGCGCCGCAGGCAAGCGCTTCTATCGCATCGAACTGGTGAACGCCTGCCCCGGATTGAGCGGATCACCCGACCTGGCCCTGGTTTCAGGTGTTGGCGTAGGCATGGTGTGCGGCCATCCGGGCGACCGCATCCAGTTGTCACGACCTGATCGTCGGCTTGTTGGCAGCGCCATGTTCGATACCTCTGCACGCAGCGATGGCACCGGCGACGCTGCGGAGCAAGCCAGGCAGGGCCCGATGCAGCGCATGGACTGCCAGATCCGCAGCGTCTATCCGATCGAAGGACGACACTGAGCGCCGTCCCTACTCCGCCAGCAGCACCCGGCCGGCGTCTACCTGCACCTGCACGGCGCGCAAGCTATCGCCCTTGCAGGGGCCGGCGACACAGATACCTCCTTCAAGCTCGAAGGAGGCGCCGTGCACGGCACATACCAGATGCCCTTCGCGGCTCTTGAGGAACTGGCCCGGCGCCCAGTCCAGCGCCCGCCCTGCATGCGGACAGACGTTCAACCATGCCCGTACCTGATTGCCATCGCGGTACAGCACCAGCGTTTCCGCATCCCCATCAACAACCGCCGTCACTGCATGAAACCCCTGGTCAGGCAGGGCATCGAGACGGGCAAGTTCAACTTCTGGAGCGATCGCGTCTGACATTGGAACACCGGGACTGGCAAGGTCGGCATTGTCGCACGCGTATTCCGCTGTCCCCACGAAGCTGACCCGGGTCAGTCCGAAGCATCGCATTCAGTTTCAAATTAACGACAAATTCACGCATTCCACTGCGGCGCCACCGATACTCCAATCCAGCTAAATCCAGTCACATGACTTTCATGCATATCCGTTACGTCCAGTTCGCAAAGCTCCGCAACCTGTTCGAGCCGCGCAAGCCACGCAATCCGCTGGTCAAGATCGCATTGGGCCTGCTTGGTCTGGTCATCCTTGCGGTGCTGGTGGTGGGCGGCATCTTCGTCGGTGCGGCGATGATCCTGGCTGGCATCACATGGAAACTGCTGGGAGCACGCAAAGCGCGCGCGACTGCAAAGGCCGACCCCACCGTGGTTGATGCCGAATACCGCGTGGTTCCGAAGGCAGCCCTGCCCCAGGCCCGCTGACCGTTTGCCTGCCATGCCTGGCAAGGCATGGGCGCTGGCGCCGGGGCACACCCGGCAAGCAGCAACTCGCAGCACCCAACATCCCCGCCGACCTTACCCGGCAGTAGTGCGCTGCACAGACTGTGCTGCGGTCAGCTAGACTTTCGTGTCGTTTTATCTGGACGCGAACCGTGACTGACTTGATCCCCGCCGTGCCCCAGCCTCGCATACCGGTTTCCGGTGGTGGCACCTTCCCGGTCCACCGCATTTACTGCGTCGGCCGCAATTTTGCCGATCACGCACGTGAGATGGGCGCCGTACCCGCTCCGGCGTCCGACCGCGGCCAGCCGATGTTCTTCATGAAGCCGGCCGACGCCGTGGTTGTCGACGATCCATCGGTACCCTACCCACCTGCCACCAACGACCTGCACCACGAAGTGGAGCTTGTCGTCGCGCTTGGCAAGGATGCCCCTGCTGGCGTGCTTGCAGTGGAAGATGCAAAGGCATTGGTGCTGGCTTATGGCGTCGGCCTGGACCTCACCCGCCGTGACCTGCAGGCCGCGGCCAAAGCCAAGGGCGGCCCTTGGGACATCGCCAAAGGTTTTGACCACTCTGCCCCCGTCAGCACATTGGTGCTGGCAACACAGGTCAGCGACCTGGCGTCCCTGGAGTTGTCGTTGCAGATCAACGGCGAGCTGCGGCAGAAATCAACGCTGGACCAGATGATCTGGAACGTGCCGGAAATCCTGCACGAGCTTTCCAAGCTCTACGCCCTGCGTGCCGGCGATCTGGTGTTCATGGGTACCCCCGCTGGGGTCGCCGCGTTGCAGCGTGGTGACACCTTCAGTGCACGGTTGGGCGAAATCGCGCGCCGCGATGGCGTGATCGTCTGATTACTGGCTTTGGGGTACGCTGCGCCAGCTCCCCTTCCGCACAACAATGGAGAAACACATGGGAATGATCGCCGAATTCAAGGAATTTGCGATGCGTGGCAACGTCATCGACCTCGCGGTTGGTGTCGTTATCGGTGCTGCGTTCGGCAAGATCGTCACCTCGCTGGTCGAGAAGGTGATCATGCCGCCCATCGGCTGGTTGATCGGCAATGTCGACTTCTCGGCATTGGCGTGGACATTGGCTCCGGCCAAGATCGGCGCCGACGGCAAGGAAATCCCGGCTGTGGTGATCGGCTATGGCGATTTCATCAATACCCTGATCCAGTTCATCATCGTCGCCTTCGCGATCTTCATGCTGGTCAAGGTGGTCAACCGCCTGTCGCGCCGCAAGCAGGAGGCGCCGGCTGCGCCTCCGGAGCCGACCGAAGAAGTGCTGTTGCTGCGCCAGATCCGCGACGGCCTCAACAAGCACTGAGCAATACCTGCTGCGTTCAACGGCCGGGCAGCTGCCCGGCCGTTGACGTTTGCACGCACTAGAACAACAGGGTCATCGATGCCTGTGGGCTGAGGTAGGACTCGCTGTTGCGCCCTCCGGGCAAGGAAGCCTGCACGCCCACCAGCAATCCAACATGCTGGTTGAGGCTGTATTCCAACGCCGGCGCGACACTGAAGCTTCGGCTGGGACCATCATGCCGTTGGATCCACTGGCGGCTTCCCGACGTGTCAAGGTCAGTTCCATCAAGCAGGCCCCCTGATTTCCGTGCCGCGGTCAGGTCCACTGCAACTGCCCAGTTGCGCGTGATGCTGTACTCCAGGCCCACTGCCGCACTCAGCACGGGTCCCGGGCTGACGCGGCCACGAAAGCCCTGCCCGGTGCCATGGACACTGACACCGTTGACGGAAACATCGCGTGGCGACGGACTCCACAGGGCCTGCCAACGCCAGCGCAGCGGCCGTCCATTCGGCAGCCAATGGTAGTTCTGCCCCAGCACCGACAGGCTGCTTCGTGAGACACCGTTGCCCTGCCCGTTGAGGATGTTGTCCCCCAGTTGGTCGTGACGACCTGTTGGCAGTGACTGACCAAGCATCACGGCATACTCTGCCCTGCCAGCAAGCGCATCACCCTCACGCACTAGATAGCGCAGGCGCAGCACGCTGTCAGCCACACGAAAGCCATCGCTGTGCTGCGAACCCTGCGTCGTCCTTGCGCCCTCCAGCACCAGCTCGCCTGAAAGATGGTCAGTGATGCCAGCACTGAGTACCACACTCAACAGCGACGTGTCGTAGGGTTCGTCCAATGCATGTCGATCCCCGTTGTTGTCATAGCGCCCCGCGGTGTGCGTCTGGACAAGGTAGGGCTGGGCGTAGAATTTCCCCTGTGGCAGCGTTGATGGCGATGGCGTCAACAATGGCCCGGTGAAGCGTACGTCATCCAGCGAATGCGCCTGTGCCTGTCCTGCGGTTGCCGCCAGCATCGCTACCAACAACGGCCCGGCCGACCTGCTTCTCAATCTCATTACAACGTCCTGGTCCATCCACCCGATCGGTGGAAGACTCAGGCTCGCGTGCGACCCGATGCCATCGACACAGGGAAAGCCCTGGTCACGCTGTAGCTTTTTCCATTGAGATATCTGCCTAGTCGATGCTCGGCGATATCACCAGAGGGAAATCCCTCGCCTCGATCTAGCTATCTACCCCATACCAACTGGCACATCCCCCGAGCCTCGCCCACTGTTACCCTGACCCCACAAACCACATTGGAATTGACTATGCGTCGCCGTGCTCTTTCCCTTGCCCTCCTGCTGCTGTGCACCTCGGCTGCGGCCAACGCTGCGCCCACCCACATTCCGCAGCAAGCGCTGGCCAAGGCCGCTGAGTTGCGTACGCAGGCACTTGCCGACAACACCGGCTGGCAGGTAGTCGAATCGCTGACTACCGAAGTTGGTCCGCGCATGGCGGGCAGCGAGGCCGATGCGCGTGCGGTGGAATGGGCAAAGGCCAAGTTCAAGGCACTGGGCTTCGACAAAGTCTGGACTGAGCCGGTCACGTTCCCGAAATGGGAGCGCCGCAGTGAGCACGCCGCCGTGCTGGGCACACATCCGCAACCACTGACCATCACCGCACTCGGTGGCAGCCCCGCCGGCACGGTCGAAGCCGAAGTGGTGCGCTTCGCAGGACTGGATGAATTGAAGGCAGCGCCTGCAGGCTCGTTGGCCGGCAAGATCGCGTATATCGATTTCACGATGACCCGAAAGCGCAACGGCGAGGACTATGGCATCGGCGGCACGGTTCGCAGCCGGGGCCCGTCCGAGGCGATCCGCAAAGGCGCAGTGGGCTTCATCATGCGCTCGGCCGGGACCGACTCCCATCGCATGCCGCATACCGGCATCACGCGTTTTGACGAAGGCCTGACCCCGGTACCGTCCGCGGCACTTTCCGGGCCAGATGCGGACCAGCTCAACCGCCTGGTGGCACGCGGTGCTACCCGCATCCGCATCGCGCTGGATTGCGGCTGGGACGGCACCTACACCTCTCAGAACGTGATCGGCGAAATCACCGGCCGCAGCCTGCCCAAGGAGGTGGTTGTGATCGGTGGCCACCTGGACTCCTGGGACCTGGGCACCGGCGCCGTCGATGATGGTGCCGGTGTCGGCATCACCATGGCCGCTGGCCATCTGATCGGCCAGCTCAAGCAGGCACCCAAGCGCACCATCCGCGTGATCGCCTTCGCCAATGAAGAACAGGGCCTGTACGGTGGCAAGGCCTACGCTGCCGCGCGCGCCGCTGCCGGGGAAATCGTGCAGCAGCATATCGCCGCGGAGAGCGACTTCGGCGCGGGCCGAATCTATGCGTTCAACACCGGCTCGGGCAACCCGGCCGAGTCGCGTGAAGCCACCCGTCAGATCGGCGAGGCGCTGGCGCCGCTCGGCATCGAATACCGCGCCAACGAAGGCGGCCCGGGCCCCGACGTAGGCCCGTTGGCCGCCAAGGGTGGCGCCTGGGCGTGGTTGGCGCAGGATGGAACCGACTACTTCGACCTGCACCACACCCCGGACGACACCCTGGACAAGATCGACCCTGCGGCATTGGCACAGAACGTCGCCGCGTACACAGTGTTTGCGTACCTGGCCGCGGAGTCCGAAGGCAGCTTCGGCAGCGAAGCCAAGGATGTGGTCCCGCCGCGGGAGTGATTTCTTGCACGGTTGAAACAGGAAAGGCGCCGCAAGGCGCCTTTCCTGTTTCGGCTTTCTGTAGCGCCGAGCCATGCTCGGCTTAGGCTCTAGCGGTGAAGCCCCTGCCGAGCATGGCTCGGCACTACCGGTTCGGTTTTGCTGGTGAAGCCCCTGCCGAGCATGGCTCGGCACTACCGGTTCGGTATTGCTGGTGGAGCCCCTGCCGAGCATGTCTCGGCACTATCGGTTCGGTTTTGCTGGTGAAGCCCCCGCCTTTCAGCGCTGCTTGCGGCTGTTCCAGCTGGCCAGGAATACCGCGGTCGCCGAGGCCACATTCAGGCTTTCCACTGCGCCACTGCCGGGAATGGACAAGCGCAAATCACAGCTCTGCGCGAACTCGCGGTCCATGCCTTCGCCCTCGGCGCCCATTACGTAAACCATGCGATCAGGCAACTCGGTGGTGAATACATTCTCGCCACCGGCAACCAAGGTCGCGGCCAAACCGAAACCGGCATCACGCAGCTGCGCCACCGCCTGCGGCAAAACCGGCAGGCGCACCAGCGGCACCGACTCGGCGCCGCCTTCGGCCACGCGCGCGGCCGCACCGGACAGCGCCAACGTCGATTCCGCCGGCAACAGGATCGCTGCCACCCCGAAATGCGCCGCTGAGCGCAGGATCGCGCCAAAATTGTGCGGATTGCCCACACCATCCAGCCACAGCGCCAACACCGGGCCGTCCCGCTGGGACGACAACCAGCTCGCCAATGGCAGCGGCTCCTGCTTCAACACGTCGGCAACCACTCCTTCATGGTGCGTTGTCGCAGCGAGCTTGTTCAGATCGCCGTCGGCAACCACGCGGTAGCCCACTCGATTGGCCACGCACCACTTCAGCAGCGGTTGCATGCGCGGAATCATGTCCTCGGCGAGGTAAAGCTTGCGCAGCGCCTGCGGCCGCTTGGCGAACATCGCCTGCACGGCATTGACGCCGTACAGGCGCATTTCGTCGCCGCCGCGCACCGGCACACCGTCGCCACCTTCACGTGCAGCTGACGGCGCAGCCGGGGTTGCGCGTGGGGGGCGCGAAGAAGGGCGACGGTTGTTCCAGGGGTTACTCACAGCGGTTCCTTTGAATTACTTGTTGCTACGCCAGAAATCGGCATTCTTGATGCCCAATGCATCGGGGTCGAAGACCGGGTCCAGGCCCAGTTTCTTCTGCCGCTCATAGTCGGCCAAGGCCTTCATCGCCGGCTTCTGCAGGATCAGGATGGCGATGACGTTCAGCCATGCCATCAGGCCAACGCCGATATCACCCAGCGCCCAGGCCATTTTCGCATTGTGGTAAGCACCAAACACCACCATCGCCATGATGCCCAGGCGCAGCACCAAGGTCGCCGCCGGATGGGTGCGGTTGCTGCCAGCGAGATAGGTGAGGTTGGTTTCGGCCATGTAGTAGTAGGCCATGATCGTGGTGAAGGCAAAGAAGAACAGCGCCAAGGCCACAAAACCACCGCCCCAGCCCGGCAGCACCGACTCCACCGCCGCCTGGGTGAACAGGGCACCTTCCGAGGCCTGCACGCCGGGCACGCCGGTCATGATGGCTTCCAGCTTGGTGACGCCACCTTCGGTGACTTCACGGAACACGTTGTACATGCCGGTGGACAGCACCAGGAACGCGGTCGAGGTGCAGACCAGCATGGTGTCGAAATAGATGGCGAACGCCTGCACGTAACCCTGCTTGGCCGGGTGCGAGACCTCGGCGGCGGCGGCGGCGTGCGGGCCGGTGCCCTGGCCGGCTTCGTTGGCGTAGATGCCACGCTTCACGCCCCAGGCGATGGCCTGGCCGATGATGCCGCCGAATGCCGCATGCGCACCGAATGCGCTGGAGAAGATGTCCGAGAACATCGCCGGCACCTTGCTGGCGTTGAGCATCATCACCACGATCGCCATCAGGATGAAGCCAAGTGCCATGAACGGCACCACGACCTCGGCAAAACTGGCGATGCGCTTGACGCCACCAAAGATGATGATGCCCAGCAGTGCCGCCACGGCGAGGCCGATCCACAGCTTCATGCTGGCAGCGCCGCCCACCGAGGCACAGGCATTGGCACCGGTGCACAGCACGTTGACCGCGCTATCGGCGATGGCATTGGCCTGCACGCCGGGCAGCAGGAAGCCACCGGCAATGATGGTGGCCAGGGCGAAGGCTGCTGCATACCACTTCAGGCCCATGGCTTTTTCAATGTAGTAAGCCGGGCCACCGCGGTAGCGGCCTTCGCCATCCTTGACCTTGTAGATCTGCGCCAACGTGCATTCCACGTAGGACGTGGAGGCGCCGAGGAAGCCCATCACCCACATCCAGAAGATCGCGCCGGGGCCGCCGTAGGCGATGGCCGTGGCGACACCGGCGATGTTGCCGATACCCATGCGCCCGGCCATCGACATGGCCAGCGCCTGGAACGACGATACGCCAGCGTCGGATTTTTCACCGCGGATGGTGAGCCGGCACATCTCGGCAAAACCACGGATCTGCATGAAGCGGGTGCGCAGGGTGAACCAAAGGCCCGCGCCAAGACACATGAAGATGAGCGCATTGCTCCAGATGATGCCGTTGATCGATTCGACGATGGATTCCACGTAATTCCCCGGAAAGCTGAAAGGTAGCCAAAGCCCGGAACCCCGGGGCTGGCCGATTTTTCCACGATTGCGCCCGGTTGTGCAGGGGCCTTACGCCAACTGCGGCAAAGTCCCCAGCCGGGCGAAGCAACGCAGGTCATGCAGCCGGCCATCCTTGAACACGGCGTGGCGCTCGCGACCTTCTTCATTGAAGCCATTTTTCAGCAGCACCCGCGCCGATGCGGGGTTGCCCGCCATCACCTGCGCCGACAGCCGGGCCAGCCCCAACTCGGCCATTACCCACGGCGCATAGGCGGCGACCACGGTGGTCATCACGCCCTGCCCCCAGTAGCGTTGGCCGAGCCAGTACCCCAGCGAGGCAGTGTAGCGGCGTTCGCCTTGCCCGCGGCTGGCGCCAATGCCGCCACAGGCCTGGCCGTCGATGACCACGGCGAAGACCGGCCCACTCAGATCGACCACCTCACCCGCCAGGAAAGACTGGCCGTCCGCGCGGGTATATGGAAGGGGAAAACGCGCGCTCAACCCACGTGAAACCGCGGGGTCATTGGCATGCTCGAGCAGCGCATCCAGATCCCCTGATTGCCAGGGGCGCAACTGGATGCGGCCGCCGAGCAGCGGCTCACGCATGGCCGCCCACGGAAGGTGTCTCGGCTTCCAGCCGGTTCAGCTCGTTGGCCACGGTTTCCGGCGACTTGGTATACGGCGCCAGCAGCGCATAGAACGCAGGCACCACGAACAGCGACAGGAAGGTGGACACGCTGACACCGAAGATCACCACGATGCCGATGGTGGCACGACTCGCCGAGCCGGGGCCGCCGGCCACGACCAGTGGAACCGCGCCAACCACGGTCGCGATCGAAGTCATCAGGATCGGCCGCAGGCGCACCATCGAGGATTCGACGATGGCCTGGTGCACGTTGCGCCCTTCATCACGCAACTGGTTGGCGAACTCGACGATCAGGATGCCGTTCTTCGCCGCCAGGCCGACCAGCATGACGATGCCGATCTGGCTGAACAGATTGAGCGTGCCACCACTGAGGTACAGGCCAACGAACGCACCGAGCACCCCCAATGGCACGGTCAGCATGATCACCAGCGGATGGATGAAGCTCTCGAACTGCGCGGCCAGCACCAGGTAGACCACCAGCAAGGCCATGGCAAAGGTCAGCAGCACCGCACTGCCCGCGCTCTGGTACTCGCGCGACTCACCCTTCCATTCGATCTGCGCGTACTCGGGCAGCTCTTCGGCAGCCACCTGCTGGGCCCAGGCTATCGCCTCGCCAAGGGTATGCCCCGGTGCGATGTTGGCGCTGATGGTGATCGAGCGCAGCCGGTTGAAGCGGTTGAGGCTGCCTGCCTCGGCCACTTCGCTGAGCGTGACCAGGTTGGACAGCGGTACCAGTTCGCCCGAACGTGCGCGAACCTGGATGGCCGACAGGTCGGCCGGCGAGGCGCGTCCTTCACGCCCGGCCTGCACCAGCACGTCGTACTCCTCGCCGTTGTCGACGAAGGTGGTAACGCGGCGCGAACCCATCATGGTTTCCAGCGCGCGACCGATGTCGGTAACCGAGATGCCGAGGTCGGCGGCACGCTGGCGATCGATGTTGACCCGCATCTGCGGCCGGGTTTCCTTGTAGTCCGAATCGGCACCGACCAGCCCAGGATAGGCTTCCATCCGCTGCAGCAGGCGGTCACGCCACTGCGCGATTTCCGCATATTCCGGGCCACCGAGCACGATCTGGAACGGCTGGCCCATGCTGCGCACCAGGCCGCCACCGACCATCGTGCGCACGCGCACGCCGCTGAGGTCGTTGAGTTCCTTCTGCAGATCATTGGCCACATCCACCGTGGCTTCGCTGCGATTGCGCCAGGGCTGCAGGAACACGCTCATGCGGCCGGTATGCATTTCCTCGCTGTTGCCCCAGCCACCGGGAACGCGCGGATTGGCGCGGACGATGGGTTCCTCCGGGCCGACGAAGCGCGAGACGATCTTCTCGACCTGCTGCACCTGCCCGACGGTGTAGTCGTAACCCGCACCTTCCGGGCCATCGATCATGATCTGGAATGAGCCACGGTCTTCGGCCGGGGCCAGCTCGGAGGGAATCAGCTTGAACAGTCCCCAGCTGGCGCCGAGTGCGCCCAGCATCACCAGCCCGAACACCCAGCTGCGCTGCACGTGGCGATCCAGCACCCGCCCATAGGCCGCCGACAAACGCTCCAACTGGCGATTGATAAAGCCGTGCAGGCGGCTGACTTTCTGCTCGCTATGCGGCTTGAGCAGCTTGGACGCCATCATTGGCGTCAGCGTCAGCGCGACGAAGGCCGACAAGGCCACCGCCGCCGCCAGCGCAACCGCCAGCTCGCGGAACAACCGCCCGGTATTGCCTTCCAAGAAACCAACCGGCAGGAACACCGCCACCAGCACCGCCGTCGTCGCGATCACCGCGAACGCCACCTGTGCGGTGCCGCGCTTTGCCGCCACCAATGGCGGCTCACCCAGATCAATGCGGCGTTGCACGTTCTCGACCACGACGATCGCGTCATCCACCACCAGACCGATACACAGCACCAGCGCCAGCAGGGTGAACAGGTTGATCGAGAAGCCGAAGGCAAACAGCGCGATGAAGGCAGCGACCAGGCACACCGGCACTGTCACCGCGGGAATCAAGGCCGCGCGCAAGCTGCCGAGGAACAGCCAGATCACCACCAGCACCAGCAGCATCGCTTCAACCAGGGTGGCGTAGACACGTTCCACCGCGGCTTCGATGAAGGTGGTGTTGTCGAAGGCAACGAAGATCTGCGTGCCCTTTGGCAGCGTCTGCGCGACGCGTTCGGCTTCGGCGCGGGTATCGCGTGCCACGTCCAGCGCATTGGCAGTGGAGGTCTTGACGATGCCCAGGCCAATACCCGGCTCACCATTGCTGCGGAAATAGGCGCGACGCTCGGACGAAGCCAGTTCGACCTTGGCCACGTCGCCCAGCTGCACCACATAGCCGTCAGCGCCCTTGCCCAGCGGGATGCTGGCGAAGTCGTCTGGGGCGACGTAGCTGCGCTCCACGCGCAAGGTGAAATCACGGTCGGCCGATTCGATGCGGCCGGCTGGCAATTCAACGTTCTCGTTGCGCAGCGCGGTTTCAACTTCATTGACCGTCAACCCGCGTGCGGCCAGCTGGTCCCGGTCGAGCCACACCCGCATCGCATAGCGCTGGCGACCACCTATGCGCACCTGCGCTACGCCGTCGATGCTGGAGAAACGGTCGACCACATAGCGGTCGGCGTAGTCGCTGAGTTCCAGCGTATCCATCACCGAGGACGACATGTTGAACCAGATGATCGGGTCAGCATCACTCTCGACCTTGGCGATCTCCGGTGGCCTGGCCTCTTCCGGCATTCGGTCGGCAACACGACTGACCGCGTCGCGCACGTCATTGGCCGCCGCTTCGATATCGCGGTTGGCGTTGAACTCGATGCTGACCGAGGCGCGACCGTTGGTGCTGCGCGCATTGATGGTATCGATGCCTTCGATGCCGGACAGCGCGTCCTCCAATACCTGGGTGACACGGCTTTCAATCACCGCCGCCGAAGCGCCGGTGTAATCCACCGACACCGAGACGATCGGCGGATCAATCGCCGGCAGCTCGCGCAGGGTCAGGCGGGTGAACGACATGATGCCCAGCACCAGGAGCAACAGGCTCATCACCACGGCCAGCACCGGCCGCTTGATCGAAAGGTCGGACAGCTTCATCCGGCAGTCGCCAGCTTGGCCGGCGCGGCAACTTCAGCCGGCTTCAGCGGCGTGGCGGCGTCGGCGGCCTTGGCCGGCTTCTCATCCTGGATGCGGATGCCCGGACGCAGCTTGCCGGTGCCATCGACCACGATGCGGTCGCCGGCCTTCAGCCCTTCGAGGATTTCCACGACACCGGCGCGGCGGGTGCCCGCCTTGATGTCAGCGCGCTCCACGCTTTCATCCTGCTTGACCCGGAACACATAGGAATCACGCCCGACCTGCACCACCGCGATTTCCGGAATCACCAGCGCATCGCGCTCAGGGCGGTACAGGCGTACGTCCAGCAGCATGCCCGGACGCAGTGCATGGTCGGAATTATCGAAATCGGCGCGCACCGTGATCGCACGGCTGCCGGGGTCGACGCGGGCGTCGATGGTGCTGACTTCACCTTCAAATGTGTGGCCCGGATAGGCGATGCTGCTGCCGCTGACCTTGTCGCCGATCTGCAATGAGGACAACTGGGCCTCCGGCACCTGGAAGTCGACGTGCATGCGCGAGATGTCGTCCAGGGTGGCAATGGCCGTGGTCGGCGTGACCAGCGAACCCGGGCTGACCTGGCGGATACCCAATACGCCAGCGAATGGCGCACGTACCTGGCGATCGACGATATCGGCGCGCATCTGCTGCACGCGTGCCTCGGCGGCGTCGCGGATGGACTGCTGCGTATCCAGGGTTGAATGCGCGACCAACTGCTGGGCGGCCAGTTCACGCTGACGCTTGTAGAGCCGGTCAGCCTCGGAGAAGGTGGCCTGGGCCTGGGCCAGCGCGGCCTGCTGGGCCTGCCCGCGCAGGGTCACCAGCGGGGCGCCGGTAGCTACCTGCTGGCCGCTTTCGAAATGCACCTTGTCGATGATTTCGCTGACCTTGGCGGTGACGATGATGGATTCGCGTGCCTTGGCAGTGCCATTGGCCTGCAAGGTATCGCTCCAGGGCGCGGTTTCAACGACCTGGGTGGTGACCAGTACGGCGCCGGCGGCTTGCTGCGGCGCATCGGAGTTCTTGCGGTTGCATCCGGCCAACGCCAGCGCCAAGACAGTGCCACCTGCAACGGTGACGGCAAATCGCCCGAACATACGAAGTCCCATCTGATACACGATCAAGCAGTCTAGCGGTGTCAGATGACGGCTGGATGTGCCGTTAGGGGGGGAGCACCACCTCATTTGGGGCAGCGGTAGTGCCGAGCCATGCTCGGCAGGGGCCTGCACAGGTGATGTAAACGGCGTACCCCTCCCCAACCCTCCCCTCCGCCTTCGGCGCAAGGGAGGGGGCAGATGCTGCAATTGCAGAGGAATTCGGGGCTGACGGTGCTGTGGCTTCGCGGCTTACGCCGCTCCTACAAACCTTGCAACCGCGAACAAATCAGCGCAGCGCCTGCAGCACCTGCTCCACCATCGCCGGCACGCTGTCCGTATCGGCACGCAGGTGCAGCTCCGGGTTCTCCGGCGCTTCATACGGCGAATCAATGCCGGTGAAATTCGGAATCTGCCCGGCACGGGCCTTGCGGTACAGACCCTTCACATCGCGGGCCTCGGCCACGGCCAGCGGCACATCGACGAAGACCTCGATGAATTCGCCAGCGTCGAAGCGTTCACGCGCCATCTGCCGCTCGGCGCGGAAGGGCGAGATGAAGCTGACCAGCACAACCAGCCCGGCATCGGCCATCAAACGGGCCACTTCAGCGACGCGACGGATGTTCTCCACGCGATCCTCGTCAGTGAAGCCCAGGTCGCGGTTCAAGCCATGACGAACGTTGTCGCCATCCAGCAGGAAGGTATGCACGCCCTGTGCATGCAGTCGCTTCTCGACCTGGTTGGCGACGGTGGACTTGCCGGCACCGGACAAGCCGGTGAACCACAGCACCTTGGGCTGCTGGCCCTTGATCCGTGCCCGCGCGGCCTTGTCCACGTCCAGGTGCTGCCAGTGCACGTTGCCGGCGCGGCGCAGGGCGAAGTCCAAGGTCCCTGCGGCGACGGTAGCGTTGGTCTGCCGGTCGATCAGGATGAAGCCGCCCAGCACACGATTCTGCGCATAAGGAGCGAAGGCCACCGGCTCGTCCAGCGACAGGTTGCAGTAACCGACCTCATTCAATTCGAGGCGTTTGGCAGCCAGGCGCTCCTGCGTATTCACGTCAATGCGGTGCTTGATCTCGCTGATGCTGGCCGCCACGGTGCGGCTGCCGATCTGCAGCCAGTAAGGCCGACCCGGCAGCAGCGCGGCGTCGTCCATCCACAGCACGTGCGCGGCGAACTGGTCAGCCACTTCCGGTGGATCACCTGCAGCGGCAATCACGTCGCCACGGCTGACATCGACTTCGTCGGCCAGGGTCAGCGTCACTGCCTGCCCGGTCGCGGCGACTGACAGCGGGCCATCCGGGCCCAACACCTGCTTGACCGTGGAACGCCGCGCCGACGGCAGCACCACCACTTCGTCCCCCACCCGCACCTCGCCAGCGGCAATGGTGCCGGCGAAGCCACGGAAGTCCTGGTTTGGCCGGTTGACCCACTGCACCGGCAGGCGCAGCCCGCTGGCGACGTCATGCGTGCCCAGCTCAACCGTATCCAGATGCTCGAGCAGGCCCGGACCTGCATACCAAGGCATCGCCGACGAACGCGTGGACAGGTTCTGACCTTCCAGCGCCGACAACGGAATCGCCTGAACATTGGCAATGCCCAACTGCGCCGCAAGCGCTTCGTAGTCGGCGACGATGCGCTCGAACACGGACTGGTCGTAATCGACCAGATCCATCTTGTTCACCGCCAGCACCACCTGGCCGATACCCAGCAGCGAAATGATGTAGCTGTGCCTATGCGTCTGTGTAAGCAGGCCCTTGCGCGCATCCACCAGCACCACCGCCACATCGGCAGTGGAGGCACCGGTGGCCATGTTGCGCGTGTACTGCTCGTGCCCGGGGCAATCGGCAACGATGTATTTGCGTCGATCGGTATCGAAGTAGCGGTAGGCCACGTCGATGGTGATGCCCTGCTCGCGCTCGGCGGCCAGCCCGTCAAGCAGCAGCGCATAATCGATGCGCTCGCCCTGCGTGCCATGGCGGCGGCTGTCTGCTTCCAGCGCGGACAGCTGGTCGTCGAACAAGCGCTTGCTTTCGTACAGCAGGCGTCCGATCAGCGTGCTCTTGCCGTCGTCGACGCTGCCGCAGGTGATGAAGCGCAGCAGCGGTTTGGTTTCGTGGGTTTTGAGGTAGGCGGCGATGGAGCCGGGAATCGGGAGTTGGGAATCGGGAGTGGCAAGCCCCCGCTCCTCGAACACCACCTGATCGCCAGCTTCTGCTTCTGCCTTTGCAGTACCAATTCCCAATTCTCGACTCCCGATTCCCCGCCCCATCAGAAATACCCCTCCAGCTTCTTCTTCTCCATCGACGCGGACTGGTCGTGGTCGATCAAGCGGCCTTGGCGCTCGGAACTGGTGGAGACCAGCATCTCGGCGATGATCTTTTCCAGGGTGTCGGCTTCGGATTCAATCGCACCGGTCAACGGATAGCAGCCCAGCGTGCGGAACCGGACCTTGCGCAGCTGTGGCACTTCGCCCGGCTGCAGCGGCAGGCGCTCGTCATCGACCATGATCAGGCTGCCATCGCGCTCGACGACTGGCCGCTCAGCTGCCAGGTACAGCGGCACCACCGGGATCTTCTCGCGGTAGATGTAGAGCCAGATATCCAGCTCGGTCCAGTTGGACAGGGGAAACACGCGCACGCTCTCGCCCTGGTGGATGCGGGCGTTGTACAGGTTCCACAGTTCCGGCCGCTGGTTCTTCGGATCCCAGCGGTGGCGATCATTACGGAACGAGAACACCCGTTCCTTGGCGCGCGACTTTTCCTCGTCGCGGCGGGCGCCACCGATGGCGGCATCGAATTTCCACTTGTCCAGCGCCTGCTTCAGGCCCTGGGTCTTCATCACGTCGGTATGCACGCTGGGCCCGTGACTGATCGGACCGATGTCGCGGGCTATGCCGTCTGGGTTGATGTGCACGCGCAGCTCGGTGCCGGTCTCGGCCACCCTGCGGTCGCGGAAGGCAATCATCTCGCGGAACTTCCAGCGGGTGTCCACGTGCAGCAGCGGAATGGGAGGTACGCCCGGCGCGAACGCCTTCATCAGCAGGTGCAGCAAGACCGAGCTGTCCTTGCCCACCGAGTACAGCAGTACCGGGTTGTCAAAGGCAGCGGCGACGTCCCGCAGGATGTGGATGCTCTCGGCCTCAAGCCGGTCGAGGTGCGACAAGGTAACGGTGGCAGTCATTGCGCGCGGATCAGAAGAAGCGAGGCCCGGAGGAAGAGTAGCAGCGAAGCCGGGCAGACTCATGGCTGTCCGGCGAGTCTGCGGCCAGCCCCGGGTGCCAGCGAAATAAACCCAGGGCATGAAGCGATAACTGCTGGTCCTTTCCACTGGCATCCGCGCATACCTAGCATCCAGTCATACCCAACCAGACCGGAACGGAAATGACTGCCGCCGCCACCGTGCCCCCCAGCCCCTTGCCTGAAGATCGCAAGGCATTGCTGACGCGGCTGGTGGATGGTCTGGATGGAAACAGCCTGTGGTGGCTGTCCGGCTTTGCCGCCGGGTTGGCGCAGGGTACCTCTCCCACTGCCCTTACCGTCATCCCCGGCGGCCAAGCCGGCCAGCCCACCCAGACCCGGCTGACTGTGATCTATGGCAGCCAGACCGGCAACGCCCGTCGCGCCGCCGAGCAGCTGGCCGCCGAGGCCGAAGCCGCCGGCCTGCCGGTGCGGGTGCTCCGCGCCGATGTCTATGCCACCCGCGAACTGGCCAATGAGCGCCTGCTCTACATCGTCATCAGCACCCAGGGCGAAGGCGACCCACCGGACGACGCCATCGGCCTGGTCGAGTTCATCGCCGGCAAACGCGCACCAAAACTGCCGGAGCTCAAGTACGCCGTGCTCGGCCTTGGTGACTCCAGCTACGTGGAGTTCTGCGGCATCGCCCGCAAGCTCGACAGCCGCCTGGCCGAGCTGGGTGCCACCCGCCTGCAGCCGGTCGGCGAGGCAGACCTGGATATCGATCTAGTCGCCACGCCGTGGCAGGCGCAGGCGCTGATCAATGCCCGCAGCGTGATCGGCGAGACCGTGGTTGCCGCGCCCAGCAACGTCACGCCGCTGCGGCATGCCGGCGCCTGGACCGCGTTGCACCCATTCAGCGCCGAACTGCTGTCGCGTCAAGTCATCAGCGGCCGTGACTTCAAGGGTCCGGCTTATGCCATGTACGGTGCTGCCGCCAAGTCGGTGCATCACCTTGAGCTGTCACTGGAAGGCAGCGGGCTGCATTACGAACCCGGCGACGCGCTGGGCATCGTGCACCGCAACCCGGCCGAGCTGGTCGAGGCGGTGCTGGATGTCACCGGCCTCGATGGCGCGCTGCAGATCGAACACGACGGCCACAACCGGCCGCTGGCGCAATGGCTGGGCGATCACCGCGAGCTGACCCGTATCTCGCGCCCACTACTGACCTCAGTGGCCGAGCGCAGCGCGCACCCTGAACTTGCCCGCCTGCTCGATCCGGCACACAAGACCGAACTGGCCACGGTATTTGAAGACCACCAACTGGTCGACGTATTGCGTCGCTGGCCCGCAGAATGGAATGCCGAAGCCCTGCTGGCCACCCTGCGTCCAGCCGCGCAGCGTCTGTATTCCATCGCCTCCAGCCGCAAGCGCGTTGGCGAAGAAGTTCACCTGACCGTGGACGAGCTGCGCTATCACGCGCACGGCAGCGAGCATGTCGGGGCCGCCAGCGGCTTCCTGAGTGCACTGGAAGACGGTGCGCAGCTGCCGGTCTACATCGAAGCCAACGAACGCTTCCGGGTACCGGCCGATAACAGCCGTGACATCATCATGATCGGCCCCGGCACCGGCGTCGCTCCGTTCCGCGGCTTCGTGCAGGAGCGCGCGGAGATCGGTGCAACCGGCCGCAACTGGCTGTTCTTCGGCGCGCGCCATTTCAATACCGATTTCCTCTACCAGACCGAATGGCAGGATGCGCTGCGCCGCAAGGAGCTGGATCGCCTGGATCTGGCGTTCTCGCGCGATCAGGCCGACAAGGTCTACGTGCAGCAGCGCCTGCGCACGCGCGGCCGTGACCTGTACGACTGGCTGCAGAACGGCGCGCACCTGTACGTGTGTGGCGCCATCGCGATGGGCAAGGACGTGCATGCCGCACTGTTGGATGTACTGCGCGAACACGGCGGGCTGGATGAAGACGATGCCCGCGACTATCTGACTCGACTGCACACGGAGGGGCGCTATGGACGGGATGTGTATTGAGGCTTGAACGCTGCGATCCGATCCAGCGCCGGCTTCGCGGCTTGCCCCGCTCCTACAACCCCGACTCCTGACAGCAAACAGAATGAGCACCCACTCCGTTGAAAACATCAAGGCCGACAGCAACCGCCTGCGCGGTTCCTTGCTGGAAAGCCTGGCGGACCCGGTCACCGGCGCGCTGCGCGACGACGACCAGACCCTGATCAAGTACCACGGCAGCTACCAGCAGGACGACCGTGACGTGCGCGACGAGCGCCGCCGGCAGAAGCTCGAGCCGGCCTATCAGTTCATGATCCGCACCCGCACCCCGGGCGGCGTGATCAGCCCGGAGCAGTGGCTGAAACTGGACAGCATCGCCACCCGCTACGGCAACCATTCGCTACGCATCACCACCCGCCAGGCCTTCCAGTTCCACGGCGTGATCAAGCGCGAACTGAAAGCGACGATGCAGGCGATCAACGCGGCACTGATCGATACCCTGGCCGCCTGCGGCGATGTGAACCGCAACGTGCTGGTGGCCGCCAATCCACTGCTGTCCAGCGCGCATGCTGCCTTGTATGCAGATGCGGCACGCACCTCCGAGCACCTGCTGCCCAATACCCGAGCCTATTACGAAATCTGGCTGGACGAAGAACGCGTGGCCGGCAGCGGCGCCGAGGAAGAGCCGATCTATGGTGAGCGTTACCTTCCACGCAAGTTCAAGATCGGCTTCGCACTGCCGCCGCTCAACGACGTCGATGTCTATGCCAACGACCTGGGTTTCATCGGCGTACTTGATGACACCGGCGAGCTGCTCGGCTATGACGTGACCATCGGCGGCGGCATGGGTGCCACCCACGGCGATGCCGAGACCTATCCGCGCATCGCCAACAGCGTCGGCTTCATTCCGCGCGAGGCACTGCTGAATGTGGCCACCGCAACCGTCACCACCCAGCGCGACCTTGGCAACCGCGAGCTGCGCAAGCGCGCACGCTTCAAGTACACCATCGATGACCACGGCCTGGACACCGTGATTGCCGAGATCGAACGTCGCGCCGGCATCCGCTTCACGCCCTCGCGTGCAGCTCCGTTCGAACATAGCGGCGACCGCTACGGCTGGGTCGAAGGCGACGATGGCCGCTGGCACCTGACCCTGTCGCTGCAGGCCGGACGCATCGCCGATGTAGCCGGCGCGCCGCACCTGACCGCCCTGCGCGAAATCGCCCGTATTCTCGACGGCGAATTCCGCATGACCGGCAACCAGAACCTGGTCATCGCCGGCGTACCGGCGCAGCAACGTGCGCAGATCGATGCCATCGTGCAAAGCGCCGGACTGGATATCGGCAACCGCGCGCCAACCGCGCTGGCACGTGCAGCGATGGCCTGCGTCGCGCTGCCCACCTGCGGCCTGGCCATGGCCGAAGCTGAGCGCTACCTGCCCGATTTCAGCGCCAAGCTGCAACCGCTGCTGGAACAGCATCAGCTGGCCGAAGCCCCGATCCTGCTACGCATCTCCGGCTGCCCGAACGGCTGCTCACGCCCCTACCTCGGCGAGATCGCCCTCGTTGGCAAGGCACCGGGCCGCTACAACCTGATGCTCGGCGCAGACCACCGCGGCCAGCGGTTGAACACGCTGTACCGCGAAAACATCACCGAGCCTGAAATCCTCGATGCATTGGCGCCGCTGTTCGCACGCTATTCCGTCGAGCGCGACGGCAGCGAGGGCTTCGGCGATTTCCTGCACCGGGCCGGCATCGTCACTCTCCCCACCTACCCCACCCACCGCCAGATATCCGTGGAACTGCAAGCATGAGCGCCCTGCCCAAAACCTCCAACACTCCGTCGGTTGCCCTGCCTGACGACCTGGGCCCGCTCAACACCCTGCTCGATTCCATGGATGCGCAGCAGCGCGTGGAATGGGCACTGCAGAACGCGCCCGGCGCGCATGTGCTTTCTTCAAGCTTCGGCGCGCAGTCAGCGGTGACCCTGCATCTGCTCAGCAGCCAGCGTCCAGATATCCCGGTCATCCTGATCGATACCGGCTACCTGTTCCCGGAGACCTACCGCTTCGCCGACGAATTGACCGACCGGCTCAAGCTCAATCTCAAGGTCTACCGGCCGCAGGTCAGCCGCGCATGGATGGAGGCCCGCCATGGCCGTCTCTGGGAACAGGGCGTGGTCGGCATCGAGCAGTACAACAACCTGCGCAAGGTCGAGCCGATGAAACGGGCGCTGGACGACCTGCAGGTAGGCACCTGGTTCACCGGCCTGCGCCGCAGCCAATCCGCCAGTCGCGCCACTACACCGGTGCTGCAGCGTCGTGGCGAGCGCTACAAGGTCAATCCGATTGCCGACTGGAACGATCGCGATGTGTGGAAGTACCTGCAGGAACACCAGCTGCCCTACCACCCGCTATGGGAACAGGGCTACGTCTCGATCGGCGACTTCCACACCACCCGCCGCTGGGAACCGGGCATGCGCGAGGAAGACACGCGTTTCTTCGGCCTGAAGCGCGAATGCGGCCTGCACGAGGAAATCTGACCGCCCCTGGCCGGAACCGCCGTCAGCAGCAAAGCTGACGGCAACAGGAAGGTTCGCAGGGTCGCAACCAGGCGATAGCGGGTTGCGGCTTGCCGCTCAGGCAGTGCCTACCGCCATCCAGAAATCCAACAGCTCGCGCAGCGCCGGTGATGCCCCCGGCTGGGCCACGTCGTCTTCCAGATACTCGACTTCACGCTGCCATTGGCGGGTACTGAGCTGCTGCAGCACGCTGCCCTCGGTATGGGTGCAACCCATGTGCCACTGACTGAAGTGGCGAGCGTCGACCACGTCGTTATGCAGTTCCTGCAGTTCAACGTGCATGCGTGATTGGCGGATGCGCTCGTACGCACGCTCCATGCCGTCCTCCGGCCCCTCGAAATACTGGAAGAACCGCTGCCCGTCGAACAACAGCACGCCGGTCACCCCGGCCACCTGGTTGTGGGCGCGCGCATCCACCAACAGGTGGTCAAGATCGTCGTTGCTCAAGCCGGCAACCGCCGTGCTGATGTACGCAACTGCGCGCAGACTCATGATGCTCTCGTGCCTCTACTGATATGGGGTACAGCATACACGGCGCCTGCCAATTCCAACGCTGGCAGGCGCCGTGCCACACCTCAGTAGCGATAATCCAGCTTGAGCCAGAAGCTGCGCCCCGGTTCGTTGATACGCACCGGATCAGCGGGGAAACCAAAATCGGCGCTGCCGGCCAGGTTCAGGTGCTCCGAATACGCCCGGTCAAACACATTGTCGACACCGGCACTGGCGCGCACCGCTTCGCTGATGCGGTAGGCGGCATTGAGCGAGAGCGTGGCAAAGCCTGCGCTCGGCCCCAGATCACGCGCCACCACGTTGCCCTCGTTCTCGGCGACCCGGTTCTGCCGGGTGGCGGCACGCAGCAAAGCCCCCGCCGACCAACGCTGGTGTTCATACGCCGCACTCAGGCGTGCCTCCAATGGTGGAATCTGCGGCAGCGGCCGGTCCTCGCTGCGATTGCTGCCCCAGGCGTAGGCCAGCGTGCTGCCCAACTTCCAGCCCTGCGCCAGACGCCATTCCAGCCCTGCCTCGGCACCAGCGATGCGCGCATCCACATTACGCGCCTGGGTGCTGTCGCCCATCGTTCCGCCGCTGCTGTACTGGAACAGGATGTAGTCCTGCAGGCGTCCGGCGTAGGCCGACACCCAGGCGTCCACGGCCTGGCTGCGGAACTGCAAGCCCAGATCCAACTGCGTGGTCCGCTCCGGCTTGACCCCCGAAAAGGCATTCAGGCTGCCATCGGGCCCGGCATCTGCCGAGAACAACTCCCAGTAATCAGGCATGCGCTCGCTGCGGCCGATCCCGGCATACCAGGTCCAGGCCTGGCCGTGATCGCGCTCGTAGCGCAGGAAGCCACTTCCCAACTGCTCCTCGCGCTGCTGCCCAGCAGTGGGATTGGGCATGTTCATCATGCCAGTGGTCGCGCGCCGGTCCTTGACCTGCGCCTTGTCCAGGCGCAGGCCACCTACCCAACGTGCGGCAGTGCCCTCGCCCAGCGTAAGCTCGGTGAATGCCCCTTGGCTGCTGAAATCGGCATCGCGGTTCCAAGCTGCCTGCTGCCACGTGCCACGGCCCATGCCACTGCGGCTGCGGTGCCGGCTGTCCTGTGCATCCAGTCCCGCAACAACAGCTACGTCCTGCCAGCGCCACTCACTGCTGAAGCGACCGCCGGTGGTACGCCGTTCCACGTTCGCCGCCATTGGCATGGGCATGCTGCTGTCCGGGTTTGGCGTGCGCAGCGTGTAGTTGTCCATCAGATGATCGGCGTTGTTGTAGTACAGGTTTGCCTGCAGCTTGTCCCACGCCCCCGGCAGGTTGTCGCGCTCGAAGCGCAGGCCATAGCTGTCGCGCTTGAACGCGGCACCATCCATGCCCCGCCCGGCATACCGGGCAATCGCATCGCCAGTGCCTGCGCTCAACTCGACCACGGTGTCGGCATCGGGGGTCCAACCGATTGCTGTATCGGCATTCCATTTGCGCCAGCGCGAGGGGACCACTTCGCCATTACCGTCACGGTAATCGTCGGACTCGGAGCGGTTGCCATTGACCCGCACATACCCCGGGCTGCTGCCGAACGTCGCATCCAGCATCTGGTCATTGCGGTTGTTGGAGCCAGCCAGCGCGCTGGCCTGCAGCTCCATGCCCGGTGCGCTGAAGCGCGGCGTGTCCCGTTCAAAGCGCACGGTACCGGCCGATGCACCCGCACCCCAGCGCACGCTTTGCGGCCCCTTGATCACGGTAAGGCGATCGAAGGTCTCCGGTGCGATGTAGGAAAGTGGATTGTCCATCCGCGACGGGCAGGCGCCGATCAGGTTGCCATCGTTGCTGAGGATGTTCAGGCGTGAGCCGCCCATGCCGCGCAGCACCGGGTCGCCATTGGTACCGCCGTTGCGGATGGCGGCGAAGCCCGGCACGGTCTTCAGGTAGTCGGCGCCATCGCTGGCCGGCACCGGTTGCCGCGGCAGGCGCGGATCGGTGACCCATTGCAAGGGTGACACGGGTGCGGCGGCGGTCACCACCAGGGTATCCAGGGTCTTGGCCTGGTCGCGCTCGGCAGCGGCAACAAGGTGCGGAAACAGCGCCATGCAGACGCAGACGGACAGGCATGCGGGAACACCCTGCATGCGGGAAAGCTTGTTCATGTTTTCTCCAATACGGCACGGCCACGCACTGCTCGATCGCAGCACGCGGCTCAGGAAAGAAGTGCGGGTATCAGCAGAGGTGTGGGGGTCCGCGCGCCGGGTGCGCACGCCAGTTCTGGCTGGCCGGCACCGGCATGCTGAACGGTGCGGCAGGCAACAACAGATAGAGCAGTGGCCCCAGAACCAGCAGCAGCGCAAGCCATGGCAGCAGGCGCGAGGCCATGGTGCAGTAATCACAGGCCTCGCCGTGCGCCGCGTGCGGATCGGCAGGTACTGGCTGCGACGTGCCCGGCACGGGCGTCGCGTGGGCAGCAGCGTGCGCCTTCGCCGCGGCCGCCATGCCGTGATGGCCGGCGTGCGGATCTTGGTTGGCAGGCTCAAGCGCCACAGGAGGCATCGCCATCTGCGTACCAGCAGAATGCGCCATGCCATGGTGGCCGGCGTGGGGGTCTGCGGATGCACCGCCCATCATCACCGATGGCATCGCCATCTGCGCATGCTGCGATTGCAGCCAGCGACTGACCACCGGCGCCACCGCCATCAACAAGGCAGCAGCCATCGCCAGCAGAAGCAGTAGGTGGTGGAATCGGGCCGAACGCATGACCCGGGCATTCTATCGGCACGGGTCCGACATGCCCTTCCCGCCAGGTGCGACCGTTTGCCGCAGTCCCTGCATGCTCAGTTGGCTGCGATCAGGTGCCGCACCTTGATCCTGGCGTAGCAGACGGTGCAGACGATGGCGATGTCGTTGAAAGCGTCAAACGCGTCGGTCAACCCGCCTTGTTGCTGGTATTTGTGCTCGCACAGGTGACACCATGCCTGCAGGTCGTTCGGGTCGTTGCTGTTTTCCACCAGGCCCAGCGGCGCGGGGAATTCCTGCAGCAGATGCTGGCAGACCACGGCCGATACCTGCCTGCCGTGCAGATGGCATTCGACAATCAGCGGCTCGGCGCTCCTGGCTCCAGTCAGTCTCATGTTGCTCTCCGCGTTCGCTATCTGCGGAGCATGGGCAATCAACAAACCGCAGGACCTGGGATTCCCTGCAGTATGCGTTGTAGGCCAAATGCGGATTGCTTCCTAAGTCCGTTCTTGCCCCAGGTCAGAACAAACGGCAGGGGCCGGCTGCAGTGCGGCAAGCGGCAGCTGCGCGACAAACGCGTTCACCGCATTGGCAGCCGCCACCGGACATGCCTGCAACAACAGGTGCGGTCCATCGAGTTCGACCAGCGTCGCATGCGTCATCACCGCCGAGATGTGCTCCCCGGCAGCGGCGGTGATCAGCCGGTCGCCGCGTGCCCGCAGGTACAGCACCGGCAACGTGATACCAGCCATCCTGCGTGAAACATCTACCCGCATCGCTGCGGCGGCCCGATAGCGCAGCACTGCAGGCGTTACCGTCCGCAAGGCCTGCGTGAGCGCGGCATCCAAGCTGCGATTGCGCCAGCGCCCCAGCAACATCCACGAAAGCAACGACAAGGGCACCACCCTGACCGGCGCAATCCGGGCAAGCGCCGCAAACCGCGACAGGAATGGAATCGGTGCGCGGGCGAATGTGGTGGACAGCACCAACCCAAGCAGGTTGGCTGGTGGATCGGCGGCGATCGACAGGGCGATGGGACCTGAAAATGATTCGCCCAGCAGGACGAAAGGAGTATTGCCGGGCAACGCCTCGCGCACCAGCCGTTCCAGCGCCGCATGGTCCAGCAGCTGGTCTGGTGGATAACGCAGCACCGTTACCGGCGCAACCGGGGCGTCCAACGCGGCGATGAACTGCGCGTGCAACGTCGTCGTACCATCCAGCCCGGGCAGTATCACCAAGGCGGTCATTCAGCGCGCCCGCTTAGACGGTGATGGTCTGGGTCAACGATTCCCAGGTTGGTGGCGTTGGCCAATCCGCAGCCTGGTTGCCATCAAGCACACGGCGCAGATCACGCTTGTCGATCTGCGGTGCCAGCACATGCACCAGTTCCAGCGCGTAATCACGCAGCACGCGATCACGCGGCAACACCGCCCATGCAATGCACTCGGGTATCGCTGCCGGTGCCGGCCACGCGCGCAGGTCGGTGTCGTGGCTGTTCACCGCCATCTCCGCCAACAGGCCCACGCCCAACCCGGTGCGTACATAGGTCTTGATCAGGTCCGCATCCAGCGCGGTCAAGGTCAGGTCGGGCTCAAGGTCCAGTGCGGCAAAGGCGCGACGCAGCGAAGAGCTGGTGCGGGTCGAGGATTCGTAGCTGATCAGGGGCTGGCTGGCCAAGGCCGCCATGTCCGGCACGTTGCCGGGACGATCGAACGGATGCCCCTTCGGCACCAGTACCAGGCGCCGCCAACGGTATAGCGGCACTGCAATGCCGGTAGCCGGTTCGCCGCCTGCGGTGCTGATGATGGCGATATCCGCATCGCCCTGGCTGAGCAGGTCCAATGCATCACTTTCCGCTGCCTGCTGCAGGTGCACGCTGACCTGCGGATACGCGTGTTTGATACGTGCCACCGCAGGCGGCAACACGAAGCGCGCCTGCGTGTGGGTGGTGGTCAACACCAGCTGCCCGTGGCTCTCGCGGCGCTGGTTGGCCGCATAGGTGCGGATGTTGTTCGCCTCAGCCAGCACTGCGCGCGCACGGCTGATCACTTCTTCGCCGGCCGGTGTCACCGACTCCAGGCTGCGCCCCTTCCGCACGAACAACAGAAAGCCCAACTCGTCCTCGAGTTGCTTGAGCTGTTTGGACAACCCCGGCTGGGTGGCATGCACCCGTGTCGCAGCGAGCGTGATGTTGAGCTCGGCATCGGCAATGGCAACGAGGTAGCGCAGTTGGGTAAGGGTCATCGCAGTGGGTAAGTGAGAACTTCAGTAAGGGTGTGTGAAGAATGTAGGCCAATTCGCAGCACAAGCTTATAACCGAAAGTAATCTAAGCGGGTTGGCAAGTCATTTCCTGCCCCCGCGGGGCAGCGCTACGTTCACTGGCCTTCCCATACCGCTGACATTACCGCCTTGGACGCCCCTTTGTTCCCCCTGTTTGCCGACCTCAAAGGACGGGCTGTGCTGGTGGTGGGGGCAGGCGCGGTGGCCGAGCGCAAGATCGAGGCCCTGCTGCGTGCCGGCGCGCTGCCGCGGATAGGCGCCCCCAGGCTGAGCCCGGCGCTGGCTGCACGCGCGGAAGCCGGCCAGGTGCAGTGGCTGGCCGGCAGCTTCCAGGCCAACTGGCTGGACACGGATATCTGGCTGGTCATTGCCGCAACCGATGATGCCGCGATCAACCGCGAGGTCGCCGCCGCAGCGCAGTCGCGGCGTCTGTTCGCCAATGTCGTGGACGATGCCCAGCTGTCTGCGTTCCATGTGCCTGCCGTGGTCGAGCGCGGTCCCCTGCAGATTGCAATCTCCAGCGGCGGCGGCGCACCGATGGTCGCGCGCCATGTGCGCAGGCAGATTGAAACCCTATTCGACCAGGCTTGGGGCCAGCTGGCGGAACTGGTCAGTCGCAAGCGCGGCTTGATCCGCGAACGCCTCCCCGATCTGGCGGCCCGCCGCCGCTTCTTCGATCGCCTGGTCGAAGGCCCGGTACTGGACCTGCTGCGCCGCCGGCAGAGTGTGGACGCGCAATGCCAACTACTGCAGGACCTCGCCAACGAGGCCCCGACACCAACCGGTTCGGTGGTGCTGGTCGGCGCCGGATCCGGTGATCCAGGGCTGCTCACCCTGAACGCGCTGCGCGCGCTCAACCAGGCTGACGTGATCCTGCACGACCGCCTGGTCAGTGCCGACGTGCTGCAGCTGGCGCGTCGCGATGCCGATTACATCGAGGTTGGCAAGTCCGCGCAGGGACACAGCACGGCACAGGACTACATCCACGCGCTGATGCTGGAACATGCGCGCGCCGGCAAACGCGTGGTGCGACTCAAGGGCGGTGATGCATTCGTATTCGGTCGAGGTGGCGAGGAACTGCAGTTCCTGCGTGCCCATGGCATTGCCTACGAGGTGGTCCCCGGCATCACCGCGGCGCTGGCCTGCGCCGCTTACGCCGGCATCCCGCTGACCCACCGCGACCACGCCCAGCAGCTGCGCCTTGTCACCGCGCACTGCAAGAATTCGCTGGATACGCTGGACTGGAGCACACTGGCGCAAGCACGGCAGACACTGGTGTTCTACATGGGCGTTTCCGCGCTGGCGCAGATCCGTGCACAGCTGCTGGAGGCAGGATTGCCAGCCTCCACCCCGTTCGCTTTGGTGGAGAACGGCTCGCGCAGCAGCCAACGGGTGGTCAGCGGCCAACTGCGCAACCTTGCCGAAACCGCGCGCCAGCACCAGGTCCAGTCCCCGGCCCTGCTGATCGTGGGCGATGTCGCTGCGCTGGCCGACGAACTGCACTGGTTCGGTGCCGCGCCGCTGCATGCCAATCCCGTTGTGTCCTCACTTTCCGCAAAGACGCTGGCGTCCACACTGGCCGACGCCGCCTGACCACCGCCACGGAGACTTCAATGGCTATCTACAACAGCATCCTGGATACCATCGGCAATACGCCGGTGGTCAAGCTTAACCGCCTCGCGCCGGCCGGCGTGGACCTCTACGTGAAGGTGGAGTCATTCAACCCGGGCGGTTCGGTCAAGGATCGTCTCGCGCTTGCAATCATCCTGGACGCTGAAAAGCGCGGCCTGCTCAAGCCCGGCGACACGATCGTGGAGGCAACGTCTGGCAACACCGGCGTGGCATTGGCCATGGTCGCGGCCGCACGCGGCTACAAGTTCGTGGCAACGATGGTGGAGACCTTCTCCATCGAACGCCGCAAGCTGATGCGCGCCTATGGTGCCAAGGTGATCCTGACCCCGGCAGCCGAGCGCGGCAGCGGCATGGTCCGCAAGGCCAAGGAGTTGGCACAGCAGCACGGTTGGTTCCTGGCCAGCCAGTTCACCAATCCGGCCAACCCGGCCTACCACCGCCAGACCACTGCGGCCGAGATCCTGCGCGACTTCGCCGGCAAGCGCCTGGACTACTTCGTCAGCGGCTGGGGCACCGGCGGCACGCTGACCGGTGTCGGCGAAGTGCTCAAGCTTGCCCGCCCCGATACCCGCATCATCGCGACCGAGCCGGCTGGCGCCGCACTGCTGGCCGGCAAGGATTTCACCCCGCACAAGATCCAGGGCTGGACCCCGGATTTCGTCCCCGAAGTACTCAACCGCGAGGTCTACGACCAGCTGCTGTCGATCCAGGACGAACGTGCGATCGAGACATCGCGCCGGCTGGCCGCCGAAGAAGGTATTTTCGTCGGCATCTCGGCCGGCGCCACCGTCGCCAGCGCATTGGACGTGGCAGCCACGGCCGAGGCCGGCTCGGTGATCCTGGCGGTGTTGCCCGACACCGGCGAACGTTATTTCTCCACGCCGCTGTTCGCCGACGTCAACGATGGGTCTGACGACGACTGGCTGGCCGGGCTTCCGTAACCGCCATTACCCAGTTTGAACCGCATGAAGGCCGCCTGGTGCGGCCTTCATGCGTTTTCCGTACCCGCAGATCGCGGCGGATGAGACTGCATGAGCGCAGACTGGGCCCGTGCCTGACGCGGCGGCGACCGTCACACTTTTCTCATTTACCGCAGCGGAAGATCACAGCCATGAACATTGAAGTTTGGCAGGGCGACATCACCGGGCTGGACGTTGACGTGATCGTCAATGCAGCCAACGAAAGCCTGCTTGGCGGCGGCGGCGTGGACGGTGCAATCCACAGGGCAGCAGGCCCAGGCCTGCTGGCCGAGTGCCAGCAACTGCCGGAACTGCGCACCGGCGTGCGCTGCCCCACCGGTGAAGTTCGCGCTACCGGCGGCCACGCGCTGCTGGCACGCCATGTATTCCATACGGTCGGGCCGGTGTGGCGCGACGGTCGGCATGATGAGGCCGCGCTGCTTGCCAATTGTTACTGGCAGTCGCTGCGCCTGGCCGAGCAGATGGGCCTGGAATCGATTGCGTTCCCCGCCGTCAGCTGTGGTGTCTATGGCTACCCGCTGCACCAGGCAGCCGCCATTGCCGCGACTGAAACCATGACCTGGCAGAAGAGCCATGCGCGGCCTTCGCGCATCGTGCTGGTGGCTTACAACGCAGCGGCATTCAAGATCTATCAGCAGGCCTTGGCCAACGCGGGGCCGGTGCCCGAGCAGGTGGCCCCTGTGCTGGCCTCGTTCGCTGGCGGGTTTGCGCCTGCGCATTGAGGGTTTGGCTGTTCGGGCCAAGCAGAATCAGAACCTACCCCTCCCCGGCCCCCCCTTGCCTGCAGCAAAGGGTGGGGTCAGAAGCACTCCTCTCCTACCCGGCCTGCATGAGCAGACCCTTCCCTGTCGCGCAGCGAAGGGAAGGTTGTAGAGCGTAGATTTTGGCAGCAAACCAATCACCCAACCTCACCACCAACCCCATAGATCCATACATCAAAGAACCCTTGCAGCGAGCGCCCAGCAGCAAGCTCCATCGCCTTCTGGAAATCCGCCGTCACCACCGACCTCCCGTCATTTGCCTGCGTGTACGCACGCAAGCCACGCCAGAACACCTCGTCGCCAAGCTCCACGCGCAAGCGGTGCAGCACATAGGCGCCCTTCCGGTAGACCACCGCGCGGTCATCGGACGTGGGCTTGTCCCAGTTCGGATACACCAACGCTCGATCAGCGCCCTTTGCGCGCAACGCCAGCACGCGCTTTTCCCACCCCTGCACCATCGACTGATACGCCGCTTCGCCCTGCGAATGCTGCAGCCACGCCGCCGTCATGAAGTTGGCGAAACCCTCGTTGAGCCAGAAGTGCTCCCAACCCGCACAGGTGACACGGTTACCCCACCACTGGTGCGCCGCCTCATGGGCGATAAGGCTGGTCTGGCCCGCATCATCCAGCACCTCCTTGCCGTAGGCCTCGGACATCACTGACAAGCCAGCCATCTCCTGGCCGATCGTGCGCGCCACCAATGCCTGCCGGTAGTCACCCGAATACGCCAGGCCGGCCCGGTCAGCGAAAAAATCCAGCATCTTCCCGGTCTCTGCAAACAACTGCCGCAACTCCGGTTCCGAGCGATCCAACGAGTAATAGTGCAGGCTGCCGCTGCCATGCGGCTGCTGCACGTGCCGGTAAGGTGCCGCCGCAAAGCCGTAGACGTAACCTGGCATCGGCGTAGGCAAGTGCCAGCGGTGCTCGGTACGGCCGTCGGCCAGCTGCCGAGACGGCAAGGCATCTCCCACCGCGACGACCTGCAGTGGGCTGGGCAGCCGCAGCGACAGCATCAGCGTGGCCCGCTCATCCGGCGCATCGATCGACGGCATCCATTGACTGGTGGAGAAGACCGTATAGACCTCGTTGCGTTCCGCGGCGAACTCCAGGCCAAAGCGCGGCTGACCGTGATAGCGCAGGCTCACACTGGATTCGACGCCTGCAGGCACCGGTTGAGCGAGCGTTATGATGGTCTTCCCATCAGCCTGGGTGACACTTGCCGCCTCACCCTCGTGTTGTGCGGCATCAATGGTGAGCGCACCACTATCCAGCACCAACTGCCGCAGATCCGCATGTTCAGCAGTGAAGCGCACCAGTGTTTCACCGGCCAGCGTTCCCGCACTGATGTCCACATCCAGCGAGGTTGCATAGTGCTGGATATCGAAGCCACGCCGCTCGCTTGCCGAAGCAGTCAGCGACAGTGCCAGCAACATGGCAGCGGTGATCGTGCAACGCATGCCCGCACTCCAAGGTAAAAAAACAGTGTAGCGGGCAACAACCGCAACGTGAGTTGTAGCGCCCACGCAGCGCAACCTGCTCCGGAGCAGCTGTTTGCGACCCACGCAGAGCCAAGCCACTGCCTGGGCCATGCCAATCCGCGGCTGAAGTCGTTCCCATGGCGATCCAAAAAAGAAAACGCCGGCACGAGGCCGGCGTTTCCATGCATCACGCAGCAAGGCGTATCAGCCTTCCCACTTGCCCTGTGCAGCCAGGCCGTTTTCCTTGGCGCGCTCGAACACGGTCTTCTGTGCAGCAGCGTAGTTGCCCTTCATGTCCTTGGCCCACAGCTTCAGTGCAGCCTGCTGCATGGCGCGGCCGTAGGAGAAGCTCAGCGGCCA